>Ga0209930_1000141_pt1 | contig 295182 bp, 263 predicted proteins | sample ThiBiot_500_biof_2_FD_183948 | JGI IMG/M metagenome (GOLD analysis project Ga0209930, IMG submission 183948) | Wastewater bioreactor microbial communities from Cape Town, South Africa - Thiocy_cont_500_biof (SPAdes) | ecosystem: Engineered > Bioreactor > Thiocyanate-remediating >...
GGGCTGCCAGGACCCGTGCGGCGGCCGTCGGCCCGTGGCCGGACCGGCGGATCGCGGCCCGGGCCGTCTTGCCGCCGATGGTCAGTGCGATGAGCGTGTCGTGCCGCCACGACGCAGCGTGCTCCGCGAGGGTGTGCCGGTAGACGTCGGCAGCGGCCCGCGTCATCGCCGACGATCCGACCCCGTCCTCGACCGCACCACCGGAACGCTCGCCTGGAGTTCCGGCCGCAGGCTTCGCCGGTCGAGAGCCCATCAACGCTACGTCGTCATACTCGTTTGCGGCTGGCAGCATCGACGCGGAACTTATTGCTGCATCTGAAGTTTGGGTGGTTTCGGGTCTCACGCGGTGGGTGATGTGGATACGGGTGATTTGGCCGCTACCGCCGATCGCCGCGAGTGCCCGACCCAGGCCGGCGCAGGCGGCGTCCTGGGTCTCGCCGTCCGCGAACATGAACCCGTTGCCGCTGGCGGCGGCGATGATGGTCCAGGTATCGGCGGTCTTGTCGCGCAGGATCGCCGCCCCATCGGTGGTTTCCAGAACGGAGAGTTGGAGGGCCGTTCCGGGGATGGGTAGTACTCCGGCGCGGGTCGGCCGGTCGACCGGGGCGAGGGAGCGCAAGCGGCCTTGCGCGCCGCGCCAGGCGTAGCGGGCGCCGTCCGGGGCCCATTCGATCAAAGCCCGGCCCTCGACCATCAGCAGGGCGGAGCCGGCGAGCGGTGAGATGCCGATCACGGTCATCAGCCCGGTCGTCATACCTGCCGCGACTGTCACCGCGGCAACCGCGAACACGCACGCGGCCAGGGTGATGGCGCGCGTCGCGGACAGGCCGAGCAGCAGGGAGCGGTCGGGGCGCTGGGCGAAGCGCACCGGGGTTGCGGTGGTGGTCATGGTGTTCCTCCCGGTGGCCTGGGCGGTGCCGGTACGGAGCGGGGCCGGCGGAGCCGCACCGGGTTGAGGCGTGAGACGGTCGAGGCGGTGTAGGCGGCGGAGTTGACGTTGCCGAGCGCTTCTCCCCCGCCGCCGGGGTGCGGGGCGGCGAGTTCCCCGCCGGCGAACGTCACGAACTTCATCGTCGCCAGCGGGGAGAACGCGGCGACGAACAGCCACAGCGCGCCCGTCATCACCTGGGTGGTGGACGGCCCGCCCGGTGCAGCAACGCTGTCTGCCAGGGACAGGAAACCGAGCGTGAGGATGACAGCGATCGCAAACTTCGCCAATGCCAGGGCGATCAAGATCTCGAACCATTTCACCAACCAGGTCTTGGTGCGGTCGGTGGTGGCGCCGGCGAACGCGAACGGGGCGAAGACGACGGTGGCGATCACCATGGCGTTACGGCCGATCAGCACGAGGTGGATGAACAGGAACGCGAGACAGGCGAGGCCGGCGATGATGATGACGACCAGCCAGCCGGCCGTGTCTATCACCCCGTCCATTTCGAAGACCCGGGCCATGGTGTCTTCGGCGGACTGTTGGGCGCGGCCGAGGACGAACGCGGTGAACTGGTCGACGACGAGCAAGATCGCGGCGGAGATCGCGGCCGCGGCCGCCCCGCCGAGCAGGGCGAGCGCTGACCCTCCTGCGGCGCGCCACAGGCCGCGATGGTCCTTGCGGAGCATGGCGACGATCACTTGCAGCACGAACATCAGTGCCACGAGGGAGATGACGAGGGTTTGCATCTGGCCGAGCACCGTCTGGATCCATCCTGCGGACAGGTCGATGCGCAGCCCGCCGTTCAAATCGTCGATGGTGACCTGGAGCAGGAACCCGGCGGCGTCGACGAAGCCTTGCGCGATGCGGCGCAGCAGCGAGCCGATCTCGTCGCCGAGGATGTCGGCGATACCCGACAGGTGTGGCGGCGCAGCCACAGCCGGATTCGTCATTTCGAGTCACCCGCCCATGACGACGTGCGTAATCAGCCCCGGCATGATCGCCCCGTCCTCGCTCGGTGTGCACGGCGCCTGGCAGGGGCCTGCGGAGATGAAGATGACGAGCGTGGCGGTGCCGTTGTGGGTGTTGCGGGCGGCGACCATCGCCACCCGCGGATCACCCGTCAGCGCCGACAGGTCGGACGCGAGGATCGGCGCCCAGCTGCCGATCATTTCCGGGGCGAGGGTTCCGGAGAGTTTCACGACTTGGCTCGGTGAGAGCCCGACCTCGTAGAACTGGCCTTCGGCGGGGCAGGTGCCTTCCTGGTCGGCGGCGAGCCTTGCCGCGCAGGAGGCGGCCAGCGAGGTGAGCGCCGGATCGGCGGCCACGCCCGCAGCACCTACGGTGGCGCGGGCGTCGTTGACTGCGCCGATCCAGTCGGCTGTCTTGTCAACGACTTCGACGCCGGGAGTAGGTGCGGCGGTTTCGGCCTTGTAGGAGGCCGGGTCGGCGGTGAACGCCTGCGCTTGGCCGCCGGCCAGCCAGGCGAGGTAGCCGGTGCCGGCGCCGAGCAGTAGCGCCCCGGCCAGGGCGACGAGGATGCCGGACTTTGCCTTTGCCGCCATCTGCGGATGGGAATGGGTGGCCGCGATCGCCCAGGTGGCCGCGCAGATGATCACCATGCCGACGGCCACCGCCAAGCCCCAGCCGACGGCCTGACCCCCCAGCGAGTCGAGCGCGGCCGTGCCGTCCGCGCGGAGCGGCACGATCCCGGTTCGCGCCGTCATGACGCGCCCCGCGTGTATTCCCAATGCCACGGCTCTTCCTGACCTCGGCCCGGTTCGGCCCACGCCGGGTGCGTGAAACCGAACCCGCCGGCATTCGCCTTCAACCACAGGTAGGTCGCGGTCGTAAAACCCATGCCGCCCCGGCCGGGTTCGCACAAATCCACCGCAAGCGCCCAGCCGTGATTCGACGTTCCCGGCGCCGCCGCCAACGTGGGCTTCTCGGCGTGCAGAGCAATCTGGGCGGCCAGGGTGCGGTACGAGTCGGTGATGCACAGCGGTGAGCCCGACGAGGCCCGATACGCCGTCGACATACCGTTCCACGCTGCGGCCGCGTCGCAGCGCAGGAGCTGCCCGGCGGCGGTGAGCGGGCACAGCGCGGTCGCCGGGATCTGTCCGTTCGAGAACCCGCCCCACGCACCCGCCATCACCCCACCGCCAGCGGCGACTCCCGTGCTGCCCATGGCGCAGAAGGCCACCACGTCGAAGCCGGGCACATCGGCGACAGCGGACGCCGGCTGCGCGCCCGTCACCTCGGGATCGATGCCTTGCAGGCCGGCGACGATGGTCAGCGCGTCCTGGTAGTGGGCGGCGTAGTTCGAGCCGTCGGCGAACGCGGAGTGCTGCACCTGCTGCGCGGCCGCCCACGGGGCCAGGTCCTGCCATCCGTCGATCGTCTCGAGTCGGTCGAAGAAGAGATCGGCCGCTCCGGCCGGATCCATCCTCACCGATGCTGGCCCCCAGGAGTCGCGCTGCTGGAACAGGCCCCGCGAATCCGGCCCGGCCTCGTCACCGTGGTCGATATTCAGAAGTGACGACTCCGTCATGGCCGTCATCACCCCGATCACCGCGCCCGCAGTGCCCAGGCCGCGCGCCGCCGCGACGGAGGCGATCGTTGCGGCATTCATGGTCTGTTCGGCAGATAGACCTGAAGCGGGGCTGCCGACCGAGTTGCACGCGGCGGCGTGGATCGCCGGATCGTCGCCCGTGCCCCCGCCTGCGGCAAAGGCCGCGAACGCGGTGAGGATCAAGGCCACCACCGCGACAGCCGCGATCGACGGGGTCGCGGCCGCGGCGACCATGAGTCTGCGGGCGGCCGGGGTCATGAGCCGAGCTCCTGGGCGACGGTGCGCGGGAAGATCCGGTCGATCTCGCACTGGGGCAGGGCGGGCGGGCAGGCTCCGGTGACGCCGATCGTCACCGAGATCGACACCGGGTCGTGGCCGGGGACGGTGACGATCTGGGTTCCGGTCACGTCGATCGCAAACGAGCCGAGTGGCAGGCGCAGCTGGTCCATTCGAGGCGCAGCCCACGCAGACGGGGCGACCAAGTCCGGCGCGAACTCCACAGTCGCGCCAGACGAAACCAACGCCGGCGCCGGGGCGAGACGGTCCAGGTCAGCCGCCAGTTCCTGTGGGGCCCCGATCGGCGGCAGTGCCGCCACCGCCAGCACGACATCAGCCCGGGCGGGGTCCTCCTCCGGCCCAAACGACAGCACGACGTCCGCGACGGCGCCAGCAAATGCGAGCGGATCCGTCACACCCGCCAGATCCGATCGAGGCGCGGCCACCACTACCGAGCCTTCGTCGTCGCCGACGCCAGCTGTCGGCCGGTCGGCGATGACCACCAGCCCGGGCGCCGAGGTGTGCGGATACGGTTCGGCCGCGAGGTCCGTCATACCTGTCGACGGCATGCTCGCAACAACCGCCACGTCCGGCGTTGACGCCCCCGGTGTCGGTGTCGCGGCGGGTGCGAGGGATGTCGCACCGCTGCCATAGTCGAACGTGCGGCCCGACGACGCCAGCCAGGTGCCCCACGCGGAAACACCCAGCACGGCGGCAGCGATCCATAACGCACGGTGCCGGCGTGGAAACGGAATGATGCGCATGACGGCCACCTCGGCTCAGGAGATCGTGGTGCCCTGGTCGTGGGCCCAGCCCACCACGAACCCAGAGGCGCCGATCACGATCGCGGCAACCAGCGACCACAAGACAGTGGTTTTGCCCGACGCCGCTCGATGCGGATTGTTCGTGAACCCGCCCATCGCCCAGATGATCGCGCCGATGATCACCGCCAGCACGCAAGCCACCAGGGCGAACGGCACCATCGCCGACACGATCCCCTTAAACCGTGCCAGCCCCGGGATCGTCACCGTGTCCCCGCCCGACAGCGGATCATCCATCAGAAACGCACCCACCCGGGCCCAGGCCCGGTCGAGATACAACATGGGAAGCCTCCTATTCCAGGCGATGCGCACATGCGAGCGCCGCCGCCCTAAATAGGTGCGCGCCGCGCGCGGTAGTTAACTGGCGGGTCACCGTTGCAGGTCGGACATGGAGCAACGGGCCGCCCCGGCCGGCCTCGGCGGGTAGAGGTGGGTGGCGGACATGTCGCGCCGGTAGCCGTGCAAGACCGCGCTGATCGCCTGCTGACGCTCACGACGTGTCGACCCGGCGGGCGGGGCGGTGAGGATCTGGTGGACGGTTTGCATCGTTGCCTCGGCAACCTCGTGACGACGGCATGCGGCGACCTCACGCGCGGTCTCGGTCACGTCCACTTCGCTGATGAGACATTGAATGTCGAAGATCCGGCCGGAGACCAGTGGCCGCTCGGCGAAGCGCAGTGGCCACCGATCCGGGTCGAGAAGATCCTCTACCGGCGTCTCGATCGCGTGCCGTCCAAACTTGCCGGAGTCGACCCGCTCCTTCCAGAGCTGGCGGTAATCGCGCAAAGTGTCGACCGCCGGCCACGGGTCCGTCCACGTGATCCCGCGGCGCCGAAGATCGAACACCGCGGCCGCAATCGTGTCATCCACCGGATGGAAGTCGCGCGGGCGGACGATCTGGAACATGCGGTCGGCATCAGCCGACGACCAGAGGGCCGCCGACAAGGCGTTGACCGCCGCAAACTGGTAGCGCTGCGCGGGACTGATCATGACGCCACCGCCTGCAGCACGTCATCACGACGGCGGGCGGCGATGGTCGAGACGTTCCCACGGACGGCCCGATGGGGCGCGGTGTGGGTCGCCACCGCATTGACGGGCCTGGCGCGCCTGCCCTCGGCGAGCGCCGCGAGAACCGCCCGGGTCCCCGGGTCACTGGCCGCACGTTGCCAGCCCCGGTGCGCGTCCAGCCACACCACGCCCGGCCAGCCCAACCCGTCGCGGCGACGAGACCCGGCCACCAGCAGCACCATGCCGCTGGCCACCACCGGCGGCAGCGACGCATAGCGGCCCGCCAGGCATCGGCCAGCGCGGTCCCGGCCGGATAAACAGACCTCCTCGATCGCGTCCGCGGCGACATGCGCGGGCCGCGCGTCCCACCGCCAGCCTGCGTCGTCTAGCAACGAACCGATCCTCGACGCGAGACGCGACTTCGGAGCGCCTTGCGGCTCCGCCGATCGCGTCGCCATCTCATCCAAGGGCACCAGCGTCAACTGGCCACCACCAGCACGCACGTCCGACATCCAGCGGTGTTCCCGGTAAGAGACCGGCGGCACCAGCCGTGAACGGGCCTGCCGCTCCCAATAAGCGGCCCGCCGCGCGCCCGCGCAGGCGGCACTCACCAGATCGTTGACGCAGCCCTCGGTTGCCGCCTCGAACGCGCCGACCGATGCCTCGTGCAGCAACGTCGAATCGACGCACGGATCGCGTGCGGTAACAACCGCGGCGATCGAGCATGACGCCGCCCACTGCTGCGCCGGATCATCCGACCCGAGCGCAGCCTGCCAGTCACATCCCTTGGCCCATGCTGAATCGGTTGGGCCGACCTGCCGTTTCGTGTCCATGCCCGGCAGCGTCGACGGCGGGCGTTACCGGAACGCGTCCAAAGCGCATTCTGGGCGCATCTTGGGCCAGGATGCGGGGCGCATCCTGGGATTGACTCGGCGCACCCTGGCCTCGGACATGCCCGTGACCTGCGCATCCTGAGCTGTCAGGAGCAGGATGCGTTCCGGATGCGCCCCGGGGAACGAATTCCGTCGAAGATCGCCATGGACACGCCTCAATGATCCCGATCGACAGGTCAAGGCATGAGACCGATGCACAGTCCCCGTCTCTGACCACGGCCACCACTCCATTGAGTACGCGCCGTCCGCCACCCCCATCCCGGAACAGATACCCCGACGACTCCTACGCGATGCACGTATCAGTGCAACGTGTTCGGCACGGGCGTAGCCGGCGCCGTCCCGCGACTGGTTCGGCAATCGGGTCAATGAAGACGCGACCGCAGTGTTTCATAGCTGGCCGATGCCACCGCTAGCATGAGCCCCGACATGCGCCAAGGAGCCACCGAACGACGTAACCTCATCGAAACCCTCACCGACGCGATCCGCGACCAAGCCCTCGACAAACATCAGAGTTTGGAGTCGAGGGACTGCTGCGCGGATAGGTGACAGGTTCTTCATGCGGCCTGGGTGGCCGGTGTGGTCATGATTGTCTCGTATTCGATGGGGGTCAAGCGGCCGAGTCGGGCTTGGCGTCTGCGGCGGTGGTAGGTGCGTTCGATCCAGGCAACGATCGCGATGCGAAGCTGGTCTCGTGTCTGCCAGGTGCGCCGGTTGAGCACGTTTTTCTGCAGCAGCGCGAAGAATGATTCCATGGCGGCGTTGTCCCCGGCGGCGCCGACCCGCCCCATGGAACCGACGAGGCCGTGAGATCGCAATGCCCGCAAGTATTTTCGCGAACGGAATTGACTGCCTCTGTCGCTGTGCACCACGCAGCCGGCGACGTCACCGCGGCGGGCTGCGGCGCTGGTGAGCGCGGCGACGGCCAGGCGGGATTTCATGCGGGAGTCGATGGAGTAGCCCACGATCCTGCCCGAGTAGGCGTCTTTGACCGCGCACAGGTAGAGCTTGCCCTCGCCGGTGCGATGCTCCGTGATGTCCGTGAGCCACAGTTCATTCGGGCTTTCGGCGGTGAACTGGTGCCGAACCCGGCCGTTGCCGTCGACGACGGCACACAGGTCGTCGTGCACCGCCGGCCCGGGGCGCTTACCGTTGCGGCCCCGTTTCTTACCGAATGTGGACCACCAACGGTTATCCCGACAGATCCGCCACGCAGTCCGATCAGCCATCGACTGGCCGGCATCGCGTGCTTCGTCGGCGAGCAGTCGGTGCCCGAACTCCGGGTCGTCCCGGTGGGCATCGAACAGGGCGTTCGCCCGGTGCGCCTCATCCCATTCCGCTTGGGTCACAGGCTGTTTCAACCAGCGATAGTAGGGCTGACGGGCAAGTTTCAAGACCCGGCACGTCACCGCGACGGGGATCCCGCCGGCGGCCAGCTCACGGACGAGCGGGTACATCATTTTCCCGGCAGATTGGCCTGGGACAGATAGGCGGCCGCGCGGCGCAGCACCTCGTTTTCCTGCTCCAACAGTCGGATCCGCTTCTTCGCGTCACGCAGCTCCGAGGATTCGGACGCGGTCACGCCTGGACGTTTACCGTCCTCGATATCGGCCTGTTGCAGCCATCGGTGCAGACAGGACTCGGAGATACCGAAGTCCTTCGCAACCTGCGACACCGGGGCCTCCGCCTGGCGGGCTACCCGGATCACGTCCTCGCGGAACTCCTTGGGAAACGCTTTCGGCATGGTCGACATCCTTCCAGCAGAGGCACCGAGCCTCCACACATCAGATGTCACCTATCCGTGCAGCAGTCCCCGACTCGCTTCGGCCGCCGTACGGCGGCCGAAGCGAGTCGTGCCAGCGCTCTAGGGAAACGCTGAAAAACGCCAACTGGACTCGTACCGCACTGACGTTTCCGCAGGTGACACTCGACAGGCGACGATCGAATTGGCGAAAATCAGTGGATCCCTAGCGGACACCGACCCTCCATCGGTAGACCTGTGCGAATGCCCGGATGTCTTTCGAGCAAACGCCTTTGATCTTGGGCAGCGCGGTGGCTGACGCTCCGACAAGCTCGGTTTCCAGGTAGGCGATCTCGCGTTCGGTTAGCACTGGAACATTGATCTCGAAGGCGTCGTCCCTGGTGCGGACGAAGGTCAGGTCGTCGAATCGGCAGGTGTCGATCGTGCGGTCGAGAGCCGGGCTGGTAACGATTCCTCCCCAAGTGAGCATCTTTGCGTCGTCCGCATACTCGAAGTTGAAGAGTTGGCGGAATGGCAGACCGTGCGCCTGCCGACCGGCCGCGTGGGCGGTTGCCTGGAGGATGCCTCGTTCGACCCGTGTGGGACCCCAACCGGCCATGTCCGTTTGTTCGAGCCCGTCGGTGACAAGGTCGCCGAGCTTGCTCCGAAGGTTCGGGAGCCGCTCGGGGATCGGAACGTCGGTTGCGGCACCGTTGACGGTCACGAGCACGACGCTGCCCGGTTGACTCGACCGGACGACGTAGTCGACGTCGCGGAGGATGTCGGTGGTGAGAACGTCGGTGTAATCGAGCCAGGTGATCGCCAGTTTCGCCCAATCGATTTGGGGAAGCTGATCCCGGGCTTCGCCGATGAGGAGCCGGATGCTGTTGTATGGCTTGTTGAAGTCGAGTCGGTGTTGCATGTTTGTGTCGTGTTCGATGCTCGTCATCTGGGGGATGCCGAGACCACGGTGGAATTCGACGAAGTCGATGAACTCCAGCCCTCCGAATCCGACGTACTGATATTGATCGGGCGATGCGATCGCTGTTAGCCGTCTGCACGCGTCGACGATCATCCGTCGTTGGGCGGCCTTGGCTGGCCGGAACTCGTACTGTCTGGCCATCAGTCGATCTCTTGGTCGTAGAAGTAGTCGAAAGTCAGGCGACCTACTTCCGAGCCGCTCGATGCCCCAAGCGCTTCCGCGACTTCTTTGTACCGGTCGCGCTCGACCGTATATTGGATTCGCTGAATCTTGGGCGTCGCCGGCGTGTGTGGTTTGGGCGGAGGCGAGGCAGGCGCGAGCATCTGGGACGACACCGTTGTCAGCGAGCTGATCGGCTGGTCCGGGGTTTCGTCCAGCGCCACAAGGATCTCGGGTTTCGTCTCTTCTTCGTCGAGGCGAGCGCGCACTTGCTTGGCGCGGTTTATGACCGCTTGTACGGCAACGAGCGTCGTCTTCATCTCGGACTGCACTGCGCGGAAGACAGGCGAATCTCGGTCCACGGCCGTCTTGGTGGTATTCCAGGGCAGGAGACTCGCGTCGTCTGCGGAGAGATACACGAACCCGCGGAAGAGACGGTACTGAGGGTGGTAGGCCGCTGCGGGATTGCCCCAGCCGGTGATGGGTGTCCGGTCGGCCACGAGAAGCAATCGGTCGTTGCAGAAGAGATACCAGCCGGCATCGCCTGGATCTTGGAAGTTTTCGGCCCGTCCGTCGTCTTCGGGATCGGTGTCCTTGTCGCGCTTGGGTGGGGCAACCGTTCCGGCGTAGAGCTTGACGTCAACGGTGCCACCCAATGCCTCGACTTGGAATTGCTTGTAGACGGGTCGCACGACAGCGGAGGCCTGAAGCGAGGGACGAGATGCAACCAGCGGTGTCTCGCTGTTCAGATAGAGCTTCAGGCCGCTTTGAATCGACTCCTGATGTCGAACGCGCAACTCGGTTCGCAGGAGCTGAGCCACTGACGGGTCGTTCAAGTCGTCCTGCACGCTGGGGTGGAGCTTCGTAATCGTGATCGTGGTGCCGGTCTCCTCGCCGGCCGCGAGGGTGATGCCCTCCTGGACGTTGCCGAATTCGAAGGTCCACGCCTCCTGAACCGCCCACTCCTCGACATCGACGCTCATATCGAAACGCGAGCTATCGCTGCCGCCCGTCTCGCCACGATGAGCAGACTTCACGGTGAACGCCTGGCCGATCTTGAAGATCGCTCGTTTCATTCCGACGCCGAACTGGCCCACCGAACGTTTGACCCCGGTGAAGTCCTTGGAGCGGCCGAAGCGGAACGCGTAGTGACGCGCGATATCGACCGAGATGCCTCCCGAATTATCCGAAATTGTGAACGAGTCGTCTTTGACTTTGATCTTCACCCACTGCCCGTCGAGGTCTCCGTCGGGGTGAAGCCCCCGCGCCCCGTCCACGCTGTTGTCCACTAGATCGACGATCGCTGGCAGCAGCTCGATGTCCTTGGTCAACATTTCGATGAAGAAGCGCTTCTCGGCGCCCGCATTGACCGTCGTGTCGGGGATGGATGTCACCATGTGCTCATGATGCCCGATCTGTGCCCGGCTGAGGTAGAACCTGCCCGCGTCGGTGCGTGCGTCCGGGGGCGAGATGTGCGATCGTCATAGGGTGACAGTCTCCTCCGCTAGCGCGCGCCTGAGCAGGCCAGTAGCGGTCGACCTCTTCGCCGGGGCAGGAGGCATGAGCCTTGGATTCGAGCAAGCCGGCTACGACGTCGTTGCGGCTGTCGAGTATGACCCAGTGCATGCGGCAACTCACGCGTTCAACTTTCCTAACTGTGAGGTGCTATGCCGTGACGCCTCAAAGTTGTCAGCGACCGACGTGCTCGCGGTCGCCAAACGCGGGTTCAAGCGGCTTCATCCAGGAACTCCGTGGCCCGGACGACTCGACGCTCTGATCGGCGGCCCGCCATGTCAAGGGTTCTCCGCAGGCGGCAAGCGTGAGCAGAACGACGAGCGCAACGACCTAATTCTGCACTTCGTCCGCTTAGTCGAAGAACTCAAGCCGCAGACGCTCTGCCTGGAGAACGTCGCTGGCCTGCTAGAAGAGAAATTCGATGACATCCGCGAAGAAGCCTTCACGAAGCTCAGGCGCGCGGGCTATGCACTTTCCGGGACCGATGAGGCGGTCAACAGCCTCAACTTCGGCGTACCTCAGTCACGGCGACGGGTCATCGTGCTTGGTGCACTGGGCAAGGTTGCCCCGACTCGGCCGGTTCAGATCGAAAGAAAAATCTCAGTTAAGGAGGCGCTCGAGGGTCTTCCCTCCCCGTCAGGATATGAGGCACTGCTGAGCGCGGATGAGGTCGAGCTGCGGGATGAGGACATCGAACGCCGCTTATCGATCAAGAGCGCATATGCACGCACGTTGGCAGGCGTCGATGCACTTCCCGGTGACAAGTCCCGGCCGCGCCTGTCGGAGCCGTCCTACTTGACAGGCTCCCGCCGCACCACTCATACGAAGGAAACAGTGGAACGCTTCGCCGCGACCGCGCTCGGCACTGTGGAGCCGAAGAGCCGTCTGTATCGGCTCCCGCTCGACGGTCCGTCCCGGACGTTGCGGGCCGGCACGGGGTCCGAACGTGGCTCGCATACATCCCCGCGGCCGATTCATCCGTGCGAGGATCGCGTTATCACCGTCCGCGAAGCGGCTCGCCTCCACGGGTACCCTGACTGGTTCCGGTTTCACACGACGAACTGGCATGGTCATCGTCAGGTCGGAAATAGCGTTCCACCTCCGTTGGCCCGAGCCGCAGCTCTCGCTCTGCTCGGGTCACTTGGGCACTCGCCTGCAGCGCTGCGCGTAGCGATACCTCTTGGCGAAGTGTCTCTACTCGCGCTATCGAGGACCACGGCGCAAACAGTGGTCGACACCTTGTCGGAAGAACTTCCCGCGACGAGAACGAGGAAGTCGAGGGCTTCTACGTTTGCGGGGGCTGATCGGTCGGCGGCGCAGGTCGGCTAGCGCACTTGTCCACCGTGCGGGGCGCGGAGCGCCAGTTCTCGAATCGAGCTGGCGATTTCCTCGGGGCGATCATGACTCCAGTAGCGCAGTACGGTCCAGCCAGCGTCCGATAGCACCGCAGTGGTCTCTGCATCTCGTGCCGAATTCGTTGCGATCTTGGTGTCCCAGTATTCACGATTCGACTTGGAGGCAACGTAATGCTCAGGGCATCCATGCCAGTAACAACCATCGATAAATACGGCGATGCGGCTAGCGGTAAACACGATATCTGCGGTCCGCCGGAGGGATGATAAAGGCCGGTAGTGGACGCGGTAACGCAATCCTTGAGCATGCAGAAGCTTTCGGACGGCGAGCTCGGGCTTCGTGTCCCGCGACCGATTACCGCGCATGACCGTCGCGGAGTGAGGGCTGCTAGCCCACGAAACTGCACCCACATCCTCACGCTATACCGAGCCGCGTCCTGGAGCCCACCCGTTGGCCGGGCAAGTGACCGGGTAACACCGGACGGGAGCTGTATGCGGATCGGCTACCGGCGTTCGGCCCCGCGTGCATCCGCTACCAGGGTGCAACCCACGCGCATCCTGGGCCCTCGAGCAGCGCAACCTGGAACCGCAGGCGGCGCATCCTGGCCGGGAATCTTTCGCTGACCTGCGCATCCTGAAATGCCGGCTGCAGGTCGCGCGCAGGATGCGCGCTTCCAAACGGTTCCCGCCGCTACGTTTCCGGAGCGTGGCGTGGCTGGCGGCAACATGACTATGTTGTACCGATCGACATGCCCACGGGCGGCACGCGCCTCGTGGGCATGTCGCCGTCGCGAACCCATGCGAAGGCAGGCAGCGCCATCATGCCGTGCCACGCGCCAGCGCTGCCGGCCTCGAACCACCGGCCGTCCGGCGTCTGGACGCACGATGAGATGTCGCGGTCGTGGAAGCCAGGATGGCCGTCGGTCTGCACCGTCACGTACGCGCCCACGAACTCCGTGGCCGGGGCGACCTCGACCACCCGGGCACGCGCAGCCGGCGTGGAACGCGACCCGGCCAGCGCCGCATCCTCCGGCGTGCCGAACGTCTCGAACCCCTCATCGCGACCGGCCGTTGGGACTGTATTGGACATCCTTTCAGCCTACGGATACGGCGACGAGGAGAGCGGCGGGCCCGCTGGACGGGGGCGTCGCCCGCGCGGATCTCGAGGGGGATCCACCGCCATCCGGAGGGCAACATCGTCTCGGCGCGCAGCCGTCAGAGCCTGCCTGAACCCATCGCAGGCCAGTTTGCCGGCCCGCGATTTTCGGCCGCGCCGACCCTGACGTCAAGCCCGCCGCTGCGGACGTCCCCGCCTCGCCCGCCGGAGCCTACGGAAGCAGGATGCGCCCCGCCGAGCGCCCAAAAAATCCCGACACACGACTGGCACCAGCGGCGCGAAGACCCCTCAATAAACTTTGGGTTTACCCGTTACGCGTGGGCTGTGGTGATGTCTTGCCCACCTATACGAACGGCCGCAGCCCGGTGCCAGCGGCGCAGGCGCCGCGTTGTCGTCGAGATCTTGTCAGGACGTCAGCGGGCGAGCAAGGCCTGGAGCCTTTCGGCGAATTCTGGGGCCCCGGCGGCTGCGATGTGCTGTGCAAGCTGCGTCGGTGTCGTCGGCGGGCTCTGCCTACCGGCGGCTGCGCGCATAAATGACTCGATCACGGCCCCAGGATGATCGTCCAGCAATGCGCACAGGAACTCGTCGGAGGTGATCACCTCGATCCCGGCGGCCATCACCGGTTCCGTGCGCAGATGCTTGAGATTCCGGGTGAGCACCACGTCGGCGTTGCCGTGGATGGCAGCCGCAGCATGCACGCGGTCGTCAGGGTCGGGCGATAGATCGTCGGTAATCGCATGGCGATAGGTGGCTGGGTCGATGCGGTCGTCGCCGAAGTACGTTCGCACCGCATTAATGACTGACGCGGCCGATTCCGGGGTCCGTTTCCCCTCTCGGATGATGACTTCTTCCCATTCATCCAAGATCTCGTCAGTCCACACCCAGGTGAACAGAAAGTCTTCCGCGAACGTCAGGAGCAGGTCCATGATCGTGAACGGGAACAGCTCGTTGGTGTCAATGAACACCCGCCGCAGCTGAGCCAACGGTCACTGACCGATCACAGCGCGGATCGCGGCGCCGCCGGCCCGGCGCCTCTCCCGTTCAGCGGCAACATCCGTGACGTCCTTCACTCGGATGCGGCGATGACGGCTGCCGGGCAGGCGACGAAAGGCGAGCACACCGTCCTCGCAGAGACGATCGACAAACTGCCGAGTGACACCAAGAATCTCGGCAGCCTGACCGGGCGTGACCTCATCGTCCGTACGCAGCACGACAACGCGCGCGCCATCGGCAACATCGTCGAGCATCGAGCGCACCGCAACCTCGACGGGATTGTCCCCATTGAGCCGGGCCGCGAGAGATCGCGCATCCGACCGGACAGCCGGATCCGCGGCGTCAAGCGTAGTCGCCGTAGCTCTAGTAACCATGACCCCATGATACTTGCATCTGCAATATCGACAACTTCTCTTCGCTACCGCGCGGGGTGCGCACCTTATTGGGGTGTGGTGATGTCTCTGTCGCGCATGTCGGCCGGGTCGGGTTTCGAGTACCTGATGCGGCACACGTCGCGTGGGGATGCGCCGGATCGGTCGACGGCGATGACCCGGTATTACGTGAACGCCGGCTATCCGGCCGGGGTGTGGCTGGGCGCGGGTCTGGCCGGGGTGAATGACGGGGCGGGTCTGGCCGTGGGGAGCGTCGTGTCGGAGGATCAGATGGCGCGGATGTTCGGCGCCGGCCACGACCCGGTGACCGGTACGCCGCTAGGCCGCGAATACCATGCCACGGCTCAACCGGCGGATCGGATCGCAACGAAGGTCGCGCAGCTGCCCGCAGGCCTGGCGCCCGCAGTGCGCGAAGCCAGGGTTACGGCGACCGCAGCGGCCGAGAAGGCCCGCGACACGCGAGGCGCGGTCGCGGGATTCGATTTGACGTTTTCGGTGCCGAAGTCCGTGTCGGTGCTGTGGGCGCTTTCCGACGCAGACGTGCAGCGCGCCATTGTGGCCGCGCATCACCAGGCGATTGCGTCGACGATCCGGCTGATCGAGCGTGACGTGGCCCGCACCCGCACCGGGCATGGCGGCTCCGCCCGGGTGCCGGTGCGCGGCCTGATCGCGGCCGGGTTCGATCACCACGACTCCCGCGCCGGCGATCCGCAGTTGCACACGCATGTGACGATCGCCAACCGTGTCCAGGCAGCATCCGATGGGCATTGGCGAACGTTGGATTCCCGCTCCTTGTACGCGGCGTCGGTCGCGCACTCGGACACCTACGACCTGCTGCTCGCCGACAATCTCACCCGCGCACTTGGCGTCGGCTGGGAGGTGCGGCTGCGCGGCCGGGCCCGCAACCCGCGCCGGGAGTTGGCCGCGATACCGGACCACCTGATCGCGGAGTTCTCGCAGCGCACCGCCGCCATCACCGCCGCCAAAGACGCCGCCATCGAGAAGTTCGTCGCAGATCACGGCCGACAGCCGACCGGACCCGAAGCCGTACGCATCCGCCAACAGGCCACCCTGGAAACACGGCAGCCGAAACACGTCTCCACCGTGGCCGAATACACCGACCAATGGACCCGCCGTGCCGACCTCATCCTCGGCAGTGACGCACGTGCCTGGGCGCGCGCCATCACCACCATCCCGACAGCGACAACAGGCACGCACATCACCCTGAGCCCGGACACGATCCGAGGCAGCGCCAGGTTGGTGACGGCCGGCGCGGTCGACGAACAGACGATCGAGATCCTCGCCGCGGCCGCGTTGGATCAGGTCGAGGCCAAGCGCGCCACCTGGTCGCGGTGGAATGTGGTTGCCGCTACCTGCCGGGCCATTGGCGCAGCGGGCCTGCAATTCGCCACCGAATCCGACCTGTTCGAGGTGCGTCGCCGGGTCACGGCCGCCGCAATCGAACGCAGCGTCCTGCTCAACCCGGCCAGTACTCCCGCGGCCGTCGCGGAGATCGACGTCACGACGGGCCGATCGATCTATGACGCGCCCGAAGTGTTCACGTCCCTGGAAGTCCTGGCCGCCGAGGACGCCCTACTCCAGGCCACCGATACCGTCACCGCGCCAACCGTTTCCGCCGACGTCATCGATGATGTTGCCGCTGCTCCCCTGCCCGGCCGCGACCACCGGCTCGCACCGGACCAAGCATCAGCGGTACGGGCGATCTGCGAATCGGGCCGGGTCTGTGACGTGCTGGTCGGCCCGGCTGGTACCGGCAAGACCACCACCATGGCCGGGCTGCGGGCCGCTTGGGAAGCCGAGCACGGCCCCGGCTCGGTGCTTGGCCTGGCCACCTCCGCAGTCGCGGCCGAGGTGCTCGGCACCGAGATCGACATCGCAGCCGAGAACACCGCGCAGTGGCTCGCCCAGCAACAATTCCAACCCGGTCGAGCCCAGCGCGTCGCCAGTCTCGAAGCCCGCCGCGCCGACGCGACCGCGGCCGGAAAACCGGTGACAGGCATCGACCAAGCGATCGCGCAAGCACGCTCCCGCTACGACCGGTGGGCACTGCACCCCGGCCAGCTCTTGGTGGTCGACGAGGCCGGCATGGCAGACCTGTCCACTATGAACGCCCTCGCCGCACAAGCCCGCACGGCAGGGGCGAAGCTGTTGCTCGTCGGTGACCACGCGCAACTGCCCGCGATCGGCGCCGGCGGCACCTTCCAGCTCCTGGCCGAACATCACGCCGATACGCCGCAGCTCACCGATATCCGCCGCTTCACGAACCTCGACGGGCAGCTTCGCCGATGGGAGGCCGACGCGTCCCTGGGGCTCCGCCGCGGCGACCCGACAGCGCTAAACGCCTACCAGGCGCACGGCCGGTTTACGGACGGTGACGCGGACGCGATGATCCACGCCGCACACCAAGCCTGGAAGGCAGACCACACGCGAGGCCTGACCAGTCTTCTGATCGCGGCCGACAACGACACCGTCCAAGCCCTCAACCTCACCGTGCGGGCCGACCTCATCGAAGCCGGCCACGTTCACGCCGAGGGTGTGGCGCTGCACGACGGCACCGTCGCCGGTATCGGCGACCGCATCATCACCCGCCGAGTCGACCGACGACTCTCGGACGGCACCAACCCGGGCGGAGGCGTCGACGAGCGCGGCCGACTCGCCGCGGGCTTCATCAAGAACGGCACCATCCTCACCATCACCGACGTGCGCCGAGACGGGGCGATCGAAGCCCAAGCAAGCGGCGGCCGGCCCGTCGCCCTTCCCGCCGACTACGTGCCGCAGCACGTCGAGCTCGGCTACGCCGTCACCGCGCACCGCTGCCAAGGCGTCACCGTCGACACCACCCACACCATCGCCAGCAGCCGCATGACCCGCGAAGCGTTCTACGTCGCCATGACCCGCGGCCGCCTTTCCAACCACGCCTACATCGACACCGACACCTGCCACGGCGAACTCGACACCCTCGGAGCCGACCGCGAAACACGGCCCGCCCGAAACGTCCTCGAACAGGTACTCACCAATCAGGGCGCCGAACAAGCCGCCCACACGCTGAACAGCCGACTGGCTGCCCGTGCAGCGACGAGCCATGGCCCCGACCGCCACGGGCCACGCGCCGCCCGACCCAGTGAGCAGGCCGGGATGTCCCGATGACGACAAGCCCGTCCGTCGCACCGCCCGAAGGAGGAAACCCCATGGCCATCGACTCCGCCACGCGATCCGTCCCCGCCGATCTACGCGCCTGGGCGAAGGGGATCTACCCCACCGAAGCAGCCGTTCAACTGCTGCTACAGGCCTTCGACGGCCGCTTCGCGCGGCCCGGCTGGCCCTGGATCAAGACCACCGCATCCGGCAACCACTACCTCGACGCCGCGAGGCTGTCCGACGACCATATCGGCGTACTCTCCGGCGGCGAAAGACGAGTCCTCGCCATCACCCGCTCACTCCTCGGCGAACAACCAGTGGACCTCGCAGATGCACTCGCCGGCCTCGACCGACCCACCAGCAGGATCGTGCTGGACGCGTTGATGCACGCCACGGGCACGGGCACGAAGACAACTGAGACTGACCTCGCCACCGCCGCGGCCAACGGCAGGCTGCGCAAGCCGCACCGTGATCGATCGACCGGAATCTCGCGATAGTCGAGTTTCTGGCGTCTCGCTATCGTCTTGAGGCCCGTCACGGAACGCAGCGCCGCCGCACCGGAGCCCCCAACGGCAGTCTGTCAGCTGATATCGAGTAGCAACTTGTTCGCCGCGACACGATGGATGACGTCGTCAAAGCTGGGCGGTCGATCGGTGCCGTAGTACAGGCCGGCCATCGCCTGGTCGTGTCGCGTCCGCAGCTCGGCAGCAAGTGGCCCTTCGGGGTCGAAGGCGACGCTGCGGGCGAGCCCTCCATCGGGCACGGGCATGTCCGGTTTGAAGGCGCGCGATGCCCTATAGCAATCAGTCAACACGCTTGCGGCGCTGGCCTTGTCGGCGAGGAAGTCCAGCACCTCCGGGGTGCCGAGGAGGGCCCACACGTCGTAGAACTGTCTTCCGATGCGGACCCAGCCGTGCGCAGTTTGCCGCGCGGCGGCGTCGGACGTGAAATTGTTGATGCGAAGCAGCTTCTCGATCAGGGTTCGGCCCGGGTGCAAGATGTCCGCGCGGAATGGCGCCAAGTCCGACCAGGCGGCGATGTCAAAGCCCGCAGCGCCGAGTTCACGGCTTAGAAGTGATTCGATGACGCGAGCCGCATGCGGGTTCGGGCCGCCCGATTGCCCGAGTTCGACCAGGATTGCCGCCGCGTCCGCGACGCCGGCGCCTTCGCTGGAATGCTGCAGCGGCGGGGCCAGATATGCACTGCGGTGATAGGCGCCCGGCCCGCCACCACTACCCGCGCCGGCGGCGGGCGCGCCGGTCACGGCGGACGCGACGTCGATGATCTCCTTGAGCCCGCGCTGCGCAGCGCGGTTCGACGGGTAGCTGCCGACGACGAGAAGGTCGAGATCTTCGGAGAATCGCCGGATGACGCGGAGTTTCTCCAAGCTGGTGCCGCCCTTGAAGATGATTCGTCTTGGGAACGCGTGGGTAATCGCGCCGAGTGCCCGGCACACCCAGTAGTCCTTCTCCACGGCCAGCGGTAGGACGCCCAATCGTTCGGCGGCGTTCAGCACGGCTGCGGCGAATTGATCCGGCTCGGCGTCCCTCCAGGCAGCGACAGTCACGAAGCCACTGCCAGCGCTCGTGTTCGCGCGAGTTCGGTCCTTGGATCGGGCGCCGGAACGGCGTCAACGAGATCATCACGGCCCGCGGCGTGCAGGAGTCGCCGCAGCCTCGCCCGCACCGCTCCCGGCTCCGTCACGCTCGCCCGCGCCAAGGCGTCGGGGCGCACCGCACCAGACCGAATCATCTCGACAAGCAGCGCGGTGGCCTCGATGGCGGGCAGTTCCACCACTCGTTCCCAGGATTCGAGACTTTCTAGCAGCGCCACCTCGATCGCAGTGAGGCCCGTTTCGACCCGCGCCGAGCGGGCCTGCCGGGCTGCGAACCGGATACCGTGTGGGGAGGTGGGGGCACGACCCGGGACCGCGATCTCGGCCGCCCGCGGCACCTGCGTCGACAAGCGCAGCAGGTTCGCCGCGTACAGCCCGGCCGGGCCCACCCCGGGACCCGGCGCCAACTCGGCGACCAAGTCCGTCACCGAAGGCGGCGACATCCCCAGCGGGGAGGCATCCCCTCGCCAATACAGGCCTCGGCGAATCCTGCGCAGATCACCGGCCGACACAAGATCCGCCAGGAGATGTTTCGTCGTAGACCCGGCCGTGGCCAACTCGTCGGGCCGCCAAAACCGGCGGCGAGACCGCAAGATGCGGTCGCGCTCTGCCCGCGCTCTCGCGCGATCACGAGTCATCACGGCCATCACGCCCTCCTGCCATCAAGTCGACACGAGATAGTTCCGTAACCGAGTCTACAGATCGATACGCGAAAGTTCCTTATCGCGTACCGCCGGGGAGCGCCTCGAGGAGCCTGGCACGCTTCACCTCTGCCGTGCACGTCGCCGTCACTTTTGGCTCATCTCCGACATGCGCCGGGCGATCTCGGCGTCTCGGCCGTCGGCGGCATGCTGATACACCAGCGCAGCCGCGACGCTGGAATGGCCTAGCCGGCCCTGCAATTCCGCCAGTGTCGCTCCAGCCTGCGCGGCGAGCACAGCCCCCGTATGACGCAGATCGTGCCAGCGCAAATCCGACCGACCGGCGGCCTCGCGGGCCTTCTCAAAGTGCCGCGCGAGGGTACTCAGAGCCAGGTGCGCTTGCGGGTCGCGCTCCGACGGGAACAGCAGCGCAGTCCGACCGCCGGCAACGCCCCGCAGATGCTCTTGAACAACCGGCAAGACATGCGGCGGGATCGCCACCGCGCGGACACCAGCGGCGGATTTCGGCGGACCCACGATCGACTCGCCTTCGACACGCACGACCGCGCGCCGCACGTGCACCACGCCAGCCTTCAGATCCACATCAGAGCGGCGCAACTCCGTCAGCTCACCGAACCGCAACGCGCACCAGGCCGCGAGTAGCACGGCCGCCCGATACCGCTCCGGCATCGACGCCATGATCGTCTCAAGCTCCGCAAGCGATGCCGGGCGCACCTCCCGCTCCCGCTTCGCCGCTCCACCGCTCCGAATACGGCATGGCGTAGCAGACACCAGCTCTTCATCGACTGCGCTGTTGAACACGGCTCGCAGCAGCCGATAGGCGTGCGCTCGCCAGGTCGGCCGGTCGCCGGGCAGGCGCGCCCACCAATCGCGCACGTCGGCCGCCGTCACGGCGTCGATGGCCATCACACCGATCGGGTCATCCGCGATGTGGCGTGCGTGCAACTGCTCGTACTGATGCCGGGTCTTCGGCCGAAGTGGCTCGCCGGTGCCCGTCGTCCGCGTCTCGATCCACTGCCACGCGTAGTCGGCGACGGTGGGCAAGACACGTCGAGGCACTTGTTCGGCCTCCCAAGCGCCCGTAGAAATCTTGGTTTGCTCCGCCGCGAGCCACGCGGAAGCATCAGCCTTCGTAGTGAAGGTCACTGGCGCGGCGTGGTACTCCCGGTCGGGTCCGAGGTACCGCACCTGATATCTACCGCTGGGCAGCTTGCGGATGGAGCCCCAGCTCCGTTTGCCTCGTGCCATGTCGTGCCCTCCCGTCTCCGAGTGGGGCTTCTCAACGAGCCTCGTGCCATTAGCGTGCCATATCCGCGGGCAACTTGGGGCATTTTGGGGGCACAGCTGTCCACCACGAGGGTGAACTAGCGAGTAGCGTTTCCGCTGGTCAGATCAACGTTTCCGCTGGTGGTGGCAGGTGAGAGATTCGAACTCCCGAAGCTTGCGCGGCTGATTTACAGTCAGCTCCCTTTGGCCACTTGGGTAACCTGCCAGTGCCGGGGATACAGTCAGGACTCACCCGGCGAAGATCAAGCGTACTAGGTGGTGCGGGCGCCCACCAAACGGCCGCCCGATGACCGCCGGCACACGGCTGTCGGCCCCGGATCCGGGCGCCGGCGAAGGGAGATCGTCATGGCGGAATCATCGTTCGACATCGTGAGCAAGGCGGACCGGCAGGAGGTGGACAACGCGCTGAATCAGGCGGCGAAGGAGCTCGCGCAGCGTTTCGACTTCCGCGGCACGGATGCCGCCATCACCTGGGCCGGCGAGGAATCCGTGACGATCTCGGCGTCCACCGAGGAGCGCTGCAAGGCCGCGATCGACGTGTTCAAGGAGAAGCTGATCAAGCGCGGGCTGTCGCTGAAGTCCTTCACCATCGGCGACCCGGCACCCTCCGGCAAGACCTACAAGGTGACAGGCACTCTGGTGCAAGGGATCTCGTCAGAGAATGCGAAGAAAATCGCCAAGCTGATCCGCGACGAGGGGCCGAAGGCGGTGAAGTCGCAGATCCAGGGCGACCAGCTGCGGGTCACGGGCAAGTCCCGCGACGACTTGCAGGCCGTGATCGCACTCCTGAAGGAGGCGGACCTGGACGTCGCGCTCCAGTTCACCAATTACCGATAACGCCTATGACGTAGGTCCGGGCCGTGCCCCGTTCGCCGCCGCTGGTGCGGAAAGGGAGCGGTTCTTGGCCGCAGTCACACCGGCATCGAAGGGTGTGCATCCTGCAGCAATACGCCCGAAAAGCCCCGGTTTTATGCACATCTGCCTGCTGCATTCACACTCCGCGTGGTGCCGCATTCGTGCGCAGGGGTGGGTGGCGTCGGGTTACCGCAGGATGAGGGTGCAGCACTTGGCGCCGCCGCCGGCCTTACGGAACTCGGAGACGTCCACCGGCACGGGCACGAAGCCGCGCTCCTCGAGCTGCCGGGCGAAGGTGGGCGCCTGCTCGGGCACCACCACATTGCGGCCGTCGGAGACCGCGTTGAGTGCGAACCATTCGGCGTCCGCCCGGGAGGCGATGATGGCATCCGGGTAGAGACGCCTGAGCGCGGCCTGCGACCCGGCGGAGAATGCGCCCGGGTAGTAGGCGATGGTCTCCGCGCGACCGGACGCGCCGGCGGACCCGGTGTCCAGCACGGCCAGGGCCGTGTCCAGGTGGTAGAAGGACGGGTCGACGAGCTTCAGCGGGACGAGCGGCACGCCGAGCGCCTCGGCGACCTCGTTGTGCGCGAGCGGGTCCGTGCGAAAACCACTGCCGGCCAACAGGAGTCGCCCGGTCCATAGCAGATCGCCCTCGCCCTCGTTGACGAGCGTCGGGACCACGACGCTGCCCACGTGATCGCGGAACCAGTCCGTGTAGGGCTTCTCCTCGCCCGATCGCTTGTCGGTGGAGAACTTGGCGGGCACCGCCACGCCGTCGATCACGGTGCCGGCGTTGGCCGCGAACACCATGTCCGGCAGCCCCGGCGCGCCCTCGCAGATCTCGACCTCATGCCCGAGCCGACGGAACGTGGCGACCAGGTTCTCCCATTGGCGCATCGCCAGCCCCGCGTCCGTGTCGACATCGGTGTGCATCCACGGGTTGATGGAGTACACCACGTCGAAATACGTCGGGCGCGTGACCAGGAACCGCTGCGGCCTCGGAGTTCGGCGGGATAGCGTCGCCCCGGCAGCAGTCGTCGCGGTCGGGGTCAGCACAGCGGGAGCCTTTTCGGCGGTCATCGTCATACTTCAAGGGTATGGGCGCCGGCGCGCGCATTACAATGCCGCTACATTGCGGATCAAGGAGCATTTCGTTGCAGATCGACAACATAGACGAGCAAATCATTGCGCGCCTGGTGGACAATGCGCGAGCCTCGTTCCGGGAGATCGGAGAAGCCGTCGGCCTGTCCGCGCCGGCGGTGAAGAGGCGCGTCGACCGTTTGGTCGCGGACGGCGTCATCTCCGGTTTCACCGCCCGGCTCACACCCGAGGCCCTCGGCTGGCGCGCCCAGGCGCTGGTCGCGGTGACCTACGCCGGGAACGTCCCGCCCGACCGGATCAAGAAGATCCTCGAGCCCATCCCGCAGGTGATCGCCGCCTACACCGTCTCCGGCGATGCGGATGTCCTTGTCCATCTCCGTGCCGCGGATATGGCCGATTTCGAGCAGGCCCTGGAGAAGCTGCGCGCCACCGACGCCGTCGCGCGCACGGAATCCACGATTGTGCTCTCCACGCTGCTCGACCGCACCACCACCGGCCCGGCTCCGCACGGCCTGTCACAATGGGGCGACACGCGACGGAGGTAACCGATGCGCAAGGGCGTGCTGCTCGCCATCGGCGCCTACCTGATGTGGGGCCTTTTCCCGCTGTACTGGCGGCTGCTCGAGCCGGCGGGCGCCGTGGAGATCCTCGCGCACCGCATGTTCTGGTCGGCCGTCGTGATGGGCATCGGGATCACGCTGCTGCGTCGCTGGCGCGAGGTTCGCAACCTCTCCGCGCGCACCTGGCTCCTGATCACGCTGGGCGCGATCTTCGTCTCCATCAACTGGGGCGTCTACATCTACGCCGTCAACAACGACCACGTGATCGAGGCGTCGCTCGGCTACTTCATCAATCCGCTCGTCGCGGTGGCACTCGGCGTGGCCGCGCTCCGCGAGAAGTTGAGCCCGTTGCAGTGGGCGGCGCTCGCCGTCGCGGTGCCGGGGGTTGTGCTCACTGGCCTCGGCGCGGGCGGCGTGCCCTACCTGTCGCTGATCCTGGCCGTCAGCTTCGGGCTGTACGGGCTGGTCAAGCGCGTCATCGGAATCCCTTCCGCCATCTCACTTCTCGGCGAATCGTCGGTGCTCCTCGCGCCGGCCCTGGGGTTCCTGATCTTCCTGCAGGTCGACGGCCGCGCGCACTTCACCGGGTACGGGGCCTGGCACATCGTCGCCATGGCCGGGTCCGGCTTGGTGACGGCGGTCCCGCTGCTGCTGTTCGGGGCGGCGGCGCGGCTCATTCCGTTGTCCGTACTCGGGTTCCTGCAGTACCTGAACCCACTCACCCAGTTCCTGCTCGGCGTGCTGTGGGCGGGCGAGCGCCTCGCCCCGACGCGCTGGGCGGGCTTCGCCGTGATCTGGGTGTCGCTGATGGTGCTGTCCGTCGACGCGGTGCGCCGGTCCCGCCGGCGCCGGACGCCCGCACGTCCGGGCTCGATGGGAGAATCGATCCCGGGATCCATGCAGGGAGGTACCGATGAGTCTGCGGGACAGGTTGCGGGCGCGCGGTAGCGATGCCACACAGATCAAAACCGCCGAGTATGACAATGTTCCGGCCGATGCCCTGTCCGGAGAGGTCGACGTCACGGAGTTCGAACCGCGGCCGGACGGCGACTACCGCTGCGCGGAGCGGGACCTGATCCTGCGCTTCGCCCGCCCGGCCGTGACGGAGACCGACGGCACGTCCCCGGAGTCGGCCCGCGGCGAGTTCACCACCGCCGGCCGGTTCGTGGTGCAACGGCCGTTCGGGCGACCGGTGGTCTACACGGCGCTGACCGCGGACAGCCTCGCGGCCGACGATGCGGTGCTCACCGTGCGCCGCACGGACACGGCGACGGGGGCCACCGAACGACTCGACTTCCACTTCGAGCCCGACAAGGGCTGACGCGCGCATTCGGCCCAGCGATCGACCCCCTCACCCGGTCAAGGGGCGGAACGCGAGCACGCGCTGCCAGAGCAGTTCCGTGGCCTCGGCGTCGAATTCGTCGGGCAGGGATGCGTCGGTGAACAGATGGCCGCGGCCCGGGTAGTCGAACGTCTCGACGTCCGCGCCGGCCTCACGCGCGTTCGCCAGCACGGCGTCGATGCCGGGCTGGTTCCGGAACGGGTCGTCGACCGTGTAGTGGATCTGGCCGGGCACGCCGGCCGGCCAGCGCTCGGCGCCGATCATGGCCAGCGCGAGCGCGCCCGAGAGCATGAGCACGCCGGAGACCGCCCGCTGCGTGGCGACATATTCCGCCATCCCGCCGCCGTTGGAGAAGCCGGCCACAACGAACCCGTCCGGGAGATCCTGGACGCCCTCCGCGGCTCGTCGCATCAACGCGGGGTAGCCGATCGACTCGGCGAACGCCGACGCCTCCCGATAGTCGTCGAACACCCGCCCGTCGTACTGGTCGACGACCCGCACGTCGTGACCGGCGACCCGCAACCTCTCCGCCGCATCGAGCACCCCACGACGCACACCCAGAACGGAATGGAACAACGCGATCGATGTCATACCGCCAGTATGCGCACCACCACCGACAACCCAGGGTCGGTGGCCGGCGCCGGGCGACGAGGATCAGCGGGTGCGGGCGACGACGTAGTCGGCGAGGGTGCGCAGGGCGTCGACCGCGACCGACGGCGGCAACGTCCCGAGCTCGGCGCGCGCGGTGGCCGCGTACTCGTCGAGCGTGGCGCGAGCCCGGGCGAGGCCCGGCGAGCGCCGCAGCAGCAGCACCGCGCGGTCCACGGACGCGTCGTCATGGATGGGGCCGGCGAGCAGCGAGACCAGCTCGCCCTCCGCGGCCGGGTCGGCCAGGGTGTAGAGCATCGGCAGCGTGCGCACGCCCTCACGCAGGTCCGTGCCGGGGGTCTTCCCGGAGTCGTCGGACGCGATATCGATGATGTCGTCGGAGATCTGGAACGCGACGCCGAGCGCCCGCCCGTACCGGCGCAGCGCCGCCGTCTGGTCCTCGGTGGCCCCGGAGAACATGCCACCGTACCGCGCGCAGGTATCGATGAGCGAGGCGGTCTTCTCGGCCAGCACGGTCAGGTGATGTTCGATCGGATCCTGGCCGGGCTGCGGGCCGACCGTCTCGCGGATCTGCCCGGACACCAGCTCGGCGAAGGTGTCCGCGATGATGCGGACGGCCTCCGGGCCGAGGCTTGCCACCAGGCGTGAGGCGCGGGCGAACAGGAAGTCGCCGGCCAGGATCGCGATCGAGTTGTCCCACCGCGCGTTGGCGGAATCGGTGCCGCGACGGATCGCGGCCTCGTCCATCACGTCGTCGTGATACAGCGTCGCGAGATGGATCAGCTCCACCACCGCCGCCGCGGTGATGACGTCGTCCGAGTCCGCGCGCGGGCCGACCCCGGCGGCGACCATGGTGAACAGCGGCCGGAACCTCTTGCCGCCGGCCGAGATCAGGTGCGAGGACGCCTCGGTGACGAAGGAGAACTCGCTCGCCAACTCCGCACCGAGGCGCTGCTCGACGAGCGCGAGTCCGGTCGACACCCGTGCGGCGAGCGCGGGGTCGACGAGGTCGAAGCCGGGCATCGGGACGCTCGGCGCGCTCGTGTTCACGGGGCCGACCGGGGTGGTGCGGCCGCCGCAGATGCCAGGGGGTTCGTCACGGGAATCCTCGAAGGGCGCTTAGGACAGCAGCGGGAAGGTGACGTGCATGATATCCAGCACCGGCTGCGGCACGATGCCCAACAGGATCGTGAGGATCGCGCACACCGCGATGGAGACCAGCGTCAGGGTCGACGGCAGGGCCACGGTGGGCGCATCGATACCGCCGACCGACTTGGCCGGCGGCTCCGCGAAGTACATCATCACGATCACCCGCAGGTAGAAGAACGCCGTCACCACGGTGGCGATCATCGCGATCACCACAAGCGGACCCATGCCGGCGTTCATCGCAGCGGTAAAGATGACCACCTTGCCGATGAACCCGCTGGTGAGCGGGATACCAGCGAGTGACAGCAGGAAGATCGTCATGGTCGCGGCGACGGCCGGGGACTTCTTGCCGATGCCCGCCCAGTCCGCGAGCCGCGGCGCCTCCAGACCGCCACGGCGAACCAGCATCAGCAGGTTGAAGCCGCCGATCGTCGCGAAGCCGTAGGTGAGCAGGTAGAACAGCGTCGCGGTGACGCCCCGCTCGGTGATCGACATGACGCCGAGCAGCAGGAAGCCGGCGTGCGCCACCGACGAGTAGGCGAGCATGCGCTTCAGATCCTGCTGGATCACGCCGAAGAACGCACCGATCGCCATGGAGATGACGGCGATCACCATGAGCACGGGCTTCCAGGACCACGCCATGCCGCCGAGCGCCACCTGCATCACGCGCAGCAGCGCGGCGAAGGCGGCGAACTTGGTGCACGCGCCCATGAAGGCCGAGTGCGGGGTGGGCGCGCCCTGGTAGACGTCGGGCGTCCACAGGTGGAACGGGCCGACGGAGCCCTTGTACAGCAGCCCGACCACCAGCAGCCCGATCCCGGCGAGCAGCAGCAGGTCGCTGCCGCCGCCGGCCTTGGCCGCCGACGCGATCGCGGCGAACTTGACGGAGCCCGCATAGCCGTAGAGCAGCGCGATCCCGTACAGCAGGATCGCCGAGGTGAATGCACCGATCAGGAAGTACTTGACGGCCGCCTCTTGCGAGATGAGCCGCTTGCGCCGGGCCATGCCGGAGAGCAGGTACAGCGGCAGCGACATCACCTCCAGGGCCACGAACAGCGTCAGCAGGTCCGATGCGGCCGGGAACACCAGCATCCCGCCGACCGCGAACAGGGCCAGCGGGAAGACCTCGGTCTGCATGGGTGTCGCCACCGCCGTGGCCTGCTTGGCCCGCGGCGATCCGATGACGGCCGAAGCCTCGGCCGCGAACACGCCGCCCGGCTCGATGACGCGGTCCGCCATCACCGGGACCGCCACCAGGGCGAGGGCGAGCAGCGATCCCCACATGACGTACGTCGCCGAGTCCACCGCGATGGCACCGGCGAACGTGACGACGTAGTGTCCGCGGACGCCCAGCACGACGGTGACGACTCCCGCGGCGATGATCGCCGCGACGGCCAGAACCACCTGCGTGACGAACCGCTGCCGCTTCGGCAGCGCGGCCTCGACGATCACCGCAAGACAGGCCGCACCGAGCACGATGAGGACGGGCAGCACGCCGATCAGATCGATCGACGGCGCCGCTATCGGCGGCGACGGCGCCACTGCTGTGGGAGACACAGTGGGAGACACCGCGGGCGCCACGGATGCGGCCAAGAGCGCAGTGCCGGTCAATGAGCCCATCAGTTGCCGCCTCCGTTCAGGTTCTGTGTCGCCGGGGCCAGGTCGCTGACCCCGACCGCGTGCATGGTGGCGGTGACCGTCGGCTGGATCACGTCGAGCACCGGCTTCGGGTAGATGCCCAGGAAGATGATCGCCGCGACCAGCGGTGCCACCACAGCGATCTCGCGCGGTGTGAGGTCGCCGAACCCGGCCTTCACCTTCGGCTCGGCGGGGGCTTCCACGACAACAGCCGTCGCCGTGCCGCCGCCCGCGGGGGGCGCCGGTTCCAGTTCGGGGGCCGCGCCGCGAACCCCGTCATCGGCGGCCGTGTCCGTATCGACGACCGCAGCGCCGCGCAGCGGTCCGGTCATCGTCCGCTGGAAGATCCACAGCACGTAGACCGACGACAGGATGATGCCGGCCGTCCCGATGATCGCCCAGGCCGGATGACGCTGGAACGTGCCGATCAGCACGAGGAACTCGGAGACGAAGGAGTTGGTGCCGGGCAGCGCGAGTGTGGCCATGGTGGCGACCAGGAAGATCCCGCCGAGCACCGGGGCGATCTTCCACACCCCGCCGTAGTCGGCGACTTGTCGGGACCCGCCGCGGGCGATGAGCATGCCGACGATGACGAAGAGCAATCCCGTGGCGATGCCGTGGTTGAGCATGTACAGCACCGCGCCGGCCATGGCCTGGGTGGTGAACGCGAAGACGCCCATCACGATGAACCCGAAGTGCGCGATCGAGGTGAACGTGACGAACTTCTTCAGGTCCGTCTGCATCGCCGCGACGATCGCCGCGTACACGATGCCGAGCAGCGCGAGCAGCAGGAACAGCCACACCAGCTTCTGCGAGGCGGCCGGCAGCAACGGCAGGCAGATGCGCAGGAAGCCGAAGGTGCCGACCTTGTCCATGGTCGTCACCAGCAACGTCGAGGCACCGGTCGGCGCCTCGGCGCCGGCCTCCGGCAGCCAGGTGTGGAACGGCACCAGCGGCGCCTTGATGGCGAACGCGATCGCGAAGCCGAGGAAGATCCACACCTGCGTCGACTCGGGGATCTGGTGCGCGATCGACCGCAGCGTCTCCCAGTCGAGGGTGCCTTCCGGCAGCACGTGCCCGGAGGCGACGTACAGGCCGATCACCGACGCCAGCATGAGCAGGCCGCCGAGCAGCGAGTAGAGGAAGAACTTGGTCGCGGCGTACGCCCGGCGCGGGCCGCCGAAGTAGCCGACCAGGAAGTACATCGGGATCAGCATGACTTCGAAGAAGCAGTAGAACAGGAACACGTCGGTCGCCGCGAACACGCCGATCATCGCGGACTGGAAGACGAGCACCAGCGCGAAGTAGCCGGTGATGGTGCGGCCGGCGGGCAGCTTCTCCTCCCAGGAGGCGCCGAGCACGATGGGCACCAGGAAGCACGTCATCGCGATCAGGATGAGCGAGATGCCGTCCGCGCCCAGCGCGAAGTGGATGCCGAAGCTGCGGATCCAGGTGACCTTCACGACCTCGCCGAACGGCGACGTGCCGCCGCCCTGGGTGAGGAAGTTGCGGTAGTCGAACCAGAGCAGCACCGCGATCACGAACTCGGCGAGCGAGAAGCCGAGCGCGGTGAGCTTGGCCGTGCGGACGGTCGCGCCGCCCATGCCCGCCACCACGATGCCGCCGACGAGCGGCAGCAGCAGCAGGACGAGGAGGTAGGGGAACGAACTCATGAGAAGTTCACCACCATCAGGGCCACGGCGACCAGCAGGGTGCCGGAGAGCATGGACAAGGCGTAACTACGCACGTAGCCGTTCTGCCAGCCCTTCCACCACGAGGAGAGCCCCAGGATGGCGGTGCCCACCCCGTCGACCACCCCGTCCACGCCGCGGGCGTCGAGGTAGGACGAGGTGCGGGCCAGCCACAGGCCCGGCCGGGCGACGAGCGTCTCGTTGATGGCGTCGCCGCCGACCCCGGCTCGCGACAGCATGACGACCGGGTTGCGGGTGGCGGGCTGGGTGACCGGCACCGGCCGCATGCCGAAGTAGACGTAGGCGATGCCGGCGCCCACCAGCATGAGAACGACGTTGCCCCAGGTGATCACACCGGCCGAGAGCAGCGTCGGGTGCGGCTCCGCGAACTCGCCGACCGACGGGGTGAGCCAGCCGACCAGCCGCTCGCCGGACGCCAGGAACGCGCCGGCCCCGAGCGAGCCGATCGACAGGATCAGCATGGGAACCGTCATCACGAGCCCGGACTCGTGCGGGTGATACGCGCGGCCGTCCGGCGAGGTGAGGTTCTTCCAGCGCGCCTCGCCGAAAAACGTCATGATCATCAGGCGCGTCATATAGAACGCGGTGATCGCCGCACCGAGCGTCGCGGCCCCGCCGAGCAGCCATCCCTTGGTGCCGCCGGCGGCAAAGGCCGCCTCGATGATCGGGTCCTTGGAGAAGAACCCGGACAGGTACGGGAAGCCGATGATCGCCAGGTACCCGCACGCCATGGTGATGAACGTGAGCGGCATCCGCTTGGCGAGCGCGCCGTAGTGGCGCATGTCCACCTGGTCGTTCATGCCGTGCATGATCGACCCGGACGCGAGGAACATCCCGGCCTTGAAGAAGCCGTGCGTCAGCAGGTGCAGGATCGCCAGCCCGTACACGCCGGTGCCCAGCCCGGCGGCCAGGAACATGTAGCCGATCTGCGAGACGGTGGAGTAGGCCAGCACCCGCTTGATGTCGTCCTTGCCGCAGCCGCCGATCGCGCCTACCAGGATGGTGACAGCGCCGACGATGCTCACCACCAGCTGCCCGGTGCCGCTGAGGTTGTAGATGTCGGCCGATCGGGTGATCAGGTAGACGCCCGCGGTGACCATGGTCGCGGCGTGGATCAGCGCCGAGACGGGCGTCGGGCCTTCCATCGCGTCCGGCAACCACGCCTGCAGCGGGACCTGGCCGGACTTGGCGCACGCGCCCAGCAGCAGGAACAGCGTCATCGCCGTCACCGCGCCGGGGTGCTGCTGCGCCACCGTGCCGATGTTCGCGAACACGCCGGAGAACGACGTGGTACCCATCTCCGCGAACATGATGAAAATGCCGATGACGAAACCGAAATCGCCTACCCGGTTCATCACGAAGGACTTCTTCGCGGCGGTCGCGGCGACCCGCTTGTGCGACCAGAAGCCGATCAGCAGGTACGAGGCCAGGCCCACGCCCTCCCAGCCGGCGTACACGGTGACGAACGAGTTGCCCATCACCAGCAGCAGCATGGCGGCCACGAACAGGTTCATGTAGGCGAAGAACCGCTGCCGGCGCTCGTCGTGCTCCATGTAGCCGATCGAGTAGATGTGGATCAGCGACCCCACGCCGGTGATCAGCAGCATGAAGGTGAGCGACAGCGGGTCGATGCGCATCCCGAACTCGACCTGCAGCGCCTGCACCGGCATCCAGGACCAGATCGGGATCTCGTGCACCCGGTCGCCCGCGCCCGCCCCGATCGTCGCGAAGAAGATCGACACGGCGATGACGAACGCGGCGACCACCGTCAGACAGCCGAGGATCGGCGCAATGCGGTTCAGCCGCCGCCCGCCGAGCATCAGCACCAGCGCGCCCGCGGCCGGCAGCACCAGCACCAGCCAGGCGATCGCGGTGACGCCCGTCGCCTCCGGCGGCACGGCGGATCCGGCGCCTGCCGCGCCGAGGTGGGCCGCCAATTGTAGGGCCTGGGTCACGGTCCTCCCCCGTTCAGTACTTCAGCAGGTTCGCGTCGTCGACGGATGCGCTCCGCCTACTCCGGAAGATGGACATGATGATGGCGAGGCCCACCACGACCTCGGCTGCGGCCACCACCATCACGAACAGCGCGATGATGACGCCGTCGAGGTTGCCCTGCATCCGGGCGAACGTGACGAACGACAGGTTCACCGCGTTGAGCATGAGCTCGATGCTCATGAAAACGACGATCGCATTGCGCCGGATGAGCACACCGACGGCGCCGATCCCGAACAGCAGCGCGGACAGCATCAGGTAGTGGGTGGGGTTCACGACTCGCTCCCCTCGTGTGCGGCGCCGGCCGATCCACCGGAAGCCGCGGAAACAGCGGGTATGACGATGTTCTCGGCCGAACCCTCGTGGTCGATCGCCGCGCGCTTCGGGCGGTACGGGTGCTCGGGCCCGTTGATGGGCACCAGCTCCCCCTCCCGGAAGCGCCGGGCGACCTGCTCGGAGACCGCCATCTCCACCAGGTGCGACACCGAACCGGGCGCAATCGACCCGTCCGGCAACATGGCCGGGGTGGCGTTCGACGCGGAGGTCGCATGCACGCCCGGGCCGGGCAGCGGCGACATGCGGTCGGATCGCATCCGGGCGAGCACGGTGGCCTTCTGGCTGCGCCGCTCACGTTTGGTCCGCTCCACGTGCGCCAGCACCATGGCGCCCACGGCCGCGGTGATGAGCAGCGCCGAGGTGAGCTCGAACGGGAAGAGGTAGGTCGTGAAGATCGATGCCGCCAGCGAGCCCACCGCGCCGCGCTCGGCGATCGCGTCGGTCAGTCCCACGTTCGGCAGTGTGCCCACGGCATGCATCAGCACGGCCACCAGCAGCCCGACGAGACCGAGCCCGAGCAGCCCGGCCGCGACCCGCTGCCCGCGCAGCACCTCGATGACCGAGTCGCCGGCGTCGCGGCCGGTGAGCATCAGCACGAACAGGAACAGCATCATGATCGCGCCGGTGTAGACGATGATCTGCGCGAAGCCGAGGAACTCGGCCTGCTGGGTGATGTATAGCACGCCGAGGCACATCATGGTCAGCACGAGCCACAGCGCCGAGTGCACCGCGCCCTTGGAGAACAACATGCCGATCGCGCCGAGCAGGGCGAGCGGGCCGACGATCCAGAACACGATCTCCTCGGCGCCACCGGCGCCACCGCCGGTGGCGGTCAGCGGCGTCACGGCTGCGCCTACGGCAGTCGTCACCGCAGTGGTCAGGTGTGCGATCACGATGCGTCCTCGCCTCGGGAGGTGGACTTGAGCACCCGATCCGCGGACTGCCCGGTCGCCACGCCGAGTGGCGGCAGCGGCGGCGGCTGCGGAATCTTGTCGCCGGCGGCGCGCCGGGCGTCGTTGTACTCCTTGAGCAGCTCGGGACCCTTGACGTAGTAGTCCTTCTCGGTGCCCAGCCGCAGGTCGTGCGGCGGCTGCTCCATGCCCGGGAGCAGCGGCGCGAGCAGCTGCTCCTTGGTGTAGATGAGCCGCCGGCGGTCGTCGTCGGCGAGCTCGTATTCGTTGATCATCGTCAGCGAGCGGGTCGGGCACGCCTCGACGCACATCCCGCAGCCGATGCAGCGCAGGTAGTTGATCTGGTAGTCCTTCGCGTACCGCTCACCGGGTGAGTAGCGCGCGTCGGGTGTGTTGTTGCCGCCCTCGACGTAGATGGCGTCGGCCGGGCAGGCCCAGGCGCACAGCTCGCACCCGATGCACTTCTCCAGCCCGTCGGGGTGGCGGTTGAGCCGGTGCCGCATGCGGTACCGCGGCGCCACCGGCGCCGGGTTGACGGGGTAGTCCTCGGTGACGACACCCCGGAACATGGTCCCGAACGTGACACCGAAGCCCTTGAGCGGATCAAGAATCGACATCTACTCTTCCCTTCCTGACCGGCCCGGCCGGCACCACCAGGTCCATCGGCGGCACCGGGAAGTCCGCGAGCGAGGGGCCGACAACGCCCGGCTCACCGTGATGGGACGGGGCGACGGCGGGAACGACGTCATACTCGTCCTCCTCGCCGGGTTCACCGCTCTCGGCCCTGGCCGGCCAGAACGCCACGATGAGCAGCAGGATCACCAGCGGGATGCCCATCCACAGCAGCACCTGCGAGGTGGTGAGGGTGGTGGCCGTATTCAGCACCCGGGCCACCCCGACCAGCAGGATCCAGGCCAGCGAGACGGGCACCAGCACCTTCCAGCCCATGTGCATGAACTGGTCGTAGCGGAACCGCGGCAACGTCCCGCGCAACCACACGAAGACGAACATGAAGATCAACACCTTGATGAAGAACCACAGCATGGTCCACCATCCCTCGTTCGCTCCCGACCACAGGGACAGCGGCCACGGGGCGCGCCACCCGCCCAGGAAGAGCGTGGTGCACAGCGCCGAGACGTTGATCAGGTTGATGTACTCGGCGAGGAAGAACAGCCCGAATCGCATCGAGCTGTACTCCGTGTTGTAGCCGCCGACCAGCTCGGACTCGGCCTCCGGCAGGTCGAACGGCGCGCGGTTCGTCTCACCGACCATGGCGATGCAGTAGACGATGAACGACACCGGCAGCAGCCAGATGTACCAGCCGGCCTCCTGCTGCGCGACGATCGCCGAGGTGGACAACGTGCCCGCGTACAGGAACACCGCGACGAAGGACAGCCCCATGGCGATCTCGTAGGAGATCATCTGAGCGGCCGAGCGCAGGCCGCCGAGCAACGGGTAGGTGGAGCCGGAGGACCAGCCGCCGAGCACGATGCCGTAGATGCCGATGGACGACATCACCAGCGCCAGCAGCACGCCCACCGGGAGATCGGTGAGCTGCAGCGCGGTCTGGTGCCCGAACATCGACACCCGCCCGCCGACCGGGATCACCGAGAACACCATGAATGCCGGGATGCCCGCCATGATCGGCGCCGCGATGTAGACCACCTTGTCCACCATGCGCGGCATCAGGCCCTCTTTGAAGATGAGCTTGAGCGCGTCCGCGAGCGATTGCAGCAGACCCAGCGGGCCGTTCCAGTTGGGACCCGGGCGGTGCTGCATGCGGCCGACCACGCGCCGCTCGAACCAGATGGCGAACAGCGTGAGCAGCAGCAGGAACGCGAAGATGACGACCGCTTTGATCAGCATCAGCCAGACCGGGTCGTTGGCCAGCAACGGGGCTACGGACAGCGAATCGGGTCCGGAGACCGTCCCGCCGGGGGTCACGGCCACTCTCATTTGCTGCCTCCCATTCCGGTGACCACCGAACCGATCCGGCCCTCCGCCTCGGACGCGACCACGTCGGGGTCGACGGCGGCGGTGGCGCCGGGCGCCGCCGCGGCAACCGTGACGCCGTCTCCCGCGCGCGCACCGGTCTGTGCGGCGAGCGACGCCCCGGCGATCCTGCCCGGTGCCCACACCACTCCGTCGACCATGTCGGTCACCACGAGCGGCAGCGTCACCGATCCGGCGCGTCCGCTGAGCGCGACGAGCGCGCCGTCGGCGAGGCCGAGCCGATCGGCCGTCGCCGGGCTCATTCGCGCGGACGCCGGTCGCCGGGTGCCGGCCAGATGCGGCTCACCGTCCTCGGCGCGGCTGCCGTCGAGCAGCAGGCGCCAGCTCGCGAGGGTGAGCGCACCGTCCGCGGCCGCCGGTGTCGCCGCCGTCGGCGGGTATGACGCCGTTCTCGTGCGGGGGATCTCGTATGCGCCGAGCCGCGCCAGGTCCTCCGTGGCCGACTTCGGGGTCTGCGTGTACAGGTCGACGTCCATCTCCACCCCGAGGGTGTCCAGGACGCGGGCGTCGTCCAGGCCGCCGGCCCACTTGAGCGCCGTATTGAACGGGCGGACCCTGCCCTCCCAGTCCAGGTACGCGCCTGCCTTCTCCGGCGCTGCGGCGACCGGCAAGACGACGTCCGCGAGATCGGTGACCTCGCTAGGCCGCAGCTCGAGGCTCACCACGAAACCGGCGTTCGCGACGGCCCGCCGCGCGGCCGCCGGGTCCGGCAGATCGTCGAGTTCCACCCCGCCGATGAGTAGCCCGCCGAGCTCGCCCGCTGCGGCCGCCGCCAGGATGCCCGCCGTGTCCCGGCCAGGAGTCTCGGGAATGGCGGTGCCCCAAGCGTTCTCGACCTGTGCGCGGGCCGCCGCGTCGGTGACGGCGCGCCCACCGGGCAGCAGCGTCGGGGTGGCGCCGGCGTCCAGCGCGCCGCGCTCCCCCGCCCTGCGGGGCACCCAAGCGAGCCTGGCTCCGGTCTCGTCGGCCAACTCGCCGACGGCGGTGAGCAGTCCCGGCACCTCGGCCGCGCGCTCGCCCACCAGGATCACGGCGCCGTCGGTGCGGAGCCCTGCCGGGTCGTCCGCCCCGGCCAGGGCCGCGACCGCCGCGTTCTCGGCGCCCGGTGCCGCGGGGATCAGCACGCCGCCCATCTTGTGCAGCCCGTAGCTGGCGTACGGCGCGACGGCCGTGACCTGGGTTCCGTGCCGACGCGCCGCCTTGCGCAGCCGCAGGAAGACGATCGGGCACTCCTCCTCGGGCTCGAGGGCCACCAGCAGCACGTGCTTGGCCGCCTCCAGCCCGCGATAGGTGACGCCGCCGGTCTTCGGTGAGACGCCGACGACCCGCCGGGCGAGGAAGTCGAGCTCCTCGGCGGAGTGGACGCGGGCACGGAAGTCGACGTCGTTCGTGCCGAGCGCGACGCGCGCGAACTTGCCGTACGCGTAGGCGTCGGTCACGGTGAGCCGGCCGCCGGCGAGCACGCCGACCCCGCCGGCCGCCTTCGCCTTCGCGAGGCCGGCGGCCGCGGCCGTCATCGCGTCGGTCCAGGATGCGGGAGCGAGGCTGCCGTTGGCGCCGCGCACCAGCGGGGTGCGCAGCCGATCGTCAGCGGTGACGTACCGGAACGCGAAGCGGCCCTTGTCGCAGTTCCACTCCTCGTTGACATCGCCGTTCTCGCCCGCGTAGCGGCGCAGGATCTTGCCGGAGCGGTGGTCGGTGCGCAGTTCGCAGCCGGCGGAGCACAGTTCGCAGATCGTCGGTGCGGACTTGAGGTCGAACGCGCGGGAGCGGAACCGGTAGGCCGTCGAGGTGAGCGCGCCGACCGGGCAGATCTGGATGGTGTTGCCGGAGAAGTACGACTGGAACGGCACTTCGGGCCCGGTGCCGACCTGCTGCCGGACGCCGCGCCCGAGCATGTCGATGAACGGGTCGCCGGCGATCTCCTCGGAGAACCGTGTGCATCGGTAGCACAGGATGCAGCGGTCCCGGTCCAGCAGGATCTCGGTCGAGATGGCGATCGGCTTGACGAAGGTGCGCTTGGCCTCCTTGAAGCGCGACTCGCCGGGTCCGTGGGCCAGGTCCTGGTTCTGCAGCGGGCATTCGCCGCCCTTGTCGCACATCGGGCAGTCGAGCGGATGGTTCGTGAGGATGAACTCGACGTTCGCCCACTGGGCCCGGGCCGCGACCTCACTCGTGCGCTGCGTGTGCACCACGAGCCCGTCGGCCACCGCGACCGCGCAGGCCGGCTGGGGCTTGGGCATCTTGCGCCCGCCCATCTCCATCTCGACCAGGCATTGCCGGCAGGCGGCGATCGGCTCGAGCAGCGGGTGGTCGCAGAACCGGGTGATCTCGATGCCCATGCGCTCGCAGGTGCGGATCACCATCTCGCCCTTCGGCGCGATGACGTCCTGACCGTCGATCACGAACTTGACGTAACCGTCCGGCGCGGGGGCGTCGGCATCCCAGGCGGGGCCGAGGATGGCCGGGGTTTCCGTCGCGGGGAGTGTCGCTGTCATCTCGCAATTACCGCCATATCACCAGGTGCGCAGAGCGCGCGAAGTGCCGACTTCCCCGTCATAGCTGTGTATCTCATGGCTGTGCGTGCCGTCGCCGTACGTGTCATGTCAGTGCATCTCGATCAGATCGGCCTGGGTCGACGGCGCCGGGGTGACCCCGGTGACCATGTCGACGAACTCCTGCCGGAAGCGCTGGATCGCGCTGGACACCGATGTCGCCGCGCCGTCACCGAGCGCGCAGAACGCCCGTCCGAAGATGTTGTGCGCGGTGTCTTCGAGCGTGTCGATGTCCTCGAGGGTGCCGCGCCCGGTGATGATGCGGCGCAACGTCTTCGACATCCAGGCGGTGCCCTCGCGGCACGGGGCGCACTTGCCGCAGGACTCGTGCCGGTAGAAGTCTGCCCAGCGCGCGACTGCCCACGGCACGGACGCCGTCTGGTTGAAGATCTGCAGCGCCGTGGTGCCGAGCAGCGAACCGGCGGCGGCCACGTCGTCGTAGTCGAGCGGAACGTCGAGCTTGTCGTCGCCGAACAGCGGGACGGACGAGCCGCCCGGCGTCCAGAACTTGATCGGGATGCCGTCCTTCATGCCGCCGGCCAGGTCGATGAGCTGCCGCAGCGTCGTGCCGAGCGGCGCCTCGTACTGGCCGGGCCGCTCCACGTGGCCGGACAGCGAGAAGATCTTGGTGCCGGGCGACTTGTCGGTGCCGAACTTGCGGTACCAGTCGACGCCGCCGGAGATGATGCTGGGCACCGACGCGATGGTCTCGACGTTGTTCACCACGGTGGGCGCCGCGTACAGGCCCTCGACGGCCGGGAACGGCGGTTTGAGGCGCGGCTGGCCGCGGAAACCCTCGAGCGAGGAGAGCAGCGCGGTCTCCTCGCCGCAGATGTAGGCGCCCGCCCCCGCGTGAACCACGATGTCCAGGTCGTACCCGGTGCCGAGGATGTTCTTGCCGAGGTAGCCGGCGGCGTACGCCTCCTTGACGGCACTCCGCACGCGCCGGATCGGGTGGATCAGCTCGCCCCGGATGTAGATGACGCAGTAGTGCGAGCGGATCGCGTAGCTGGTGATGATGCAGCCCTCGACCAAAAGGTGCGGGTCGGCCATCATCAGCGGGATGTCCTTGCAGGTGCCCGGCTCGGATTCGTCGCCGTTGACCACGAGGTACCGCGGTTTCGCGCCGAGCGGCGGCAGGAACGACCACTTGAGCCCGGTGGGGAAGCCGGCGCCGCCGCGGCCGCGCAGCCCGGAGGACTTCATCAGCTCCACGAGCTGCTCAGGCTGGGCGGTGATCGCGGTCCGTAGCGCCCCGTAGCCGCCGAGCTGCTCGTAGCTGTCCCGGCGCCACGACCGCGGCGACAGCCAGCTCCGGGTGAGCACCGGGGTCAACGGATCGAGTCCCACATTGAACTGGGGCGCGGTGGTGTCGTCAGCCATCGATCGTCACCCTCACTTCTTCTCCGGCAGCGGCGGGAAGGCCGGCGGCGTCTCGGGCATCGCCGGCGCCGTCCACCCGCGGTCCGACGCCAGCTGGACCCCGCGCAGCGACTGCGGCGACGCCGACGGCGCGTCGACCTCCGCGGCGTCATCGTCCAGGAACCCGGCGAGTTCCAGTTCGGCATGCTTGAAGTCCGTGAGCGCGGCGCCGCGCGTCGGATGCGGACGTTCGCCGCGGCGCAGCGCCTGCACCAGCTCCACCGCGGACTGCGCGGTCTGGTTGTCGAAGATCTCGTAGTTGACGGTGAGCACCGGACCGTGATCGCAGCACGCCAAGCACTCGACGTGTTCGAGCGTCACCGATCCGGGGGTACCGGGCTCGCCGGCCGTCTCCTCGTGGTCCACGCCCAGCTCGGAGCGCAGCGCCTGGTAGATCGCGTCCCCGCCGAGCGCCGCACACATCGTGTTGGTGCAGACCGAGACGATGTGCTCCCCCACCGGCTCGCGCTTGTACATGTTGTAGAAGGTGGAAACTCCGCTAACCTCGGACTCCTGCACGTCGAGAAGCCCTGCCACGAAAGCGATCCCGTCCTTCGACACGAAGCCCTCGACGGATTGCACGAGGTGCAGCAGCGGCATCACGGCGCTCCGCGTATGCGGGTAGCGGGCGATCACCTCCGCCGCCTTGGCGCGAATATCGTCATCGAAGGTGACTCCGGTGACGCGGTACTGCGGCACATCCGCGCGATGCTCCAGCGTCGGCCGCCCACCCTCGCCCCAGAACGCCGTGGTGGTCGCGCCGGAGCGCGTGGTCCCGGCGACCATGGCGGCATTGGGGTCCGGGTAGTGCACGGCGGTCTTCGCCGACTCCGTCATTCCCCGCGTCATCGATCCACACCTCCGAGAACGGGATCCAGGGAGGCGATCGCCACGACGACGTCGGACACCATGCCGCCCTCACACATTGCCGAAACCGCTTGCAGGTTCACGAATCCGGGGTCGCGCAGGTGGACGCGCCACGGCTTGGTGCCGCCGTTGGACACGACGTGCGCGCCGAGTTCGCCGCGCGGCCCCTCGACGGCCGCGTACGCCTGACCGGCCGGCACCGCGAATCCCTCGGTCACCAGCTTGAAGTGGTGGATCAGCGCCTCCATGGACTCGCCCATGATGTGCCGGATGTGTTCGAGCGAGTTGCCGGTGCCGTCGGCGCCCACCGAGAGTCGCGCGGGCCAGCCGATCTTCTTGTCCTCGACCATCACCGGGCCGGGCTCCTTCAGGCGCTCGCGGCACTGCTTGATGATCTTCAGCGATTCGTGCATCTCGGCGACGCGCAGCAGGTAGCGATCGTAGGAGTCGGAGTTCGTCGTGGTGGGCACGTCGAAGTCGTATTCCTCGTAGCCGCAGTACGGCATGGTCTTGCGCAGGTCCCACGCCAGACCCGAGGAGCGCAAAGGCGGGCCGGTGATGCCCAGTTGCAGGCAGCCCTGCACCGGCAGGTATCCGATGCCCTGGAGTCGGGCCTTCCAGATCGGCTGGCCGGTCAGCAGTTCGTCATATTCGGGCAGCCGCTGGTTCATGACCTTGATGAAGTAGTCGAGCCGCTCCTCCCAGCCGGGCGGCATGTCCTGCGCGACACCGCCGGGGCGGACGAAGCCCTGGTTCATGCGCAGGCCGGTAATGAGTTCCATGACGTGCAGCGCCTCTTCGCGCTCGCGGAAGCCCATCGTCATGCCGGTGAGCGCACCGGTCTCCATGCCGCCGGTGGCGATCGCCACCAGGTGCGAGGAGATCCGGGTGATCTCCATCAGCAGCACACGCATGATCGTCGCGCGCTGCGGCACCTCGATGCCGAGCAGCTTCTCCACCGCGAGGCAGTAGCACGCCTCGTTGAACGTCGGCGAGAGGTAGTCGGCGCGCGTCAGGAACTGCACGGCCTGCGTGAAAGTGCGGTACTCGGTGGACTTCTCGATCCCGGTGTGCAGATAGCCGATCACGGCGCGGGCCTTGGTGACGGTCTCGCCGTCGATATCCAGGATCAGCCGGAGCACGCCGTGCGTGGACGGGTGCTGCGGACCCATGTTCAGGATGATCTGCTCGGAGTCCGCGTATTCGATGTCGTCGAGCAGCGCGTCCCAGTCGCCACCCTTGGAGGCGACCAGCGCCTCGATATCCGACTGCCTGCTGGACTTGGCGAGCGCCTGCTCGGCGGTGACGACCTCGGCGCCGGGATCGGCCGAACCCACGGTCGGGTTGTCGCTCACGTGTACGCCCTCCTCTGGTCCGCCGGCGGGATCTCGTGGCCCTTGTACTCGACCGGGATGCCGCCCAGCGGGTAGTCCTTGCGCTGCGGGTGGCCGACCCAGTCGTCCGGCATCAGGATCCGGGTCAGGCCCGGATGCCCGGCGAACACCACGCCGAACATGTCGTAGGTCTCCCGCTCGTGCCAGTCGGCCGTGGGATAGATGGACACGGCGCTGGGCACAGTCGCGTCGTCGACGTTCACCGATACCTCGAGGCGGACGCGGCGCCGGTACGTCATCGACAGCAGCTCGTAGACCACATGCAGCCGCCGCGGCACGTCCACGCCGTAGTCGGCGCCGGACAGCGAGGACAACAGCTCGAACCGCAGCGCCTCGTCGTCACGCAGCACCTGCAGCAGCGCGACCAGGTGCGCGCGGGAGACGTAGATCGTCATCTCCGTCGCGGCGATCGTCACCTGCTCGATGGCCGATTCCGGGATCCCGCGCTCCGCCATGGCCGCAGCGAGCGCGTCGGCGACCTCGTCGAAGTACCCGCCGAACGGGCGGGTGGCAGGGGCAGGCGTCACCGGGGCGATGGCCAGCCGGCCGTATCCGGACGTATCACCGGTGTCGCGGGCATGGAACATGCCGTGCCGCTCGGGCGTGATCGGCGGCACCGGCGCGCCCTTGCCGGTCGGGCCGGTGAGCGCACCTGCGCCGGTGTGTGCCAGATCCGTTGCGACATCGGTCGTCTGGGGTGTTTCCGTCATCCGAGATTCGCCTCCGGGCGCCCGATCGGCATCGTCCGCCTACCGCCGGAATAGTGCACGGACGAGGGCTCCAGTTCGGTGCGCTGCCCCTCGAGCTCCGCGGCCCGTTTGGGCCCGAGCGGCTCGTCCATGATCTTCTGGTGCAGTTTCAGGATCGCGTCGATCAGCATCTCCGGGCGCGGCGGGCAGCCGGGCAGGTAGATATCCACCGGCACCACGTGGTCCACGCCCTGCACGATCGCGTAGTTGTTGAACACGCCGCCGGACGACGCGCACACGCCCATCGACAGCACCCACTTGGGCTCCGGCATCTGGTCGTAGATCTGCCGCAATACCGGGGCCATCTTCTGGCTCACCCGGCCCGCGACGATCATCAGATCCGCCTGGCGGGGCGAGGCACGGAACACCTCCATGCCGAAGCGGCCCAGGTCGTAGCGCGGGGCGCCGGTCGTCATCATCTCGATGGCGCAGCAGGCCAGGCCGAATGTGGCCGGCCACAGCGAGCCCTTCCGCGTCCAGTTGACCAGCTTCTCGACGGTGGTCAGCATGATTCCGCCGGGAATCTTCTCTTCCAGCGATGCCACGATGCGTCTCCTTCCTGCCCCGTGTCAGTCCCAGTCCAGCCCGCCGCGCCGCCACACATAGGCGTAGGCGGCGAACACGGTCACGATGAAGAGCGCGATCTCGACGAGCCCGAAGATGGCCAGCGACTCCGCCGACTGCGCCCACGGGTACAGGAAGATGATCTCCACATCGAAGACGATGAAGAGCATGGCGGTGATGTAGTACTTGATCGGAAACCTGCCGTGCACACCGGCGGGCAGCGGCGTGGGCTCGATGCCGCATTCGTACTCGGCGAGCTTGGCGCGGTTGAACCGGCGCGGGCCGAACGAATCCGTCACCACCGTCGCGGAGGTCACGACGAAGCCGCCGGCCACCACGAGCAGGATCAGGATCGGCAGATATTCGATGAGCATCGTCATCGCCGGGTCTCCCTTCCATTGCTACCCCGCGAGCCGATCGCACACCGCGAGATGGGCGGACGCCGCGACCAGCATGCGCTGGCCGGACGCCTCGAATCACGCCACGGGAACTCTATCCCCGCGCCCGGCAGGTCTGCTCGGTAAGGCTGGCCTAATAAACGCGCGCCGGCAGCCCGCGGCGCCGCGCCGGGTGACGCGTCAGGCACTTCGCACCACCGAGGTCATCAGCCGCACCGCGTGATCCGCCCAGTCGCCGTCCCGCTGGTCGTACAGACCGGCGAGCGCCTTGAGGACCAGGTGCATCAGATGCCGGCGCGGCAGCCCGAGCCGGGTCGCGTATTTCATGACGGCCGGCTTGCCGATAGCCTTGGAGAACAGGCCGCCGAGCCGGTAGTAGGAGCCGAGGTGGCGCTGCATCGCGGTGACGTATCCGTGCAGCGCGGCCTCCCGCGAGGGCCCGCTCGGGCGCCCGAGGGCCTGCAGCACGGACTGCGACGCGATCGCGGCCGACTCCATCGCGTAGGCGATGCCCTCGCCGTTGAACGGGTTCACCATGCCGCCGGCGTCACCGAGAAGTAACAAACCATCTTTGTAATGCGGTGCGCGGTTGAAGCCCATCGGCAGCGCCGCGGAGCCGAACTTGCTGGTGGCGTTGTCCTCGCGCAGGCCCCACTCCTCCGGCGTGCCGTCCAGCCAGGTGCGCATCAGCGCGCGATAGTCCGTGCTGCGGAACGCCTTCGACGAGCTGAGCATGCCGAGGCCGACGTTCACGGTGCCGTCGCCAAGCCCGAAGATCCATCCGTACCCCGGCAGCAGCTTCGGATTTGCTGGATCCGTGCGGTCCCACAGCTCGAGGTGCGATTCGAGGAAGTCGTCGTGGGTGCGCGTCGCGCTGCGGTAGTAGCGGCGCACGGCCACGCCCATCGGCCGATCCTCGCGGCGGTGGATCTGCAACGCCGTTGCCATCCGCGCGGACACACCGTCGGCGGCCATAACGATGGGCGCACGGAACGTTTGCGGGCCGTCCTCGGTTTTCGCCGAAACGCCTATGACGTTGTTCGTTGCCCGGTCGATCTCCGGAGCGGTGACCGTGACGCCCTGATACATACGGGCGCCGGCCTTGACGGCGAGCTGCGCGAGCATCTCGTCGAAGTCCTTACGCGGCCGCACCAGGCCGAAGTTCGGGAAGTCCGCGAGCGTCGGCCAGTCGAGTTCGAGCGTGGTGCCGCCGCCGACCACGCGGAGCCCGCGGTTCTTGATCCAGTCGTCGCCGGAGACGTCGATGCCGAGCGCCAGGACCTGTTTCACGCCGCGCGGGGTGAGCCCGTCGCCGCAGACCTTGTCCCGCGGGAAGGTCGACTTCTCCAGCAGCAGCACGTCCACCCCGGCCCGGGCGAGGTAGGTGGCGGCCGTCGACCCGGCGGGCCCGGCGCCGACCACAATGACGTCGGCGGTGCGATCGGACGGTGCGGGCGCGCCATGCAGGAGCGGCCGGGCGGCCGGCTCGGCATGTTCGACTGGCTTCGCCGACTCAGCTTGTTCGGCTGGTTCGAGGACGGCGGTCACGGGAGCGCGCACCTCCTCACACTTGCGAACCGGGCAGTCCATGGGCCGTGCATCCTGGAACTCCCGGAATCCTCAGCCGGCGGGCTTGTGAAAGCTTTCACGAAGTGTTCCTCGGGGAGTCTAGGCGGCGGCGCACACCGGCGCGAATCGGCCCCCGTCGGCCTGTCGCGTCCGCCTGTCGAGAGTGCCCTCGGGACGGCGGCACGCCGCGGCACGCTCCGGCCTCGGCACGCTCCGGCCCCGCCCGCACCCCGGCACGCTCCGGCCTCGCCACGCGCCACTTTCTCGACCGTGCGCCCGAAGCATGCGGCGCGACGTCCAGGAAGTGGCGCGCGGCCGGACTTGGGGATGGCTCGAGCGGGGCCGGGCGGGACGAACAGGCGCGGCATGAACAGCGTCATACCCGGATCGCATGGTGCAGCGCGACCGCACCGAACGTCATGTTCCGCCAGATCACGTCCCGCCAGCCGGTTGTCGCGATGATCGCAGCCAGACTGCGCTGGTCGGGCCACGCGTTGATGGAGTCCGCCAGATAGGTGTAGGCCTCCGGGTTCGACGCGAACCTTCGGGCGATCAGCGGGAGCACGTGCTTGAGGTACCAGCGGTAGCCCCACCGCATCGGGGCGAACGGCGGCGTGGAGAACTCACAGACCAGCAGCTGGCCACCGGGTTTCGTGACACGTGCCAGCTCGGTGAGCGCGCCGCGGGGGTCGACCACGTTGCGCAGCCCGAACGAGATGGTCGCCGCGTCGAATACCGCGTCCGCGAACGGGAGCGCCATCGCATCGGCCGCGACCTTCGGCACCTGCCGGGCGGCGCCGGCTCGTAGCATGCCGAGCGAGAAGTCCGCCGCGACGCACCACGCGCCGGACCGTGCCAGCTCTGCGGTGGACACGCCGGTGCCCGCAGCGAGGTCGAGCACCCGCTCGCCCGGGTGGGGTCGCAACGCTCGGACCACGTGCCGCCGCCAGCGGCCGTCCTGGCCGAGGGAGAGCAGCGTATTGGTGCGGTCGTATCGGCCCGCGACGTCGTCGAACATCGCGGCGACTTGCGAGGGGTCCTTCGCCAGATCCGCACGAACCATAGGCACAGCTTAGTAACGGCGGATGGGTGCGAACGACGTCGCGAGGCCATGCCCGGATTCTCGTTGACAGGGAGTCCTGCAGAGTTTTCGGGGCGCACAACTCTGCAGGACTCCCGCTCGACGCCCGCGAGGCGGGGACCGGGCGCGCCCGCGCGGCGACTACCCTTGGCAGGCGTGTCCGCCTCTCCCGTCGCACCGACCGCCATGGGGTCGATGCGGGACATGGTGTCGACGGAATTGAACGGGTACGGTCCGGCCGGTGGCCAGCGCACGCGACATCGCTGCGTCACGCGACCGTGGACCCCGGACGGGGCGGGCCTGCTCGGCATGCTGCCGACGCCGACCGGCTCGGTCGCCTTCATCACGGACGGGGCGGGACTCGTCGGGTGGGGCGAGTTCGCCGCGATCAGCGTCACCGGCGCCGATGCGGCGGCGCAGATCGCGCGCTGGTACGCCGAGAGACGTTCCGCCCTCGATGTTGTCGACCACGTGGGGGTGCGCGGCAGCGGCGCAGTGTGCTTCGTGTCGCTCGGGTTCGCCCCGAACGACGCGTCCGTCGCGGTGATCCCCGAGGTGGTGCTCGGCCGGCAGGACGGCGCCACGTTCGTGACGCAGATAGGCGACGCACCGCCCACGGACCGCGCCGCCGTCACGGCCCCGGGCCAAGTTGCGTATGCGGACGCGGAGATGTCCACTACCGGATTCGTCATGGCCGTCGAATCGGCCGTCGACCGCATCAGGTCCGGCGAAGCGGCGAAAGTTGTTCTGGCACATGGCTTGACGGCCATGACGCAGTTCGCGGTGGACGAGCGTTTCCTGCTCGTCAGGCTCGCGGAGCGTTATCCGACGTGCACCACGTTCGCCGTGGGCGGCCTGATCGGCGCGAGCCCGGAGATGTTGATCCGCCGGCACGGCACGCGCATCACCTCGCGCGTGCTCGCGGGGACGGCCTGGCCGGAGCGTGAATCCGATCGGGTCGACGGGGCTTCGGGCTCCGCCGCGCCGAGCACTGCGGCCGGCGCGGTTCCGGGCGCCACGCCCGGTACCGCGGCCAGCACCGCCGACGCGCATCCGCCCGGGATGCATCGCGTGGCCGTCGACCTACTCGCCAGCGCGAAGGATCTGGCGGAACATGCGTTCGCGGTGCGGTCGGTCGCGGACGTGCTCGGGCCGCTGGCGTCGGCGCTTGCGGTGCCCGCGCACCCGGGCGCGCTCGAACTCGCGAACCTCACGCACCTGGCCACGGACATCTCCGGGGAGCTGACGGGCGCCGACCCCGTGCCGTCCGCGCTCGACCTCGCCGCCCGGCTGCACCCCACGGCAGCGGTGGGCGGCACACCGCGGGCGGTGGCCCAGGCGATGATCGCCGAGCTGGAGCCGGCCCCGCGCGGACGGTATGCCGCGCCGGTGGGCTGGGTCGACGCGCGCGGCGACGGCGAGTTCGCGATCGCGCTGCGCTGCGCCCAGGTCTCCGGTTCGACGGTCCGGCTGATGGCAGGCTGCGGGATCGTCGCCGACTCCGACCCGGAGGCCGAGGCCCGTGAGGCGCAGATCAAGATGGTGCCCGTGCGCGACGCCCTCGAGGGTTGACCGGCGGCCGGCGCATGGCTCGCGCGCGCCCGCGCGCTGCCTGCGCAGGTGGCGTCTGACACCGCCCACCGTTGAAGACGGCGCGGTCAGGTCTGCCCCGGTCGACGGGGCTGGAGGCTGCGTGACGCGCGTGCGCTGCGTGGTGGTCAGCTCAGAAGGCATACGCCCGCCGCGCAGAAACACCGCCAGCACCAGGCTTTCCGGTCGGGCCGCGCTCGGCGCGAGTAGCCCCGCCCACCCGTCGCGCTGCAGTTGCTCGCCCACCTGCTGGAACACACCCCAACCCCTCCTGCCGGGGCGCGGCAATGGCAACCCCACGCGGGCCAGTCGGTCGGCATCGGAGAGATCCGCCACCCGAAGTTCGGCCACTTTGTACTGCCACAAGTCCCGCGGCATCGATACAACGGGTGGTATACCAGCCTCGGCCAGATGGCGATACCACTCAGCCCAGGCGCATGCCTCGCTATCGGCGAGGTAGATAGCGTCGACGATTCCGCCGTGTTGCCACCGGTTGTCACCCGGTGGGTCCGGCCGCGCCGCCGGATCGATGCCGTCCGGCACATGGCGAAACCACGACCCGCGGACGGTGGCCACATCGACGTCGAGAATCGCCACGGATCAGGCGGCACCGGGAGACTCGAGGGAACTGATCAGCCGCGCCACGTCACGCACCTGGCCGGCGGCAATCAGCTCCACGGGCGCACGATCATCCAGCGCCTCGACAGGTTTGACCATCCATACCGGGATATATCGGGTGTCCATCACCCGTGCCAGCCGATCGGTGATCTCGGCCAACTCGGCGACTCGCCTCGCCCGCATACCGGTCGGTGAGGTTCGGCCGCCCAGCCAATCGCGCACGGTGCTCGGCCGCGCCCCCACCGCCTCACCGATCACCCGGTCAGAGAGCCCGGCCGCACGATGTATCCGAACGGCCTCATCGGCGAACGCGGTAGTCATGCCTTGAGCATACGCCGGCCGCCGTCAGTATTCCGTCGGAAAACCGTCAGATCCGTCGGTCGAGTGACCGGTCACCTGCCCCGTAGCGCAGCGGCGACGGCTGCTGCTATCTCGGCGGCGAGTGCGCGGAGGTCTGTGCGGGTGACCGGGACCTCGACGACGCGAAGGCCGGACGGGGGCTCGGAGAGCGCCTCGGCGAGCTCGTCGGCCGTGACCGCCAGCAGGTGCTCCGCGCCGAAACCCTCGACGATGCTGGCGATCTCAGCGCCGGTGGGCGTGCCGAACACCCGCTCGAAGGACGCGGCGTACCGCGGAGCGCCCTGCTCCAGGGTCGCGAAGATGCCGCCGCCGTCATTGTTCGCGACCACGATGGTGAGGTTCGGCCGCGCCTCGTGCGGCCCGATCGCGAGCGCGTTGACGTCGTGCAGGAATGCCAGGTCACCCATCAGCGCGTACGTGGCCCGATCGGGGCCAGCTGCGAGCGCGCTGCCGATGGCGGTGGACACGGTCCCGTCGATCCCTGCCACTCCCCTGTTCGCCAGCACCCGAATGCCGTTGCGGGGCCGGGTGAATCGGCCGATATCGCGCGGGGTCTGCGAGGAGCCGAGGAACAGCGCCGCCGCGTCCGGCAACCCTGCCGCCACGGCCCGGGCGAGCACCGCGGAGCTCGCGACATCGCGACCGGACAGGGCGGCATCGATCGCTGACGATGCCGCCGCGTCGGCCCCCCGCCACGATGCGAGCCAGTCGGCGGGCGCGGTCTCGGCGGCCGGGGGCACATCCGCCAGCGTGGGCGCGACCGCACGCACCGATCCGGCGAGATCCGCGTAGCCGCGGGGATTGTCGACCACGTCGATGACGATGTCCGCGCGCCCGAGCAGCGCGGTGACGGGCCGGAAGAGCGTCGGCCGACCGAGCACGATGACGCGATCCGGCAGGTGAGCGCCGGGGAAGTCCTCGTCGGCCAGCAGGTGCACACCGGCGGCGAGCACGTCCGCGCCGCCGAGCCCACCGGCCTCGCTGACCACCGGATATCCGGCTGCGGCCACCGCGGCGGCCAGCGGATGCGTGAGATCGCCGATGAACAGGCACTTCTCACCCACACCCGGCCCAGCGACTGGCGATCCGGTATCGCCCGGCGCGGGAATTCGCGTCCACGGCAGGCCGCCGTAACCACCGAGCCCGGCGGGCTCGGCAGGCCCCCCGAGCCTCGCGGGGTCCGAACCCGTGCGGCCGAGAACAGCGTCATACTCGGCAGTTTCACCGCCCGGCAGCAGCGGCACGTCGAACGGGATGTTGAGGTGCGCCGGGCCGGGCCGACCGGACGCGAACGCCCCGAGCGACGCGGCCACCGCGCGGCACACCTGCCCGCGCCAGTACCCGTTCCGCTCGAAACCAGCGGTGGCAACGGCGATCTCGTGTTGGTAACGCAGCACACCGCAGCCGAAGAGGGTCAGCTGGTCGATCACCTGGTTGGCGCCGACGCCGCGCAGATGCGCCGGACGGTCCGCGGAGAGCACCACCAGCGGAACGGCGCCGTGATGGGCCTCCAGCACCGCCGGATGCAGGTTGGCCACCGCTGTGCCCGAGGTGGTGACAACGGCGGCCGGGATCCCCGAGGCCCGCGCGAGGCCGAGCGCGAGGAATCCGGCCCCCCGTTCGTCGATGCGGACGTGCAGCCGGATGCGGCCGACGGCGTCCGCGGTGTGCAGGGCCATCGACAGCGGGGCATTCCGGGATCCCGGGCACAGCACCACCTCGCGCACGCCGTTCGCACAGAGCTCGTCCACCAGTGCGCTCGCCTGCGCCGTCGAGGGGTTCACGCTAGCGATTGTGTCGCACGACGCGGCAGTATCTACTCACGATCTCCGCACATCGGTGTGATCCATCCGTCGCGGCAGATCTGATCCAAGCGCCATCGGGCGGACCGGCACCGCGCGGCACCTTCACGCAGCCGGCCGCCCGCACGGAGTCGGAGGCGATCGATGGCAGGCAGCAAGTCGCGCGACCTGACCCGGGCGGAGCAGAGCTATGTCGCGCAGGTGAAGTATCAGCTGCGCCACGAGCCGAGCGGACGGCAGCACGCCATGCTCAATACCGTTCGGCGCGCGCTGCTGTCGTCGAGCCCGTACGACGGCTACCCGCGCATCGAGCGGGAGCTGGGGACCCCTGCCGAGTACGCCGCGCGGTTGCGGGGCCGGGGCGACACCGCTCATGACGTCGTGTCGCGGCCTGCGGCCGCCCGAACGAGTTCCGGCACCGCATGGCTGTGGGTGCTGTTCGCCGTGGTCGTGGTGATCGTGGCTGTCGTCGCGATCGTCTTGGCCACGCGATAGCGGTCGCGACCCTTGACCACCCGGCGCGGTGTGGCGAAAGGTGGGCGGATGAACCACCCACGCGTGCCGGAGGGGAGTCACCGACATGTCTGAACCACCCGAGCATGACGACGTTCGCGACCTGTCGCTCACCGAAGATTGGTATGCGTCCAGTGTCGAGCACGAATTACGGCGTCTGCCGCGCAGGATGCGCCGGGAGATGGCGGACACGATCCGCAAGGCCCTGATCGCGCGGCCCGCGCCCGAAGCCGGCTACGAGAGCCAAGAAGACCTGAGCGCTGCCCTCGGCACGCCGGTTGCCGCTGCCGCAGACCTGATTTCCCGCGCGGAACGGGCCGAGCCGGGCAGCATCTCCCGCGCCCGCCGGCGGCGCGGTGCGCACCTTGCCATCATCATCGCGTCCGCGCTCGTTCTGTTCGGCGGCGCCGGCGGCGCGATCTACTGGTGGCTGTCCTTCGATCCGCATCTCGTCACCCTGAGCACGCGGGTCTGCGCCAGCGTTGACACCGACACTGGTTGCGATCAAACAGGTTTCGTCGACATGTCGCTCGCGAACATGCTGCAAGTGCCCTGCGCCGCCAATCGCCCGCTCTACGTCACCGTGCAGCTCGTCGCGGACCACCCGGTCACGGTGACCGGAGCCATGATCCCGGGCGCGGGCGGACTCGGCAACCCCGACTTCTCGACGCGAATGCTGCGGCTGAATTCCGCCACGCCATGGACGCGGCCCGACCTGTCGGCTCCCACGCACCCCGCGTCGTGGCCCATGAGCGTGGGGCCGAACAGCTTGATGCCGGAAATCCATTTCGGGCTGACGACGTGCCCCGCGGACGGAAAGTTCGGCAACCTTTACCCGAACCTCAGCATGATCTTGGACGGATTCCAACTGACGTACCGGGCGCTCGACCGCGATCGGACCGCCATGATTCCGTTCGGCGAAGCGCTCGCCGTCACCGTGCCGTGGTGACCCGTGCGCCAGCAGAGGCACGCCGCCGATCCGGGCCGGCTAAACCTACACATGCTACTGTATGTGTATGTCCGTGATGGAACGACGACTGCAACTGCTGCTGGACGAGGAGCGGTACTCCCGCCTGTCCGCGGAGTCGAGGGAGTCCGGCCGGAGCATCGCATCGCTCATCCGCGAGGCGATCGATACGCGCTGGGATGCCGACGCGGCCCGACACCAGGCTGCGGCACAGCGAGTTCTGGATTGGGTGACGCCGCCGACACCCGGTGAGCGCGAAGAGGACTGGGACGAGATCAAACGCGCCATCGAAGACGACATCGTCGCTCGCCTGCCATGACGGTGCCGACCGCACTTCTGGACACCGCCGTTCCGGCGTACGTGTACGGCCGAGATCATCACTTCAGACAACCCTGCATCGAGGTCATGTCCGCGGTCGCCGCACGCAGGCTTCGTGCACAAGCCAGCGTCGAAATGATCCAGGAACTGCTCTACCACCGACTCCGCAAGGTGGATCGCGCAATAGCGCTCGCGCAGTCGCGTGACATCGCCGACGCGTGCCTCCTGCACCCGTTCGACCAGGCGATCATGGAGCGCATGTTCGACCTTGTCGCGTCCCACGAGCGGATCCGTGGTCGCGACGCGGTACACGCCGCGACCGCCCTGGAGAACGGCATCGGCACGATCATCTCCCCGGATACCGCGTTCGACGGGATCGACGGGCTGGAACGGGTGGATCCGCGGAATATCGAGGAATTCCTAGCCCGGGCCAGCTGAACCGGTCGGCCGCGGCTCAGCCGAACGCGAGGGCGGCGACGCGAGTGATACGACTGCGCCAATAGTCTTCGCGCTCGGGTGACATCGCATGCTCCGCAAGGAGTGTCGCGTCCGGCGCCGGCGGGTAGGGCACGACCGGGAGCACACCGTCGATCGGCGTCAACGGCCGCGGCACCACGTCGCCCGCCAGCAATGACGCCGTGCCCAGCCCGCAGGCGTACGGCAGCTCCGGCAGCGCGCCGGCCAGGGCGAGCCCGGCGGCGAGGCCGATCGACGTGTCCACCGCGGACGAGACCACCACGGGCAGGCCGCATTCCGTCGCGATGGTGAGCGCATGCCACACCCCGCCGAGCGGGCCGACCTTGATGACGGCGATATCGGCGGCGCCGCGCCGCGCCACCTCCAGCGGATCGGTGGCGAGCCGGATCGACTCGTCCGCCGCGATCGGCACGTCCACGTGCACGCGGAGGCGTGCCAGTTCGTCGACGGTACGGCACGGCTGCTCGACGTATTCGAGACCGCCTGCGGCGCGCGACAACTCGCCGATCGCGGCAATCGCTTCATCTACCGACCAGGCGCCGTTGGCATCGACGCGGACCTTCCCCCCGGGGCCTAGCGCCTCCCGAACGGCCGCCACCCTGGACACATCGTCATCCAAGGAGACTCCCGGGCCGGCGACCTTCACCTTCGCGGTGCGACACCCGGAGACGGCGACCATGTCCCGCGCTTTGTCCGGTGCGACCACCGGCACGGTGGTGTTGACCTCGATGAGCGAACGCTGCGGCGCCGGCCAGTTGCGGATCGCGGTGTCCACGGCCGCGCGCAGCCACGGCACGCAGGCCGCGTCGTCGTAGTCGGTGAACGGGGCGAACTCCGCCCAGCCGGCCGGCCCGTCCAGCAGCAGGCCCTCGCGAATGTCGGTGCCGCGAAAGCGATCTCGCAGCGGAATCGAGAACGGCCGAGCGCTGGCGAGAATGTCGTTGATCATGTCGTACGACGTCATGGGTCCATCCTCGCGTACCCGGTGCCGGGTCAGTTGGGCAGCACGGCGAGCGGGATGCCCCAACCGGCAACGTCCGGCAGGGACGCGACCAGGTACGGGCCGCGCATGCGGGCGTCGTAGGCGACCACCGCTCCGCCCGAGCGCGTCGCCAGTGCCACGACCAGCCACTTCGAGTCGGGCGAGAACTCCACCGACGTGAACGACATAGGCAGGTCGACACCGTGGGCCACCGAAGTGGTGCCCGTTTCGACGTCGAGCACCACCACCGAGGACGCCGACGATCCCTCGATCTGGTACCCCCCATCGGCAGATCGCGTCACGTTGCCCTGCGGCACGACCATCGCGACGCGTTTCCCGTCCGGCGAGACCGCCGCCCACCTCACCAGATCCTCGTTGCCGATATCCGGCGCCGGGCCTACCACGGCGCCCTTCCCGGAGGCGATGTCGTAGCGGTGGATCTCGCACGGGGTCTCGCACTGCGGCTCCCACAGCAGGTATCCGTCGCCCATCACATATCGGCCGACGTAGCTACCCAGCTGGCCGACGATGCTGCCCTTCGTGACGTCGAAGACCTGGATGATGTCACCGGTCGGGATCGGCGCCGGAGTGCTGGTGAACGGCTGCAGGATGCCGACGACGAGATTCCGGTAGGCGCCCACCGGATAGAAGGCGGGCGGCAGCGCCACGACCCGGCTGGAGCCGTCCAACGCCAATAGCGACGCGCGCATCGTGGAATTGGCACCGTCGCTCACCTGAGTTCCCTGATACAGCTCCGCCCACGGTGTGGTTCCGCCCGCCAGCAACCCCCCGAGCTGAGCCTCCGCCGGGATGGTCGCCTTGATCGGTGACATGCTGTAAGCCCCTGCGCTGCCGGTGATCTCGACCAATCGCGAGACGCCCGGATTCGCGCACGAGCTCACCCGTGCGATGTAGTGGCCCGCGCTTCCGACCAGCTCGGCGACATACTCCCTCGCGGCCCTGGCAGCCTCGTCGAGCAGCGGCACCTGCTTCGGAGCGGAAGCCGGATCGACAAGGCGGGCATCCACTCCGGTGATCAGCGACAGATCCGCCCCGGTCGGCAGCGGCTGCGCCCCGGTGACCGCACCCACCGGCTCCTGCTGCTCGCACATGTCCCACGCCATCACCGGCGGCGCCTGCGCGCCCGGCGCCGGATCGCTCGACGTGTTCGGCGCCGTATCGAAAGTCTCTGTGCCACCGCCGGTTCCGCTCCCGCCGGAATCCGTCGATGACGAAGTACCCGGCCCGGGCCCGCTCGGCGATCCGGTACTCACCGCGGCCCCGGACAGGGTGGTCGCCGCGACCGGCGTCCCGGCCACCTCCGTGCCATGGGCGTGCGAGCCCACCGCGACACCGAAGCCGAAGATCAGCACCGCGCCCACCGCGAGCACGGCCCCCAGTCGGCCGGCGCTGCCGGACCGGCGCGGCGGCGGCGTGCCGCCGCGAACGTCGTCATCTCCGAGGCTCGCCATGTCCGGCTCGGGCCCACCCTCGGGAACGCCGTCATCCACGTAGATGACGATGTCTGGCGGCACGCTCACGCGGTCACGCTACCGCGCCTGCCGCGACGGGTGGCCCGAAGCACATATCGCAATTCCGCCGGTACGTGTAACATATCAGTCCAGCCGACAACCTCGGTAACGCCTCGATGCGACACGTGACGATGTGGATCGTGCCCCGCACCTTCCGGATCGGATCGCGCGCCGCATGGTCAGATCGGAGCAAACGATGGTCGCCGCCGCACCGGAACTAGGTCTCAACGACCCGTGGGAGACGCTGGTCGGCGGATTCCGCGAGGCCGGCGACGCGCTGCCGGAACCATGGCAGTCGGTGATCGGCCCGTGGGACATCCCGGATCGCGGCGACCGGCCCTACGTGTACATGAACTTCATGATCTCGCGGGACGGCCGGGTGTCGTTCAATGAGCCGGACAACTTCTCCCCCGCACCGATCGCCCTCGGCAAGAGCCATGATCCGTGGCTGATGGGCGTGCTGAGAGCGCGCGCGGACGCCGTCATGGTCGGCGATGGGACGCTCAAGGCGAACAGCGACCACATCTGGCGCTCGGAATTCGTCTTGCCGCATGCCGCCGACGCATTCGCCGATCTGCGGCGCGCGGAGAACCTTCCGGAGACGGTGCCGTTGGTGCTGCTGTCGTACGACGCCGACCTGCCCGAGGACGCGGCACAGTTCGCCGACCCTGCCGCCCACACGATCCTGGTGACGACGCTCGCGGTGGCCGACCGCGCCCGGGAGTTCGCCGATCGGGTGCCGGCGCAGGTCGACGTGCGCGCATTCGGCGAGACGGCAGTAGATCTCGCCGCGATGATGCGGATGCTGCGGAGCGAGTTCGGTATCAGGCGGCTGCTGTGCGAGGGCGGGCCGAGGGTCTATGCCTCCCTTCTGGCGGCGCACCTCGTCGATGACGAGTTCCTGACCCTGTCACCCATCGTGCTCGGCGGCACGGCGACGGCGCTCCGGCCGAGCCTGGTGGAGGGCATCGCGTTCGGACCCGACACCGCACCCGTCTCGCACCTGTTGACGGTGGCCCGCAGTGGCGATTTCCTGTTCCTGCGGTCGCGGTACGCGGTGTCGTAGCGCTTCCGGCCGGCACCGCGGGTTCCGGCACCGCCGGTTCCAGCACCGTCGCTTCCGGCTAGACCCGGTAGGTCGAGTGCAGGAACAGGTGGCTGCCCGCCGCCCGGACACTCACCAGTCGGCTCACCGGGTGCCGGTCCGAGGTGAAGTCGGTGCCGTCGATAACGGTCGGCCGCCGGTGCGCCGGATTGCGGGGCGGCCCGATCATCAGCGGTGAGAGCGTGAGGAACTCGTCGTCGATCAGCCCGGCCTGCAGCATGCTGCCGTAGAGCAACGCCCCACCCTCGCAGAGCACTGTCCGGGCCCGGAGTTCGCGGTGCGCCTCGCGCAGCACCTGTGCGAGGTCGACGGACTCGGCGCCGAACGAGCGCACCTGGACACCCGTCCACTCCGCCTGATCGCCCGCGGCCATGCGGGACAGCCCGCGGTCGGTGGTGGCGACCAGGACATCGACTTCAGGGTCGGTCAGGATGGCGCAGTCGGCGGGAAAGTTCATCTCGTACGAAACGATGACGCAGAGGTACTTGCTGCGTCGGCCGTCGACGCGCCGGAACGCTTCGACGTCGAGGCCCTCGGCGGCGGACCACACATAGTCGGCGCCGCAACGGAAGTCGGGATCGCCGCGCAGGATGCCGTCGCCGATGAGAACAGCGTCGGCGCGGCTTCGCGTCAACGCCATGATCCAACGATCGTGCCGACTGTTCATGCTCACGGCATACCCGGTGCTCCTACCCGGTTCTCCGAACGAGATACGACCGTCGTGCGAGATGACGAAGTTCGAATAGACGTATGGGCGCTCCGAGGTGTCCGGAACCACCCAGTCGCCGCCGTACCAATGCCGTATCTGCGGGTGCAGGTGTTGCCCGAACGGCGGCGCGCACTCTGCGGCATCAAAGCCACCGTCGAACACCCGGAAGAGCGGGCCATCGCCGCCCTCGTCAACGCCCTCCGCGAGAACCGCGCTCTCCTCGGCGCCGCGTGCGGCTCCGCTTGTCGTCATGCCGGGATCTGGAACATCTTCTCGGTATCGGTGACATCCGACAGGAGCCGGGCGCCGGATGCCCCCACGGCGATCATGTCCTTGATCTGCATGCCGAAGCCGTGCCCCGTCCGATAGACCAACGGCTCCATCCCCAGCACCATGCCCTCTTGGACGACATGATCCGAATAGGGACCGAAGTAGGGCGGCTCATGGAGATTGACGCCGATGGAGTGCGCGACGAACGAGATCGCCGGCATTTTGAGCGCATTGAACGTTTTCTGGTAGGTCTCGTAGACGTGCCGGCTGCTTGCGCCCGGCCGGATCGCGTCGAAGACAGCGTGCTTGCACTCGACGAGGTTCGCGTAGATCCGCTCGGCGATCGGCGGAGCGTCGCCGACGACCGCGGTGCGGCAGACTCCGGCGTGATACCCATCGATGACGGAGAAGATCTCGACCCGGCAGACGTCCCCGGGCGCGAGTCTCCGCCCGGTCGGGCCGACGTTGGGCAACTGACTTCGCTCGCCGCTGGCGACGATCATCAGTTTGAACTGCTGGGCGCCCTGCTCGTACACGCTGCGCGTCAGCGCGGCTGCGATATCCATCTCGCTGGTGCCGACGGCGGCGGATTCGTAGGCGGTGCGGATCGCCGTATCGGAGATGCGGGCAAGCCGCTCCAGGAGGAGCAGTTCGTCAGCGGACTTGACCTGCCTCGCGGCGACAAGTATGTCGTCCCCAGCGCAGAGGTCGAGATCCGGTAGCGCTGCGCGCAGCGTTTCATAGTCGGCGGCGGGCAGGTAATTCATCTCGATCGCGACACGCGCCGAGGCAAGGCCCCAGTCACGTAGCAGGGCGACGAAGACCTCCATGGGCCGGTCGATGAACTCGCGCCACACGCGCACCTCGGTCTCGCCCGACGAGGCGCGGACGGTCGTCTCCTCCATGTCGATGCAGACGATCGCTTCACGGCCATCGGCGGTGATCAGCGTCATGGCATGACGCCAACGCATGAGGGACTGGGACGGGATGACGAAACCCGCCGTATAGGCAATGTTCTCGGGCGACATGCACACGAGCGCGTCCAGGCCCGCCCGGTCGAGCTGTTGTCGAAGGCGATTGGTCACATCAGTTCGCATCGGAACTCTCCACCCATTACTCGTCATACGTCCGGCGACGGAAGCGACCGCGACGGACGCCCGGGCCGCGCAGTAGGGCACCCCACTGCGCGGCCCGGACGATCGTCACTTCTGGCCGAACGACAAGTCGTAGGCCTTCGTTTCATCGAAGTCGGGCTTCAGCAGACCGATGTCGACGAGTTGCTGCTTGAGTTCCTTGAACCGCTCCGGCGACATGATGCCGTAGTTCGGCGCGCCCAGCAGCTCCGGGCGCTCCTTGAAGAGCTTGATGCTGTAGTCGAACGCGCCCGGATCCCCGTCCGGATTGACCTTCATGATCAGGGCCTTGGTCTTCGTCGGGTCCGCGAGCATCTTCGCCCAACCCTCGTTCGACGCCTGCACGACGGCCCGAACCAGGTCCGGCTTCTCCTGGGCCAGCTTCTTCGTGGTGAAGAGCATCGTCAGGTCGGACTTGTACCCGGCGTCCTTACCGACCTCCAGGTAGCCGACATCCTTCATGCCCATCTTGTCGATCTCGTACGGCTCCTGGGTGATGAAGCACTGCAAGACCAGGTTCGGGTCCTTCTGGAAGTTCGCCAACGAACCGATATTGATCTCATTGACCTTGTCCAGCTTGTACTTCCACTTGATGAAGTCCCAGTACGGGCTGGGCACGCGGGACACCGTTTTGCCGTTCAGATCGGCGAAGCTCTTGATGCCCGTGCTCTTGTGGTAGGCGAGACATTGGATGTTCTGTGCCTCGCCGGTAGCCACCGCGACGATAGGCAGCCCGTTGGAGATAGCCACCATGATCTCGTCCGCATTGCCGACGCCGAAGTCCGCCTGGCCGGCTACCACCTGCGGAATCGTCTGGATACCGGGACCGCCCTGCTTCACTTCGAGGTCGACGCCGCGCGCCGCGGCAAGGCCCTCGGCCTGGGCCGCCCAGTAGCCGCCCTGCGACGACTCGGCGAACCAGTTGGTCAGGATCGTCGCATGCCCGAGGTCCGGCACCGACGTGCTGGAGCTTTCCGAGGAACCGGAGCTCTCGGTGCTTGCCGGCGGCTGTTCGGCGGAACTGCTGGAGCCCTGCGAACTACTGGTGCCCGGCGCCGATGACGACTGCGACGCAGATCCGCCACCGCTCGAACTGCATGCTGCGAGCACCATGCCGCACGTGGCGAATATGGCGACGCCTGCGATCAGCCTTCTCTTCACTTCCTTGCCTCCTAGTTGGTACGGACTTGTTGGCGTGACGCTCGCGCGTCGAACTTCAGGAGATGACGCCGAGGCGTCGTACTACCAGCGCAGTGCTTGTCGACCGCGTGCGCCGACCTTGCTGACCGGCCGCATCGGTCGCCACCGATCTCGTCAGCCACCGTCCTTCATCGCGGATTCGTGCCACGACCGGATGAGTAGGTTGCCCACCCAGCTGACGATGATGAAGAACGCGAAGCCCAGCAGCGTCGCCGCGAGGACCTCCGCGAACAGCAGGTTCGTCTGCATCCGCATCTGCGAGAAGATCACCTTCACGCCGAGGCCGCCCTGCTCGCCGCCCGAGCCGATGATGAACTCGCCGACGATGGCGCCGATCACGGACAGGCCGGCCGAGATGCGCAGACCCGCGAACGTTGCGGGTAGCGCGCTCGGGAACCGGAGTTTGAGGAACTCGGTGAGCTTGTTCGCGCGGTGCATTCGGAACAGATCGAGTTGATTCCGATCGGTGCTGTTCAGGCCCAACAGTGTGTTGTTGAGGATCGGGAACAGCGCGATGATGAACGCGATCACGATGACCGAGTTCTGGTTGTAGCCGAACCACAACACGATGACGGGCGCAACGGCGACGATCGGTACGGTCTGCAGCAGTACTGCATACGGGTAGAAACTTCGCTCCAGCGCCTTGCTGAGCGACATGACCACCGCGCAGATGATTCCGATGACAATGGCCAATCCGAAGCCGATCGCGGATTCTTTCGTCGTGATCCACAGTCCGCCCAGGATCAGATCACGATCGTCGACCATCGACTGCAGGACGGCCAGGGGCCGGGGTAGCAGGTAGTTCTGGTCGCCGTAGATCGTCGCCGACAGCAACCACCACAAGGTGATGAACAGGGCGAAGATCAGGATCGGCGGACCGGCATTCTTGAGCAGACGCCGAGGGCGGCTGCCGTCCGGATGCTGCGGCTTCGCGTACACCCGAGTACCGGACTTCTGGACCACCGACGATGTCGGATCTGGCGTCTTGACCGATGGGGCGCTCATCGCGCAGCCTCCCGCAGACAGTCCGAGACTTCTTGGGCCAACTTGGCGAAAGCCGGGTCGGCCGGCAGATTATCGGCGCGCGGATATTCGAACGGGATGTCGAAGATCTGCTGGATCCGCCCCGGACGCGCCGACATCACCACCACCCGGTGCGACAGGAACACCGCCTCGTAGAGGTTGTGCGTGACGAAGACCGCCGTGAACCCCCGCGCCCCCCAGATGCGCAGCAGCTCGCGCTGCATGGCCTCGCGGGTGATCTCATCCAACGCGGAGAACGGTTCGTCCATCAGGAACAACTCCGGCTCCAGTGCCAGCGCGCGGGCGAGCGAGAGCCGCATCTTCATGCCGCCAGAAAGCCGCCGTGGAAAGGACTTCTCGAACCCGTTGAGCCCGACGAGTTCGAGCGCTCGGGAAATCCGGTCGGCGCGTTCCTGCCGCGGCACCTTCTCCAACTCGAGGAGGAGGGCCGCGTTCGCCTCGACCCGTCGCCAGGGCAGTAGGGTCGCATCCTGGAACACGAAGGCGCGTCGGGCATTCCCATTGATCTTGACCTCACCGGACGATGAGGTGATCAGACCGGCAATGATCCGCAGAAGCGTCGACTTGCCGCAGCCCGACGGTCCGAGCAACGACACGAATTCGCCGTCCTCGACGGCGAGATCGATCGGGGCAAGCGCGACGGTGCCGTCGTGGTAGGTCTTCGCGATCCCACGCACCTCGATGCGCGGCACCGTGAGCGCACCACCCACACCTGGCGCCTGCGACTCGATCGTCGCATTGTCCGCTGAATGAGTCACCTCGAACTCCTCTGCTGGGCCGGGTCAGGAATGCTCGCGGACGTATGCGTCGTAGTCCGCCTGGTCGTCCGCGAGCACGAGAATGTCGACGCCGCAATCCACGTCGTCGCCTTCGTCCGCGAGCAGCGCGGCGATCACGCCGTCGGCCGGCGCCTCGAAGTCGACGTCGATCTTGTCCGTGGAGACGGTGCCGATGACATCGCCTTCCTTGACCGCGTTACCAGGCGCCACATGCCATTCCGTGATCGTGCCGCTCTCCATCGTGACGCCCCACTTGGGCATGGGGTAGACGGTGCTCATATCCGGTGACCTCCTCGTTGGTCAGTGCGCGCTCAGCGTGCGCGTTGCATGAACGCGCGGACCTCGTTGGCAATGCTGTCCTGCGTCGGAAGCACGGTGTTCTCCAGAACCGGCGCGTAGGGAATCGGCGCGTTCTGGGCACCGATCCGGAGCACCGGCGCTTTGAGGTCGCCGAAGCACTCACTCGACGCCCATGCGGCGATCTCCGCGCCGAAACCGCCGCGAACCGGTGCCTCGTGCGCAATCACCAGCCGACCGGTCTTCTTGATCGACGCCGCCAAGCCCGTGCGATCGAACGGCACCAACGTGCGCGGATCCCACACCTCCGCGGAGATGCCCTCCTCGGCGAGTTCCTCCGCAGCCGCCAGCGCATGGTGCAGCGTGCGCAGATAGGACACGATCGTGACGTCCGTGCCCTCCCGATGGATGCGGCCGACACCGAAGCGAATCGGGTCGACGGGGACCACGTCACCGGCCGGGCCGCCGCGACCTCCGTAGAGCAGCTTGTGCTCGAAGAAGATGACGGGATCCGGGTCCTGGATCGCGGCGCGCAGCAGGCCCTTCGCGTCCTCCGGCGTCGACGGCGCCAATACCTTGAGCCCGGGGACGCCCGTGAACATCCCCTCCAGGCTCTGCGAGTGCTGTGCGGCGGTCGATCCGCCGGTGCCCGTCACCATGCGGATGACCAACGGAACGGAGAGCTGCCCGCCCGTCATGTAATGCAGTTTGGCCGCCTGGTTGACGATCTGGTCCATCGCCAACATGGAGAAATCGCTGAACATGATCTCGGCGACGGGGCGGGCGCCCATCATGGCAGCGCCGACTGCGAGGCCGACCACGGCCGTTTCGGAGATGGGGGTGTCCCACATCTGGTGGTGGCCGTGCTTCTCCCACAACGTCTTGGAGACGCCGAACACGCCGCCGGACTCACCGATGTCCTCACCGATCATGAACACATCGGAGTTGGCGTCCATCTCCTCGGAGATGGCCTGCCGAATCGCATCGGCATAGGTGAACGTGGTCATCGCAGCGCCGCCCCTTCGTAGCTGTCGACGTAAACGTCCTCGGTGGACTGCGACGGATCCGGGTGCGGCTGTTCGCCGGCCCACTCGGCCGCCGCGTCCAGCTGCTGTTCGACGGACTCGCGGATCGCTTGGATCGCGTCGGCATCGGCGCCGAACTCACCAGTCAGCCGCGCCTCGTACAGGTCCAGCGGGTCGCGCTTCATCCAGAAGTCGACCTCCTCCTGCGGGCGATAGCGGGCCATGTCGCCCTCGAAATGGCCACGGTGCCGGTAGGTCTTCGCCTCGATCAGGGTCGGGCCCTCGCCGGCGCGGGCCCGGGCCGTCGCCTCGGCCGCCACCGCGATGACGGCTTCGACGTCATTGCCGTCGACGATCACGCCCTTCATGGCGTACGCAGCCGCACGGTCCGCAACGTCTTTGATCGACTGGTGCTTGTCCTGCCGGGTGAACTCGCCGTACAGGTTGTTCTCGCAGACGTACAGGATCGGTAGCTTCCACAGCGACGCGATGTTGAGGCTTTCGTGGAACGTGCCTTCGTTGGTCGCGCCGTCACCGAAGAACGAAACGGCCACGCCGCCCGTCTTGCCGCGCAGCATCTGCAGTGCCGCGCCGGTCGCCAGCGGGATCCCGCCGCCGACAATCCCGTTCGCGCCGAGGAAACCGCGATCGGCGTCCATCATGTGCAGCGATCCGCCCTTGCCGCGGTTGTACCCGGTCTCGCGGGCGTACAGCTCGGCGTACATGCGCTTGGGATCGGCGCCGCGCGCGATCATGTGCCCGTGGCCGCGGTGCGTCGAGGTCAGCGCGTCACCGTCGCGCAGCTGATCGCAGATCCCGACCGCGACCGCTTCCTGCCCGATATACGGGTGCAGGAACCCGGGAATCAGTCCCTTGGCTCGCAGTCGTGATGCCTTCTCCTCGAAACGCCGGATCAACAGCATCTGCCGAAACAATTCAAGTCGCTCATCGAGCGTCTTTGTGACGGTCGCAGTCAAAGTCCCCCGGCCTCCTTTCTCATCGATGTTTTTGATCGGGCCAATTCACGTGTGGGTAGCGCGGGTGGGGTCACCCGATGGAGTAGCCGCCGTCGACCATGACGGCCGCGCCCACCATGAACGACGCGTCGTCGGAGAGCAGAAAGGCGACCGTGCCTGCGATCTCGGCGGGCTCCGCGTAGCGGCCGATGGGGTGCCGCTCCTTGAAGTGATCGACGCCCACCCGCTGCGCTTCGATCTGCTTCATCATCGGCGTCATCGTTCCGCCTGGGCAGATGCAGTTGACTCGAATACCGCGCGCCGCGTACTCCACGGCGATGGATCGTGAGTACTGCAGTACGGCGCCCTTGGCCGCGGCGTAGGCGGCCAGGCGTGGCGCCGAACCGACCGCAGCGGTAGAGCCGAAGGTAACGATGCGGCCGGTGCGGGCCGCAAGCATCGCCGGGATGACGTATTTGGTGGTGAGGAACGTGCCGAGCGCACTCACCTCGATCACCGTGCGGAACTCGTCTGCGGTGAGATCGTGCGTGTCCTTGGAGATCTGGATGCCGGCGGCAGGGACGAGCGCGTCGATCCCGCCGGTTCGCGCGACCGCCGCATCGAACGCCGCGGTCACGCTGGCCTCGTCTGTCACGTCACACGCACCCGCATACGCCAGCCGCGTGTCGGCCGGGCTCACGACGTCGACGCCCATGACGACGGCGCCCTCGTCGTGTAGCCGATCCACGATGGCCGAACCGATGCCGCCTGCCGCGCCCGTGATCATGACCCGCAGCCCGCTCAGTCCACGTACCACGCGCCAGACCTCACTCTCGATACGTCTGCTCGTCATACATGTTACGTGATGACGATGTACGGCGACAGTAGCACCGCCGAATGGCGGAGACAAGGGGAGAAACGTGGCGTCCGTAGGTGCCTCGCGAAGGGCGCGTTGCGAAGCGAGACTCGCGCGTCATCGCCGTCGAACGCAGGTGCAGCGCGGGGTACTGCCGGCGTCAGCCCGACACGTCGGTCGGCGCACCGACACCGAGGTGGTTCTTAGCCGTCCGGAAACTGCTGACCCAACTCCACATCTTCTGCACATGATCGCTGGCCCGACGGCGCGCGGTTCGTTCGTCGCCGGCCAGCACCGCGTTCAGGATGCCGGTGTGGTCGGCGACGGACCGCTCCGGCTGGCCGGCCCTGGCGAACAGGATGTGCCGGGATTCGACCAGCAGTGAGTTGAGATCGCGCAGCAGCCGCGGAAGTAGGCTGCCCTGCCCGGCGTCGGCGATCGACTGGTGGAACGCGACATCCAGTTCGGTGAGCGCCTGCGGGTTGGCGGTGCCGCGCGCCTCCGCTTCGAACAGATCGCGGCTGAGCATCATCGCAGCCTTCGCTTCCTCGGTCGCGTGCTGCGCCGCCTCGGACGCCGCCAGACCGTCGAGCGCCCCGCGCACTCGCAGCAGTTCCGTCAACTGGCCACGGTGCATCTCGATGTAAAGACCGAACGGGCCGGCGAACTCGTCCTCCACCCTCGGGCGCACGAACACGCCCTTGCCCTGCTGGATGTCGATCAGCCCGGTGGCCGCGAGCCCGGCGAGGGCCTCGCGGACGCTGACCCGGCTGACACCGAACATCTCGCACAGCTCGCGTTCCGAGGGCAGCAGGCTCCCTGGTTCGTAGCGGCCGTCCGTGATCGCCGCCAGTAGTTGGCTCTGCACCTGTTGCGTCGGCCCCAGCCGGGAAACGGCGGCGAACTGCGGCTTTGACGTCGGGTTACTCATGGTGGGAAGTGTATCGTCGGACGACGTGCCTTTTTGTCATCATCTGAGACACATAACGCACTACTGGCATCGTGCTCAACCTCCGTTTCCTGAACAATGAACCTCAGCAGCATCACAGTCACACCGCGCCTCCCCAGCACCATCCCGCCTCTATAAGGAGAGAAATCCGTGCCGAGCAGGATACGTCGGGGTGTAGCTGCGAAACTCCGACTACACGGTGGGCGCCGACAACACTCATGCGGCAGCATCCTCCGGCGGTTTTGCCCATGGCAGGAGCACCTTTTCCAAAAAGGCGACTATTTCGTACAAGATGAGTCCGAGAACTGCCATGACGATAATGGACGCAAACAGAATGGGCGCATCGAGGTTCGTCGTCGCCACCAGTTGCAGGTACCCGAGCCCAGCATTTGCAGCGATATACTCACCGACCACTGCGCCGATCACCACTAGCGTTGTTGCGACGCGCAGGCCTGCGAAGATTGTCGGCAGCGATGCGGGGAGTTGGACTTTGACAAAGGTCTGCCACCGGGTAGCCCCCATCGAGCGCACCCATTCCAGCGATACCTTTCGCGTGGCCCGCAGGCCCACCATCGTATTCACGAGAACCGGGAAGAACGCGATGACGAACGCAACAAGCACGCGTGGGGTCAGGGTGGTTCCGAACCAGACCACGAAGATTGGCGCGAGGGCGACCTTCGGCACGTTCTGGAATGCAACGATAGGCGGCGACAGCAGCCGATCTGCCCATCGGTAGTAGAACATCAGCGCGCCGCCGGCGAAACCGACGACGGCGGCAAGCAAAAAGCCCAGCACGATTTCCACGGACGTCGCGAGGGTGTGATGCAGGAGCTCGCGCCACTCGCGCCACATAGCGTCCGCGACGGCGCCCGGCCCTGGCAGCACATACGGCCGAATCGGGAAGATCAACACCACCAATTCCCACAGCACCACAAAGAGCACTAGAACAAGGAAGAACGAGACCTTCTCGGACCCGAGAAACCTGCCGATCATGCGCAGAACCGATGTTCCAGAGGCAGCGCCGCGAGTAGGCGTCGCCCCGGTAGCGGCGGGAGTTTGCAACACACACCTCCGTCATGGCGTTGTCGCGGTGTGCCCCGCGCACGGGGCACACCGCGCGATGGTCAGCCTTGCGGCAAAAACTCGTTCGTGTAGTACTTGGCCAGCGGTAAAGGCTTACCGGGGGCGGAGAACAACGCTGCCGAGCGCTGCCAGCCTTCTTCCGAAGCCCAACCCAGCGCATGCCCATCGACCGGCGTGTCGGCGGCCACCGTCGCTTCGACCTGCTTTTCGACAACCGGCAGAGCGGGTAGATTCAAGCCGACTTTGTCTTTGATCGCCTTCGCCGCTGCCACCGGGTCCTTGCGCGTCGCCTCGATCCCCTGGGTATACGCAGCCAGGAATTCACGAATAACCGGGCCCTGGCTCTGTGCCATGGCAGTCGAGACGATCACGCCGGTTCCGAGCTGCGCAAAGCCGAATGAGCCGAACGAAAGGAAGTTCGCGGGCGCGCCAAGCTTCGCATCGATGATCGGCAGCTCGTTATCGGTGAATACATCGACAACATCGATGCTTCCTTCCAGGAATGCGCTTGTTGCTGCCGCGCTGTTCAGGTTCGTGATGGTGACCTTGTCCTTCGGAATATGGTTCGCCGCCAAGAACTTGTCGAAGAACAATGACGCGTCAGCGCCGCTGCGCAGCCCGATCTTCTTCCCCTCGAGATCCGCCGGGGTCTTCAATTCGACTCCGGGCTTTGCGGCGAGGCCCGACGGGCTCACGGGTGCGTACGTTGCGACGCTGATCAGCGGGACACCTTCGTTGATCGGCTTGACGGCGTCGCTGGTCGGAACAATGACGAACGTATTCGTCGCGTTGCCCAGGCTGGAGAACACCACCTGCGAGCCTTTGCCTTCATTGAACGTGACCGCGAGCCCGTGCTCCTTGAAATAGCCGTTGGCATCCGCGACTACCAACGGCGCGTAGGCCCCTTTCCACGAGTAGCTGAATTGCACCGTCACCGGCGTCAACTCGCCTGCCGGCGCCGAACTCCCGGACTGGGCCGGAGCCGGTGCTGAGCCACCGGAGGTGGAACCCTCACTCGACGAATTCTCGGATGAACCCGCTGCCGGCGGCGACGCGGCGGACGAGCAGCCAGCCACCATCACGGCCAGGACCGCTGCAACGACGAGCAGAAGCCTTCTGCGTGCAGTCATTTCGCTCTCCTTTTCGACATCAACGGGGGTGCAGACTAGTACCCCTGCGGCCCGAACACCTGGATTCCGAACCGGGACTCCATGTGGCGACCGAATGCGTACTTAAGCTCGGGCCCATCGAGCGGTATTGCCAACGGCGGCTCGAGCCCGACGCCGCGAGGCGGCGACGCTACATGCGCAACGACGAACGCATGTCCCGTCCTCGACTGGGCTAGCGCCGCGCCGAGATCGTCGGCCGACTCCACAGATACCGCGGCCGCAATCCCAGCGTCGCGGGCAATCGCCGCGTAATCTGTGCGCCCTGCGTTGACCAGTGGCGCACCGTGGAGGCAGCCATAGGAGCGGTTGTCCAGCACGATGTGTGCGAAGTTCGGCGGCGCGGCCGCCGCCTCGGTCAGTATCCCGCCGAGGTTCATGGCCAACGCCCCGTCACTGTCGAGTGCCCAAACCCGCGCTTGCGACAGGCGCAGCGCGATGCCGAGTGCGACGGATGAGGCGAATCCCATCGCAGCATTCACGTAGAAGCTCGATGTGCTGCGAGTCGCGTCCCACCACGAGTCCGCCGTGGTGCCGAGCGAGCACACCACGATCTCGTCGGTCCACGTGCGGCGGATCGTGTCGAAGTAGCTTTCGGTCGTCAGCACCGGACGCCCCTAGCTCGCCACTGCTGTTGGCGACTGCACGATCAGGGCCTTTGTCAGCCAGGCGATCCCAGGCCGCTTCTGCAACCGTGACGCGTTCGCCAAGTCGCCGATGCCGGCCAATGACTCGGGCGAATCGAGATCCAGGGAGGGGAGTCCCAACAGGTCTGCCATCGGCCTGGCCGTGCGGCCCTGGACCTCCTGGAACACTTGGTGGTCGTCCAGCGTGCCGCGCTTGCTGACGACGAGGACCATCGGGATTTGATACCGGCGCGTCAGCGTTGCGATCTCGCTCGCGCAGGCGAGGAAGCCCGTGGCGCCCAAGACGCCCAGGCCGAGACTGCCGGTGAAGAAGCAGCCCGTGCACAGCCCGATGATCTCGGGCTCGCGCGCCACGCGGATCGCCCGGAATTCAGGCGCCCGATCCAAGACGGTGCACAGCGGCGAGGTCCAGTCGTCGGGAAGCATGGCCGCGAACCCGATGCGAGCGGCCGCAAGCTCATCAGCGATTCGCTCGAAGAGGCTCAGATCGACGCTCGGGTATTCAAGCATGACGCGCTCCACCCGCTGCAGCCGACTTTTCGTCATGCAGCACGCCGAGGGTCTCGAACAGTTCTTCGATGTCCTTGACGATGGCCAAGTATTCAGCAGATCGAGCGGTGCCACTGGTGCGCGGTCTGGGTAGGTCGATCACATATTCCTTGACGATCCGCGACGGCCGCGGCGACATGACCAAGACGCGATCCGCTAGCAGCACGGCCTCATCGATTCCATGCGTCACGAACAACACCGTGTTCCTGATGCCCGTCCACAGGTCCTGCAGGTCGAATTGCATCTGCCTGCGGGTCAACGCGTCGAGGGCGCCGAACGGCTCGTCCATCAAGAGCAGCCGAGGCTCGTAGGCCAGCGCCTGGCAAATCGCGACTCGCTGCTTCATCCCGCCCGAGAGTTGCGATGGTCGCGCATCGAGGAAATCTCCCAAACCGACCTGCCCGAGCAGTTCGGAGGCCCGCTCGATCACATCGCGCTTCTTGAGCCCCTTGATCTCGGCCGGCAGCAATACGTTCTGGATGACCGTCCGCCACTCCAGCAGCGGGTCCTCCTGGAACACCATGCCGATGTCCCGACTCGGCTTCGTCACGGCCAGCCGATCGATCGATACCGACCCAGCGGATGGTCTGAGCAGCCCGGCGACAATCCGGAGCAATGTGCTCTTGCCGCAGCCCGACGGGCCAAGAATTGCGACGAACTCGCCGCCTTCGATCGCACCGTTGACTTCGTCGAACACGATCACGGGGCCGGACGACGTCGTGAACGTATGGCGTAGCTGCGTGATCGCGATTGCCGCGCCCGAAGAGAAGCCACCCACCGTGGAAGTCATGAGCCTCGCCTCTCGCGATTACTCAAGCCTTGGTATGATGTCTTATCATGTACCCGCCGACTCGACCCGTCAAGATGTCAGATCAGGCGCGACAACCTGCCCGTCTTCGTGTGACTGAACGCACATATTACCACAAGATGACGGTCATCACACCAGTACATTGTTACGCGATTTTCGGCGGCTAGCATCTGGGCATGAATCCTCAACCGGCACCGGCCATGCTGCTTACCCCCGCCCGACTGGCCGATGGCCGGCTGGTGGATGTCGTCATCGACGGCGGCGTCATTACCGACGTCCGCGCGGCAGAAGCGAGGTCCGCTGTCCGCCCGTCCGATGGCGCCATGCCGGTTCCGGTCGCCCTCGACCTGGCCGGGATGATGCTGCTCCCGGCTCCTGCCGAGCCGCACGCGCACCTGGACAAGGCACTCGTGGCGAACCGGGTATCCAATCCGGCGGAGGACCTGGCCGGCGCGATCGACGCGATCATTCAGGCGTACGCGACCATGACGGACGACGATCTGACGACGCGCAGCCTGAATGCGATCGCCACCGCCGTCGCCCGCGGGTTCACGGCGATCCGTACGCACCTCGACTGCCGGGTCGGCATCGGCAGCCGCTCGGTGCGGCGCCTCGCGGAGATCAAGCACGAGGTGCGCGATCTCGTCGACATCCAGATCGTCGCATTGGCCGGGCATGTGACCGATCCCGACGGCGCGGACAACCGCTTGCTGCTCCTCGAGTCCCTGGCAGCAGGCGCGGATCTGGTCGGCGGCACTCCGTCGCTGGAACCGCGCCCGACCGCGGCCGTGGCCGAGCTCGTCGCGATCGCCGCGGATCATGGGGTCGGCATGGACCTGCATGTGGACGAGACGATCGACAGCACCGCGACGGCGCTGCGGACCCTCGCCGAGCGGGTCACCGCCACCGGTTTCCCGTACCCGGTAACGGCATCGCACTGCGTGAGCCTGGGCATGCAGGATCCCGACGAGCAGCGGCGCACGGCCGAAGCCGTCGCCGCCGCCGGGATCAGCGTCGTGACCCTGCCACAGACCAACCTCTACCTGCAGGCACGCGAGTGGGAATGCGCCAAGCCGCGCGGGCTGACGGCCATCGGTGCGCTGCGGGCCGCCGGGGTCACCGTCGCAGGCGGCAGTGACAACTGGCGCGACCCGTTCAACCCGATGGGGCGCATCGATCCGATGGAGACCGCGTCGCTGCTGGTGACCGCGGGCCACCTATTGGTGAGCGATGCCTATGACGCCGTCTCGGCCGGCTCCCGCGCGGTGCTCGGCCTGCCCGAGGTGCGCGTGGCACCGGGCTACCCCGCGGACCTGCTCGCAATCCGCGGAGTCTCCCTCGCGGACGCCATCGCCGACGCCTCGGAGCAGCGAATCGTCATCCGCGCCGGACGGGTGGTGGCCGATACGCGGGTGACCCGCGACGTGGACCCACGCGATCATGTAGCGCTCAGGCGGGCCACTGCATCAGTTCGATGAGTAGGCCCCAGGGTGCCCGAGCGAACGCATTGGTCAGACCCGGGGTGGGGCCTTCGGTGAAAGTGACCGGCTCGCCGATGATCTCGACACCGGGCACGGACCGCAGCACATCCAGGGCGGCCGACACATCGGGGACACCGACGGCGACATGGGCGGTACCGACCGCGTCCGGCTCCGAGCCGCGATCCTCGTCCCCTGGCCACCATTCCAGCAGTTCCAGCTCATGATCGCCCCAGGCGAGCATGGCCAGCGCGAACCCACTACCCGGTTTCGCGCCGAGACGGCGGGGTGCGGCGCCCGTCGGGTCGATGAACCGGTCCATCCGGAACACGAGCCGCGCGCCGAACACCTCGGAGAAGAACGCGACGGCCTGGTCGAGGTCGGGCACCACGAGCCCGACGTGGTCCAGGCTCGCCGCCCCGACCGCCGCGGAGCCCCCGGTAGGTGCCGACTTACCGGTCATCGTCGGCGAGTCCCAGTGTCTGCGCGGTGAGCAGATCCGGCGCCTCCAGAAGGCCGCGCAGGTCGTCGAGGAAGCGGCCGGCGTCGGCCCCGTCGACGAGTTGATGGTCGTAGGTCAAACACAGAAACGCCATGTCGGCCGGCACGATGGCTTCGCCCTCGAGGGTCTTTCTCACGGCGGGCCGTCGCACGGCACGGCCGACGGCCAGGATGCCGACCTCCGGATGATTGAGGATCGGGGTATCCAGCATGGAGCCCCGCGAACCGGTGTTGGTGACCGTGAACGTCCCGCCCTCGATATCGGTCGGCTTGAGCCGCCGAGCTCGGGCCCGCGTGGCGAGATCCGCGATACCTGTTGCCAGACCGGGAATGTCGAGCGAGTCGGCATTCTTGACGTTCGGCACCAGTAGGCCGTCCGGGGTGTCCACCGCCACGCCCAGGTTCACGAACGGGAAGTGTGTGATCGTGCCGGCGGCCACGTCGATGACGCTGTTCAGCTTCGGATGGTCGGCGAGCGTCTGCACGGCGGCGGCCGCGACCACGACGAACGGTGACAGCGACGCGCCGTGGCGCCGCTTGAACCCGTCGCCATACTCGCGTCGCGCTGCCATGACGCCGGACAGGTCCGCCTCGACCATGGCGGTGAGCTGGGCGGTGGCCTGCAGGCTGTCGCGCATGCGCTGCGCGATGATGCCGCGAATCCGCGACATCTTCGCGACGTCGCCCGGTGCTGCTTCGATGTCGGTCACGGTGGATCGTCCTTGTCGGTTCGGCGGGGATCAGTCGTAGAGCGTGGTGGTCACGGGTACGTCCTCGCCGTGCAGGCCCGCCCGCTCGATGATCGCGGCCGCCCGTTCGCGCGCCTCGGCCCGCAGCGCCGGTTCGTCGATCGTCGAGATGATGCCGTTCGCGTACACGGCGCGCCCGGCGACCCAGGTCTGCGCGATGCTGGCCGTGCTCGCGGACCAAACCAGGGCCTGCACCGGCCGGTCGTACGGCGTCCACTCGTGGTGCCGGGTGTCGAACAGAACGAAGTCCGCCTGCTTGCCGACCTCCAGTGAGCCGATCTGATCCGCCCATCCGAGCATCCGGGCCCCGTCGATCGTCGCCATGCGCAGCGCCTTGTGCGCCCCGACCAGCGTCGGATCGCGGCGAGCGTCCTTGAACAGACCGGCAACCAGATGCATCTGCCGGTGCAGGTTCAGGTTTCCGGCGGCGGAGACCCCGTCCGTCCCGAGGCCGACCTTCACCCCCTGCCCCAGCATCTCCGGATACTTGCCGATGCTGGTGGCGCCCTTGGCGAGCTTCAGCGAGGTGGAGGGGCAGAATGCCACCGACGTGCCGTGGTGCGCCAGCATGCCGACCTCGTCATCGGTGAGGGCGACGGCGTGCGCGAGCACCAGGTTCGATCCGAGGCCGCCGGCGCGCTCGATGCGGGTGACCGGCCACATTCCGTACTTGGCCTCGGCCACCTTCGATTCCTCCAGGCTGGAGGCGATGTGGTAGGTGGTGCCGACGCCGAGTCGTTCGGCGAGATCCCGTGCGCCGACGTGTAACTCGAGGCTGCACGGCTCCTTGCCCTCGATGTTGACCCAGCACCGCACCCGCCCGTCGGCGTAGCCGTTCCACGTGCGCACCGCGTCCTCGAGGACGTCCAGCGCGACGGTGTGGTCGGGGAAGAAGTGGTGGTCCATCATCTCGTCGGACCAGCCGGGCGGAGCCGTCGCGGGCCGGACATCGGCGGCGTGGCGGCCGACGACGCCACGAATACCGATCTGCTCCACCGCACGCGCGGTGAGTCCGGCGTCGTTCTGCGCACCCATGTCCAGGAAGCACGTCGTGCCGCTGCGCAGCATCTCGGCCGCCCCGGTGAGCACGCTGATGCCCTCGTCCTCGTCGTTGACGTGGGCGTAGAACGGCTTGGCCCAGTGGAAGACCCATGCCCGGGTGGCCAGGACGTCCGGGAACACCGCGCGGCTGAGCGACTCGGACAGGTGCACGTGCGTGTCGATGAAACCGGGTGTGGCGCCCTTGCCGGTGCCGTCCACCACCTCCACACGCTCGTCACCGAGCCGTGATCGCACCTCGTGGGTGGTCCCGATATCGGCGATCGTGGCACCGTCGACGAGGATGGCGGCTTGACGAATGACGCGGTCGTCGGCGTCGACCGTCAGCGCGAAGTCCAGGTTCTCGATCAGCTGTTTCATGGACCCTCTTCACAGTCACGTTCGGTGCGGCGGTTGGCTCGATCCCGCTTCGATCACCACAGGTTCGGATTCGAGTCGAAGTTCAGGTGCTTCGTCTCGGTGAACTCGAGGATTCCCTCGATGCCCTGCTGCCGGCCGACGCCGGATCGCTTGAAACCGCCCACCTCGGCCTCGCCGTAGAAATGGTGGTACGTGTTGATCCAGATCGTGCCCGATTCGACCGCACGGCCGACCCGCCAGGCGCGGTTCAGGTTCGTCGTCCACAGGCCGCAGGCCAGGCCGAACTGGGTGCCGTTCGCGATCGCGACGGCCTCGTCCTCGTCCCCGAAGGTCTGTACCGCGAGCACCGGCCCGAAGATCTCCTCGGTGATGACCCGGGACGTATCCGGCAGATCCGTGACGATGGTCGGGGCGATGAAATGTCCGTTCGTGTACGGCGCTTTGTCCAGGCTGTCGCCGCCCACCACGATGGTGCCGTCCGCCCGGCCGATCGCGATGTAGTCCATGACGGTCTTCTTCTGCCCGGCGGAGACCAGCGGGCCCATCTCGGTGGCCGGGTCGAGGCCCTCACCGACGCGCATGGCACGGACCTTCGCGGCGAGCCGATCCATGAACTCGTCATGGATGCTGCGCTCGACCACGAGCCGACTGCCGGCCGTGCAGATCTGGCCGGCCGCGGTGAACGCGGCATTCACCGTTCCGGCGAGCGCCTTGTCGAGGTCGGCGTCGGCGAACACGATGTTCGGCGACTTGCCGCCGAGCTCCAGCGAGACCTTCTTGAGGCTGTCGGCCGCCGTCTTCATGACGCCTATTCCGGTGGTCGAATCACCCGTGAACGCAATCATGTCGATGCCGTCGCTGCGCACCAGCCGGTCGCCGACCGTGCCGCCGGGTCCGACCACGACGGACAGGATCCCCTGGGGCAGGTCGGGGTCCTCGTGCAGCAGGTCGAGCGCCTTCGTGACGATCGCCGGGGTGAGGCTCGCCGGTTTGACCACGACGGCGTTCCCGGCGGCGAGCGCCGGTGCGACAGCACGGATGGTCAGGTTGAACGGGTAGTTCCACGGCGTGATCGCGGCGACCACACCGACCGGTTCGCGCAGCACCACCCCGTGCACGCCTTCGTTGAGCGCGATCGCCCTGCCGTAGAGGGCCCGCGCCAAACCCGCGTTGTACTCGACCTGGCCGATGCTGCCGAGGATCTCGCCGCGCGCCTCGCCGACGGTCTTGCCCTGCTCCCGGGTGATCAGTTCGGCGAAGTAGTCGATGTTCTCGCGCAACCGCACGGCCCAGCGATTGAGCACCCGCGCCCGCAGCGCTCCGTTGTTGCGCCAGGACGTCGTGCGCAGCGCCTCGTGCGCGCTATCGACCGCGCGGTCCACGTCGGCGATCGTCGAGACGGCGATCGTGGCGACCAGTTCCCCGGTGGCCGGATCGAAGGATTCCATCGGCGCGGCGGACGCGATCAGCACCGGAGCCGTCGTCGAGTCGATGTGTGGCGGAGTCCAGGCGCTTCGCACGTAGGCGTCAGGTGTCACGATGGTCATCCTCCAACGATCGCGGAAAAAGGGGACTGCGGCGGCCGAATCCGGCACGGCCAGTACGTTATCAGGTCTTTATCAACTGGCATGACGTGTGATACCCTGACCGGTAGTCGCCATGGTCCATCGATCGGTGCGCCGTGTCAAGGTCGCCGCGAAGGCCCGTCATCGATGTGACCGCTCCGTCGGCCGCACCTGCGCCGCGGTCGACGAGGCGTCGAGTAACGCGGGTTGCCGCGCGCTACCAGCGAGGAGGTCGGTACGCCATGCCCTTCGTCCACGTCCATATGTGGGAAGGCCGAACCGTCGAACAGAAGCGCGCGCTCACGAAGGCGATCACCGATGCCATGGTGGAGCACGCGGGCGCCAACCCGGACGCTCTGCACGTGGCCATCAGCGAGTACCCCAAGGAAAACTGGGCGCGCGCAGGCGTGCTCGGGATAGACAGGAAAGACGTATGAGCGCCGCCCCCGACAAACTCGCCGATCTCGATCCGGCGTCCGCCGCGCTCCTGATCATCGACCCGCAGAACGCCTTCATCCACGACAAGGGCACGCTGGGCATCTCCGGCGTGAACGTCGCACCGGCGCAGGTGGCCGTCGGTCCGATGCGCGCGCTGGCCGAACGGTTCAAGGCCGCCGGCGTGCCGGTGATCTGGACGAAGCAGGTGCACCTCGCCGCCGACGCGGCGCGCGCCAAGAAGGTGCTCGCCTCGCACACGTCCAAGCGCAAGCAGGTCTCGTGTCTGTCCGGCTCCTGGGATGCCGAGTTCGTCGACGAGATAGCGGATCTGGCGGACGACCCGACGTTCGTCATCGTCAAGCACCGGTTCGGCGCGTTCTACGAGACCCGGTTGGAAGCGCTGCTGGACATGCTCGGCGTGCAGACGCTGTTCGTCGCCGGCGTGACGGCCAACGCCTGCGTAGAAACGACGCTGCGCGAGGCGTACCTGCGCGACTACGACACGGTCGCCGTGACCGACGCGATCGCCGCGGTGCGCCCCGAATGGATCGACACCGCCCATGCAGTGTGGCAGCAGTACCTGTGCGTGCTCTCCGACAGCGCCGAAGTGCTTCAGTGGCTCGACGCGACCGCGACGCCGCGCGCCCGCCAGCTGCACCACCTGCTGCTGCAATGTGCCGACCTCGCCGCGAGCGAGAAGTTCTACCTGGACCTGCTCGGCATGACGGTCCGCAAGCGCGAGGAGTTCCGCGACGGGCGCCCGTTCGTCTCCACGCACCAGGGCCTCGGTCTGGTGCAGGCCGAGCCGGGCACCGCAAAGGGCGGCGCGCTGCAGCACCTCTGCTTCAGCGCCGCCGGAGTCGACAAGATCGCCGAGGCGGCCGCTGCAGCAGGTCACCGCATCGTGCGCGGCCCGGGGCCCGGCCCGTACGGCCACACCGTCTACATCGAAGACCCGGACGGTCACGAGATCGAGCTCGTCGAACCGGCCTGACCCGCCGGACCGCGACCCGAACGCCCCTCAGCGCCGACTCCCGCATCACCGCCGGCGCGGCTGCGCCGTCATACCCGATGACTGTCGGCCGTCGCCACCGAAGCGAACACGACCCGCCAACCACCAGGAAAGGCCGCGATGAAGATCACGAGCATCGTCGTCCACATGGTGCGGATGCCGCCGCGCCGCGAGCACAACTGGGCATCGAAGATGTCCATCCCGATCGGTCACCACGCGATCATCGAGATCAGCACCGACGAAGGCCTGACCGGTTGGGGCGAGGCACCCGCCGGACCGACCTGGGGCGGCTCGCACGGCAAATACTTCGGCGAATCGCCGGAAACGGTGCAGGCCGTCATCGACACCTACTTCACGCCGGTGCTCACCGGGATGGACCCGACGCAGATCGGCGTCGTCCACGCCGCGATGGACAAGGCGACCAAGGGGAACCCGTACGCGAAGGCCGCGATCGATATCGCCTGCTACGACCTTGCCGGCAAGGCACTCGACGTGCCCGTGAGCACGCTCCTCGGCGGAGCGCACCGCGACTCGATCGCCGTGGCGCATTCCCTGGGCATCATGGATCTGGACAAGTGCTACGTCGAGGCCGAGCAGGCCGTGGCGGAGGGGGCCCGGACCATCAAGTGCAAGACGGGGCTGGACCCGGAGCGGGATGTGACGCTCGTGCGCGAGCTGCGTCACCGATTGGGCGACGAGATCGACATCCGGGTCGACGGGAATGAGGGCTACCGCAGCGTCTCCGAGGCCGTCGAGGTGACCCGTCGACAGGAGGAGTACCGCCTCCTGCTGTGCGAGGAGCCGGTGGTCGGCGCCGTGGGGCTGAGCCGGGTGGCGCAGAAGATCGCCAGTCCGGTGATGGCCGACGAGTCGGCTTGGAACGTGCATGACGTCATCGAGCTCGACCGGCTGGGCGCGGCCGAATGCATCTCGCTGTACGTCACGAAGCCGGGCGGCCTGTACCGGGCCAAGCAGGTCGGTGATCTGGTCGGCGCCCTGGGCATGTACAACGACATCGGCGGCTCGATCGAGACCGGCATCGGCAACGCGGCGAACCTGCAGTTGGGGGCCGCAGTGGCCAGCACGTCACTGCCGAGCGTGTGCCCGGTCTCGCAGCCGGAGGGCTCGGACGGGCCTAAGATCGCCGGCGTCTACTACCTCGACGACCTGATTACCATCCCGTTCAAGTTCGAGGGCGGCCGCGTCTTCGTCCCAGAAGGCCCGGGCCTGGGCATCGAGGTCGACCGCGGCAAGCTGGAGCGCTACCGCGCATGACGACCGCTGTGCTCGGCGCCGGCGCCGGCGGGCTCGCGGCAACGGTCGAGCTGACGCGGGCGGGTGTGGACGTCCGCCTGTGGAACCGCAACCCGGCGCGGCTGGACGCGCATCGCGAATCGGGCATCCACTACACGGGCGTGTTCGGTGAGGGGTCGGTCCGTCCCGCGGGGATGACCTCCGACCTCGCCGAAGCGATCTCCGGCGTCGACGCCATCGTCGTGTGCCTGCCCTCGGTGGTCCATCCCCAGCTCTTCGCCGACCTGGCGGCACTGGCGCCGGCGGTCCCGATCATCCTCAACCCCGGTCACACCGGCGGGGCCCTGCACCTGCGGCACGTGTTCACCGCGGCCGGCGTGCCGCTGCCGCCCGTGGTGGAGTTCTCCACGCTCACGTACATCGGCCGGGTGCAAGGCGGTGTCGTGTCGATCGGGGGGCGGGCCGCGCGGGTGACGGCGGGCGCCCTGCCCGGCGGTGGCGCGGCGCTGGATCGGGCGGCCACGCTGTTCCCCGGGGTCGTCGCGGCGCCCGACGTGCTCGCCTCGAGCCTGGCGAACGTGAACCTCGTGCTCCACCCGCCGGGCGCGGTGCTCTCCGTGGCTTGGATGGAGGCAACCGGCGGCGACTTCAGGTTCTACGTCGACGCCATGACGCCGTCCGTGGTGCGCGTCATCAACGCCTATGACGCCGAGCGACTGGCCGTGGCGGCCGCGTTTGGCCATCAGCTATCCACACTGATGGAGGAGATGGCCGCGCTCGGCAGCGTCGACATCGACGCCGCGAAGAGGGGCGACACGGGCGCGGCGATTCGCGGCGGCGTGGCCAACTCGACGATCAAAGCGCCGGACTCGTTGCAGCATCGCTACTACCAGGAGGATTTCGGCTTCGGCGTGCTGCCGTTCGTGGAACTGGCCGCGATCGCGGGCGTCCCGGTGCCCACCGCCGGCGCGCTGTTGCAGATCGGCGCCACGCTGACCGACACCGGGCTGCTGACGCGGGGCCTGACGGCCGAACGGCTCGGCATTACCGGGCTGACTCGCGACGAGCTGATCAGCATGGTCCGCGACTGACCGAGGGCGGTGGCACCGGCCGCACCACACTGCGCGAGCACGCCGCGCGAACACAGAGGGCGAGCAAGGAGGGTTCATGGACCTGGCCGAACGCACCATCGCCGTGGTCGGCGGGGACGAGCGCGAGCAGGAGATCGCCCGCCTCGCGGCGACCGCGGGTGCTGCCGTGCGCGGCTTCGGCTTCCCGTGGCCTGCCGACGGCATCGACGGCGTGACGCACGCCGGAACTGCCATCGAGGCGATCTCCGGCGCCGACTACGCGCTGTTCCCCATCCCGGGGCAGGCCGCTGACGGCGCACTCTTCGCGCCCGAGTCACCCGTGCCCATCTACCCCGACGCGGAGCTGCTCGGCGCCATGAACAAGCCGGCCGCGGTGATTCTCGGCTGGCCCGACGAGGCGCTGTCCGCCACTGCCGCGCAGCTCGGCATCGAGATCAGCGAATACGAGCATGACGTCGAGCTGATGCTGCTCCGCGGCCCGGCGATCGTCGAGGGCGCGATCGGCGCGATCATCGCGAACACCCGCGTGACGATCCACAACTCCGACGTCCTGGTGGTCGGGCACGGCTCGATCGGTCGGCTACTCGCCCGCACCCTGGTATTGCTCGGCGCCCGGGTGCACGTCGCCGCCCGCAACCCGGTGCAGCGCGCCGATGCGCTGTGCGCGGGCTGCATACCGCACCCGCTGGAGGATCTGGCGCAGGTGGCCCCCACCACTTGTATGGTGCTGTCCACGGTGCCGCACCGGATCGTCGACGAGGCGATCCTCGCGTTGCTGCCACCGAAATCGCTGGTGATGGACCTCGCCGCGCCGCCCGGCGGCATCGACCTGGCCGCCGCCGAGCGGCTCGGCCACCGGGCCGTGTGGGCGCGCGGGCTGGGTCGCCGCGCGCCGATCACGGTGGGCGCCAGCCAGTGGCAGGGCATCGCACGACGCATCGCCGAGATCGAATCGAGGAGAAGGAATGAAGGCTGATCTGGTCATCACGAACGCGCGGTTGGTGGATCACAGCGGCGAGCAGCGCGGCGCGATCGCCGTGAGCTGCGGGCGCATCGCGGCCATCGGCGGGAACGACGCCATGCCCCCCGCGGAGCGCACCATCGACGCGGGCGGACGGGTCGTCATGCCCGGCGTCATCGACCCGCACTGCCACCTGGGTGTCAACTACGACTTCGACGAGGACATCCGCACCGAGACGGCCGGCGCGGCGCGCGGCGGGGTCACCACGATCCTGTTGTTCGCTCGCAGCATGGAGCAGAGGTACGTGCCGTACTACTGGGATCGGCGCGAACGCGGCGAGCGGGGCGCCGTCGTCGACTTCGGTTTCCACTTCGGTATCCAGAAGGCCGAACACGTCTCCGAGATCGCCGAGATCGCGGAGCAGACCGGCGTGCAGACGTTCAAGTGCCACATGGGCTACGAGGTCGGCAACTCCATCGGCATCCACTCCTCCCCCGACTCGTGGGTGTTCGCCGCGATGCGCGAGGCGGCGAAGCTACCGCGCGGTGTCGTCGCGGTCCACTGCGAGAACACGGAGCTGGTCGAACTTCTCAAGCCGGAGATGAAGGCCACCGGTCGCGGTGATCTGGCCGCCTACAGCGAATCGCGCCCGCCGTTCGTCGAGGAGGAGGCGATCGAGCGGATGATCCATCTCGCCGAGATCACCGGCTGCCCGCTGTACGTGGTGCACACGACGGTGGCAGCGGGGCCCACGATGGCAGCGGCTGCCCGGGTGCGCGGCATCGACGTGTGGATCGAGACGTGCCCGCACTACCTCACCCGCACCGCGTACGACGCGGATCTCGGCACCACGGCGAAGATCTCGCCGCCGCTCCGCGACCGCACCCAGCTCGACGGCCTGTGGGAGGGCATGCTCAACGGCCAGATCTCCACGCTCGGCACGGATCACGTGCCGTTCAAGAAGAACGGCGGGGACATCTGGTCCGAGAAGCCGGGCGTCGTGAGCTTCCCGTGGGAGCTGCCGCTGATGCTGCACTTCGGCGTGCACCAGCGCGGGATGTCGCTGCAGCGGTTGTCGGAGCTCAACTCCTACAACCCGGCCAAGCGTTTCGGCCTGCATCCCAAGAAGGGCTCGCTGTCCGTGGGCGGCGACGCGGACCTGGTCATGATCGACCTGGACGAGGAGCGGATCGTCGAGCACCCGTCCGGCAAGGGCACCTGCCTGTACGAGGGTTGGAAGCTCAAGGGCTGGCCGGTGCTCACCGTGTCGCGTGGTGACGTGGTGTATGACGCCGCGCAGCCGGATGCCGAGGTCGTCTACGGCCGCGGGCGTTGCGTCACCGTTCCTGACGCGGAGCGCTATTGGGACTGAGCCTGCGCGAACCGGGTGTGCTCAGAACGAGCCCATCGTCGCGCCGCCGTTGACGAGCAGCGTCTGGCCGGTCACCATGCGGGAGGCCGGGGAGACGAGAAACGCGACCGCATCGACGATGTCGCGCTGCACGATCGGCTGGCGCAGGCACTGCCCGTTCACCACCAAGTCGAGGTACTTCTGCTCCTGCGCTGCGACGACCGCCGGGGTGTGCACCAGGCCGGGCCCGACCGCGTTGACCGCGATGCCGAACGGGCCGAGTTCCCGGGCCATCGACCGCGCCATGCCGACCAGAGCGGCCTTCGCGGAGGTGTAATGCAGGAAGTTGCCCATGCCGAACGCGGCGGTGTTCGAGCTGACGTGCACGATCCGGCCGTGGCCGGCCGCACGCATCGGCTCGCTGACGGCGCGGGTCGCGAGAAACGCGGTGCGCACGTTGGACTCGACGACCGAATCCCACATCGCCAGGTCGATCTCCCAGAACGGAACCCGGGGCACATCGTTGAACAGCCCGGCGAAGTTGATCAGGAAATCGATCCGCCCACCGGAGAACTCCAGGACATCGGTCACCATCCGATCGACCGCATCCGGATCGTTCATGTCCGCCTGCACGCCCAGTGCCCGGCCGCCTGCCGAGTCGATCCGCGCCACCACGGGTGACGGATCGACGATGTCGGCGATCGCAACGGTGACGCCGTGCTCGGCGAAGACAGCGGCGGTCTCGGACCCGATGGCGCCGGCGCCGCCGGTGATGACGCCCACTGCGCCCTGAAGTTCTGCCCACATATCACGTGCTCCCCTCGATCGGTACGGGTTGATGGTGCGTGCTGCCGACGCCTACGCCGGCCTTGCCCCTTCCGGGACTACGCCGTCAGCGACGCGTCCGCGACGATCTGGGTGCCCGAGACATAGCTGCTCGCAGCGCTCACCAGGAACAGGGCGATCGACGCGATCTCCGATGGTTGGCCGGCCCGCCCGGTCGGGATCATCGATTCGAGGTGTTCCAGTACCGGCTTGCCGCCCTCGATCATCGGGGTGTCCACCACGCCGGGGCAGATGGCGTTGATACGGATGCCGTATTTCGCCATGTCGTGCGCAGCCTGATGCGTCATACCCAGAACCGCCCACTTGCTCGCGGCATAGGCGAACGGCTGCCCGCCACCCTTGATCCCGGACACCGACGAAATATTGACGATCGCACCCGATCCCGCAGCCTTCATATCCGGCAGCACCGCGGCCATGCCCAGGTACACACCGACCTGGTTCACCGCGATCACCTTCTGGTACTCGGCGAAGCTGGTCTCCAGGATGCCCTTCATCAGCCACACGCCCGCTGTGTTGGACAGGATGCTCGGCGCCCCCCAGCGGGCCTTCGTCGCCGCCACGGCGGCGGCCCAGGAGGCCTCGTCGGTGACGTCCAGCTCGACGAACATCGCCACATCGCCGATCTCGGCGGCCACCTCGCGCCCGGCCGAGGAGGGCAGGTCCCCGATCACGACCCGCGCACCGTGTTCGGCGAACAGCCGCGCCTGCGCAGCGCCCTGGCCACCCGGTGATCCGGCCCCGCTGATGAGGGCGATTTTCCCGGACAGGTCGAAAAGGTCTGTGCTCATCGGCAGGAACTCCTGGGTCGGCGCGCATCCGTGCGCGGATGAAGGGCGGGTGTCCGGTGCCGCGGCATCACCGCAGCGGCATCAACGTGTTGATCGCGGCCAGTGCGGTTTCCGGGTTGCCGTCGGACGGGGTGGTTTCGAATGTGACGGTCTTGTCCCAGCCATGCTCAGCGAGAATGCGGAGCAGATAGGCCATATCGATCTCACCCTGCCCCGGCTCGAATCGGCCGGGCACCTCCGCAAGATCGACTCGGGCGAGCTGCGGCAGGCAGGCGACCAGGCTGTCGGTGAGCCGACCGTAGGTGAGCTGCTGATGGTAGGTGTCGAAGACCACGCCGATCTCCGGGCGGTTGATCAGCCGGGCGAGGCCGGCGGTCATGTTCACGTCGTCCCACAGATACCCGGGCAGGAACACGGTGTTGAGATGTTCGAGAACCAGTTGCACACCGGTGCCGGCCACGAGATCCGCTGCGGCACTGAGCGCCTCGGCGCACGATTCCATCAGCGCCTCCGGGGCCAACGGCGGTGCGACGGCGACGATGCCGCCGGGCCGGATCGCGTTCGAGAAGCAGTGCATCTGCCGGGCGCCGACGGCGACGGCCACGTCCAGATTGGCCTTGATCTCGTCCAGTACCGCGGTCCGACTCCCCGGGTCGCACAGCGAGGTATCGCGAGTGGCGAAGAAGCCGTTGATGCCGATCCCGTGCACCTGGCACGCGTCGTGGACGGCGTGGATGTCGCTATTGCGCTGGTCCCACAGGTCGACCAGATCGAAACCCGCCGCCGCGGCCCTGGCGACCCGCTCCGGAAACGGCAGGCCGGCCCACATGAGCTGGATGGAAACGGACTTGAGCACGACTGCACTCTCCTGTCTGCCGCCCGGCAGCGGCGCCTGCGCGCGACCGCCCGGACCCGCACCGACCACAGCCGCAGTCATGGTCGGTAGGACGTCTTACGTGATATGGGTATATTAGCGCATTCGTCGCCGGGGTGTCAGCCCTCCCGGGCACCGCGCCGGACCCGATCCGATACCACCCAGGCAGGTCGCCGCCGCAACGACCGGCCACAGGGGCTGCGTGTCAGGTCGCGAAATATAGGCTGGCGAGTATGACGACGTCCGCGGCAGAGCCGGTGAGCGCGATCTTCGACACCGAGCGATGGCGGCCCGTCGAGGGGTTCGACTTCTCCGACATCACCTATCACCGCGCGGTGGATCGGTCCGGTGCCGCGATCGGCACCGCCGGCGGAGCAGTGCGTGATCTGCCGACGGTGCGCATCGCGTTCAACCGGCCCGAGGTGCGCAACGCGTTCCGTCCGCGGACGGTCGACGAGCTGTACACCGCGCTCGACCACGCGCGGCAGACCTCGTCGGTGGGCTGCGTGCTGCTCACCGGGAACGGGCCGTCGCCGCGGGACGGTGGCTGGGCGTTCTGTTCCGGCGGAGATCAGCGGATCCGCGGCCGGGACGGCTACAAGTACGCGTCCGGCGACACCGGCGAGACCGTGGACCCGGCGCGCGGGGGGCGGCTGCACATCCTCGAAGTGCAGCGGCTGATCCGGTTCATGCCGAAGATCGTGATCGCCGTGGTTCCCGGGTGGGCGGCCGGCGGCGGGCATTCGCTGCACGTGGTGTGCGATCTGACGCTGGCCTCCCGCGAGCACGCGATGTTCAAGCAGACCGATGCCGACGTCGGCTCCTTCGACGCGGGCTACGGCAGCGCCTATCTCGCCCGCATGGTCGGCCAGAAGTTCGCTCGCGAGATCTTCTTCCTCGGGCGCGAATACACCGCGGCGCAGATGCACGCGATGGGCGCGGTGAACGAGGTGGTGGCGCATGCGGACCTCGAAGCCACGGCTCTCGATTGGGCCGCCGCGATCAACGCGAAATCACCCACCGCGCAACGAATGCTGAAATACGCCTTCAACCTGGTGGACGACGGCCTGGTCGGCCAGCAGCTGTTCGCCGGGGAGGCGACCCGCCTGGCGTACGGCACCGACGAGGCCGTCGAGGGGCGAGACGCCTTCCTGCAGAAGCGCTCCCCCGACTTCACCGGTTTCCCATGGGCCTTTTAAGGGATGATCACCTGTTGAGTGGGATTTGTTCCGGAAACCGCAACGGATCCCCCACAGAAGATGATCATCCGGAGAAACGACGATGACCGTGCGCCGGGTGAACCCGATCGCCATCCCGGTCGATGGCGAGGTGCTGCACCTGCTCCCCCTGCTGCGGTCCGCGCTCACCGGTGCCGGCCCGGTGCTGTTGCCGATCGGCCAGCGCGATCCGCGCGCGGGCGACATCATCGCCGCGCTCGGCGCGGGCCCGGCACCAGACGCGGCCCTCCGCACCGGCGAGGACGACCCCGCCGACCCGACCGCACTCGTCATGCCGACCTCCGGCTCCACGGGAACCCCGAAGGGGGTGCTGGTATCGGCCGGCCAACTCGCGGCCTCAGCCGCCGCGACCGAAGCCAGGCTCGGCGGGCCCGGCACGTGGCTGCTCGCCCTGCCTGCCGAGCACATCGCCGGCATGCAGGTGCTGCTCCGTGCGGCGCGGGCCGGCACCGAGCCGGCGGTGATGGACCGTGAAAAGCCTTTCACTGCAACGGATTTCGTTACGCACGCGCAGCGACTGCCTGGTCCGCGGCGGTACGTCTCGCTGGTGCCGACGCAACTGCGGCGGATCCTCGCGGACGCCGACGCGGCCGCGGCGACCGCCGAGATCTTCGACGCCGTGCTGGTGGGTGGGGCGGCGACACCGCCGACACTTCTCGAAACTGCCAGGGCCGCAAGGGTTCCCGTCGTCACCACCTACGGCATGACGGAGACCTGCGGCGGCTGCGTCTATGACGGCGTTCCGCTGGATGGCGTCACCGTCACATGCCACGACAAGACACTCGACGACAAGGCACTCAGCGGCAAGACATTCCACAACAACGCAATCAACGACCCCGATGCGGTCGGCAGCCCCGGGGCGATCGTGCTGACCGGCCCGATGGTCGCCCGCGGGTACCGCAACCGGCCCGGGGACGCGGCATTCGCCCGGCCCGGGAGCTTCGTCACCGCGGACACCGGCGAGATCGCCGCCGACGGAACGCTCACCGTCCTCGGGCGGATCGACGACGTCATCGTCACCGGCGGGATCAATGTCGCTCCGGGACCCGTCGAGGCGGCGATCAAGCGACTGGCCGGTGTCGAGGACGCGGTCGTCGTGGGTGTGCCGGACAAGACCTGGGGCCAGGTGGTGGCCGCCGTCATCGTCCCGGATCGGCGCGCAGCGTTGGGCGCACTGGGCACAGTCGACGCGACCGTCGCGGCGGGCCGTGCAGGTGAGACCGCTTGGTGTAGCTGGGATGTCGCGTCGCTGCGAGCCGCACTGACCGATCTGCCCGCAGCCCATCGGCCCCGGCACATCGTGACCGTGGACGCCATCCCGCACCTGCCATCCGGCAAACCCGACCGGGCCGCGGTGCGCGCCCTCGTTCACCGATAGGCTCAGGCCTCGTGGCAACCGCAGCCCAGTGGGTCTCCGCTGCCCGTCCGCGCACCCTGCCCGCGGCGGTCGCGCCGGTACTGGTCGGTTGCGGTGCCGGCGCGGCGATCCTCGGCGTACACCACTCGCCGTGGACCGCCGAGTCGTGGCTCAAGGCCGCGCTCGCCCTCATCGTCGCGCTGGCCCTGCAGGTCGGCGTGAACTACGCGAACGACTATTCCGACGGCATCCGCGGGACCGACGGCGCGCACCGCGTCGGCCCGTTCCGGCTGGTGGGTTCGGGTGCCGCGCCGCCGCAAGCGGTCAAGGCCGGCGCCATCACCTGCTTCGCGATCGCGGCCGCCGCCGGGCTCGTGCTCGCGGTCACCAGCGCCTGGTGGCTGATCCTCGTCGGGGCGGCCTCGATCGCCGCCGCATGGTTCTACACCGGCGGCAAGCGACCGTACGGATACGCCGGGTTCGGGGAGCTCTTCGTCTTCGTGTTCTTCGGCCTGGTCGCCGTACTCGGCACGACATATGTGATCGCCGAACGGATTTCGCTCACCTCGATCGTGCTCGCGGTGGGCACGGGCCTGCTCGCCTGCGCGATCCTGGTGGCGAACAATCTGCGCGATGTGGCGACCGACGGCGCGACCGGCAAACGCACCCTCGCCGTCATCCTCGGCGACGGGCTCACCCGCCGGGTGTATGCCGCCATGCTCGCGGCCGCGTTCCTCGCGGTGCTGGTGGTGGGGCTGCGGCATCCCTGGTGCCTCATCGCGTTGGCGGCGGCGCTGCCGGCGATCGCGCCGGTCCGCCAGGTGCTCCGCGGCGCCCGCGGCCCGGCCCTGATCCCGGTCTTGGGCGCGACGGGGATGACGGAGTTCTGCTACGCGCTCCTGCTGCTGATCGGGCTGCTGTTGTAATCCACTGCCGAGAGGTGCGAAATTGCCGACAAATCGGACCGAAACCGGTGCATTTCGCACCGCTCGGCGAGGAGGGGGAGCGGGCAGGGATTCGCAGGCTCAGTCCTGCGGCTCCTGCCCGGTGAGTTCGCTCCGCAGCCGGTCCCGCTCCGAGGTGCGCCGCGACTTGGCGCGCGCGAGCGCGGCCGTCAGGTCGGTGCGCTGCCGGCGGAACAGCAGTACCGCGAGCGGCAGTTGCAGCACGATGGCGAAGGCCAGCGCCACGATCAGCGGCATGCCGAACGGCTTCCCGGCCAGCTCCAGCAGTGCCGTCAACACCACGATCAGCCCGACCCGGATCAGCGTGTACACGGCGACCGCACGACCGAGCGTCGGTACCCGGCGCCCCGCCGCCGAAGCCCCGCTCGCCTCCGAAACCTCGGCCGCCTCGGCCGCCCCGGGCGCCGCAACAGGCATCTCGGCCGGCGTCACGCCGCGAACATCGTCATCCACGAGACCCAAGGGTAGCCGCGCCCGTACCTCTCCCCGCCCCGTCGCCGGCCGCCACGGGCCGCCCCTCAAACCGGGTGGCCAGCACCACCGTCGTGCGCGTCCGGGACACCCCGTCGATAGCGCGCAACCGCCCCAGGTACCGGTGCAGATCGTCCACGCTCGCCACCCGCACCAGCACGATGAACGCCTCCTCACCGGCGACGCTGTAACAGCTCTCGACCTCGGGCATGGCCTCGAGCGCGACGGCGATGTCGTCGTCACGGCCGTACTCCCCCGGCTGCACCCCGATGAGCGCCGTCACGTCCAGGCCGATCTGGCGCGGGTCGACGACCGCCCGGTACCCGCTGATCACGCCGGAGGATTCGAGCTTCGCCACCCGCTCGTGGACGGTGGAGGACGACAGGTTCACCTTCCGTGCCAGCTCGGCGTAGCTCAACCGCCCCTCGACCCGCAGGGCATCGACCACGCCGCGATCGACCGCATCCATCCCGACTCCTAGTTGCCCGACCGACCGGCCTGATCGACCGGCTTGATCGACCCCGCCGCCGCACCGATCTCCTTGGACGATACGGCACCGCCGATCGTTACCGATTCGTTACCTAAACCATAGGATTCGAATGGTCGGGCAGGAAACGGGCACAATGGGCGAGTGGCTCGATCGTCAAGGAGGTGCCACGTGAACGACGAAAACACCCCGATCGCAGAGCGGCTGCTGACCCCGGGCGAAGTCGCCCAGATGTTCCGTGTTGACCCGAAAACGGTGACGCGGTGGGCATCGGCCGGTCGTATCGGGTCGATTCGCACCCCCGGCGGCCATCGGCGGTTCCGCGAGTCCGAGGTCAAGCGGCTGTTGGCGAACCTCACCATGGAGGCCACCCATGCCGTCGACCCGACATCGGGAGGCACGGGCGCATAGTGCCGACTCTCGCGTAGGCTGAGGGCGACAAGGGAGGTGGTCGCGGTGTACCTCATCGTTGCCTTTGCAGTGACGGTCATGGTCATCGCGCTCGCATGGCGAGGCGTCGGTGCTGCCGGGCGGTCGCAGGACGATCGCACCGAGATGGCCGAGCGCCCCGTGCGGCTGCAACGGCCCGTCCGGCGGGCGCCGACGAAGTTCGTCGCGCCGGACGATGACCCGGAGTTCCTGTCCGAGATCGACCGGCGGCTTCGCGGCGAGGGCAAGAACAACTGATCGCCTCGACTGACCTACGAGAACGGCGTCATACCTGTTGGTATGACGCCGTTCTCGTAGGTACGAGGTCGGAGACCGGTTTCGGCCGAGGTGTCAGTTGAGCCCGGCGTACGAGTGCATGCCGGAGATCACCATGTTGACGAAGAACAGGTTGAAGATGATCGTCGCGAGCCCGACAATCGAGATCCACGCCGCGGGCTTGCCGCGCCACCCGGCCGTCGCGCGCGCGTGCAGGTACCCGGCATACACGACCCAGCTCGCCAGCGCGACCACTTCCTTCGGGTCCCAGCTCCAGTACGAGCCCCAGGCGACCTCCGCCCACAGCGCGCCCGCGATGATCGCGAACGTGTAGAAGGGGAACCCGGCGATGGCAGCCCGGTAGGCGATCCGGTCCAGTTTGGCGGCCTCCGGCAGGCGGGTCGCCGAACGCGCGGGATCGATGGCGCCGGCCGCCACGCGCGCGTCGTACCGCAGCCGCCCCAGATAGGCCGCCGAGGCCAGCCCGGAGAGCATCAGCACCCCGGAGGAGAGCGAGATGGCGACGACGTGCACGTTCAGCCAGTAGGTGTTGAGGATCGGGACCACCGGCGCGGAACGTGTGTAGAGCACGGTCCCGGCCAGGAACACCAGCACCGTGATCGGCGTCATCACGTAGATGCCCATCGGGCGCGCGAACCTGTTGCGCCAGAGCACCACCAGCCAGGTCGCGACGGCCGCGCCGGTGATCATCAGCGTGAACTCGTACATGTTGCCCCACGGCGGGCGGTGCGCGGCGAATCCGCGGAGAACCAGCGCGAGCACGTGGCACGCGAAGCCGATGGCCGTCACGATGACGGCGGCCCGTCCGATCTGCTCGGCGAACCGGGTATGACGCTGTTCCGCGCCGGGCGCGGGCGGCACGGCCGCACCCACGGGGGCGCTGTCGGCGGCAGAACCCCTGTCGGACAGGGTGTCCGCCGTCATGGGCGCGCCACCGGCGGCGACGAACGCGGGCACTGAGACAGCCGCCGAGACAGCCGCAGCCGCGGGCGCCTGCTTGCGCACGTGGCTACTGGCCATCAGCAGGGCGTGGCACACGAGCGCGACCAGATACCCGGCCATGGCGCCCTCGAAGGCGAGATCCGATAGGTGCGAAAGCGTCGGGTCGATCACGTCACTCGTTCCTTCTCACTGCGAGGCACTTCCTCGGTCAACGGCGCCGGCTCGCCTGCCGACTCCGGCGTCATCGCAGGCGTGCCGGCCAACGACACCAACGAGCCGAACTCCGCGCCGTAACCGGCCTCGTCCGTGCGCGCCAGCCCGCCGATGTCCACCCGCGATCCTGTCGATAGCCTAGGCCCGCCGTCCGCGGCGGACGTGATCCGGTACCACACCCGGCGGCGTTTGATGGTGAGCGACGTCAGGATCCCGCCGACCAGCAGGATGCCGAACAGCAGCGCGAAGCCCTGCACCGGGTCGTACGAGGTCTGCAGCGACACGTAGTTCTTCGCGCCGGTGAACGTGATCACCGTGCCGTCCGGAAGCGTCATCGATTGGCCGAGGTTCAGGTTCTTCCGGCCCTGGGACACGAGCAGTCCCTTGTCCACCTGGCGGGTGTCGATCGCGAAGATGGATTGCGGCTGGCCTTGATCGAGGCCGAGGTCCCCGCGATAGACCTGGATCGCGACGGCCGGCGCCAGCATCTCGGGGTACGCGGAGGTCAGGATGCCGTCGGTGACGAGCCCACTCGGCGCGAAGATGCCGACGATGGCGAGCTGGTTCTTCCGCGCGGCATCGCCGCTGTACCCCGGCGGATCGGTGATCTTGACGACGCCCTGGGAGGTGAACATGGCGTCCTGCGGGTCGAACGGCGCCGAATAGGTGCGCACGTCACCGTTCGGGAAACGCACGGTGAACTCCGGCACGTAGCCGTGGCCGAGCAGGTACAGGCGCTGTCCGGCGATGCGCAGGGGGTCGTTGATGTTGAGCATGTGCTCGGTGTAGCGGTCGCTGCGCACTGCCGCGCCGGACTGCACGCCGAGCTGCGCGCGGTAGAACTTCGCCATGCCGTTCGCGTCATAGGCGGCTTCGAACTTCTGCACCTGGATGCAGAACGGCGCCATGTCCGTACCGTCGACCATCCGGCCGGGGGCGAAATTGTCGTAGGCCACCGGCGCCGACGAGCAGAACCCGTCGCCCTCGGTCACCAGGATCGAGCCGGTGTACCCGAACAGCGAGCCGATCGCCATGGTCAGCAGCAGGCCGAGCACGCTGACGTGGAAGACGAGATTGCCCACCTCGCGCAGGTAGCCGCGTTCCGCCGAGACCGTCACCGCACCGTCGTCCTCGGCTCGCACCACCGTGCGCCAGCCGCCGAACCCCTTGTGCCGCAGGGCGTTCCGGATGCGCTCGGCGCACTCGGCCGGGTCGTCCGGGGTGGTGACCACGGCATGGTGCGGCAGCCGCGACAGGTTCCGCGGTGCCCGGCCCGGTTTGGCCCGCCACTGCTTGACCAGTTCGATGGTGCGCGGCGTGACGCAGCCGACGAGCGAGATCGCGAGCAGCAGGTAGATCGCCGAATACCACGGGGAGGCGATCACGTCGAAGAAGCCGAGCCGGTCCAGGATCGGCCCGAGCCACGGGTGGTCCTTGATGTAGGTGGCGGTCTTCGTCTGGTTCAGGTACCACTGCGGCAGCAGCGCACTGGGCAACGATGCGATCGCCAGCAGGAACAGCAGGATGAGCGCGGTGCGCATCGAGGTCAGCTGCCGCCACAATGCCCTGCCGAGCCAGACCACTTGCCGTATGACGCTTGTCGCGGTCGCCGTCATTGCTGTGTCACCGTCATTGCAGTGTCACTTGCCGTGTCGCTGTCATTGCCATGTCACCGTCGTGTCACCGTCACAACCAGAGCACCGTCCCTTGCAGCGGCGCGAGGACGTACCCCCACAGGCCCGTCAGCATGGCCACGCCGATGGCGACGAGCACGATCGCGCCGCCGAGTTGGATCCCGCGGGCGTGCCGGCGCAGCAACCGAAGCGCCGTGCCGGCCCAGCCGAACCCTACCGCGAGGAGCAGGAACGGGATCCCCAGACCCAGGCAGTACAGCAGCACCAGCACGAGTCCGCGCGCGGCGTTGCCGTTCCACTCGGTCGCCGTGGCCAGCGCGATGATGCCGGCCAGGGTGGGGCTGGTGCACGCGAGCCAGCCGGTGCCGAACGCGGCACCCAGCACCGGTGCTCCCCAGAGCCGGCCAGACGAGCCGGCCGACCCGGGCCGCCGTTGTGCTGAGTCCTGTGCCGCGGCCTGCGCCGACCGCATGCCGGGGCGCCATTCGCGCTGCAACGCGGGCAGCATCAGCACCACGCCCATCACGACGGCGACCGCCCCAGAGATGCGCAGCAGCAGCGCCTGGTTCGCGATGAGGCTCGTGTAGAGCCCGAGCACCAGCGCGCTTTCGGCCAGGAACACCAGCGAGAAGCCCGCCACGAACAGGCCGGTCGCCCCGACCGCGCGCCACCGGACCGTCCGCGAACCCGCAACGACCACGGGCCTGGCATCCGGCACAGCGTCGGGCACAGCGTGGGGCGCAGCATTCGGCAGGGCATCGGCCTCGGCCCCGACCAGGCCGGCGAGGTACGACAGATACCCCGGCACCAGCGGCACCACGCACGGCGACGCGAAGGAGACGACCCCGGCGGCCATCGCCAGCAGCCCCGCCAGCAGGAACGGGCCCGAGATGACCGTGTCGGTAATGCCGTTCACTTCGGCGCCGGCGCCTCGGCAGCGACAGCTCTCATGGCGCGGGCTCCGCCGCGACGTCCGCGATGCGGTCCTTCATCTGCCCCATCGGAACGGCCGCCGACACGAGCCAGATCTGCGCCACCCGCTGCTCGCGGTCCAGCACGATGGTCGACGGGATCGCCGTCGCGGGATAGCCCTGCAACGACAGGATGGTGCGCATGGTCTGGTCGTAGATCGAGGGGTAGGGCACGGCCTTCGCGCGGTGGAAGTCCTGGCCGGCGGTCTGGCTGGGCTCCTTCAGGTCGATGCCGAGGAACTGCACACCGTCCGGCGCCAGTTGTTGCGACAGCAGCGACAGGCTGTCTTGTTCCTCGCGGCAGGGCGGGCACCACGAACCCCAGAAGTTGATGACGAGCACCTTGCCCTTGAACTGTTGGGCGGAGATCGTGGCACCCGTCATCAGGTCGGGGCCTTGCAGGCTGCCGATCGTGCCGCGCTTGTCCGGCGGGTAGGAGATCTCGGTCTTCCCGCCCGGGGAGACGAACGTGAACGAACCCCCGTGCACGGCCTGGTCGCTGCCGGTCGAGCACCCGGCTAGCACGGTGAGCGCAGTGAGCGCGATCAGCGCCCCCGCCAGGGGGCGCGCCAGGAAACCGAACCTCCGGTGCCGCACGGCTATGCGCCCGTCGATCCCGACGCGCGCCGGGGCACCAGATCCGCGGCCGGCTCCGCATAGACCACCCCGGTCAGCACCCCGCCGACGAACGTGAGCGAGGTGACCGACGCCAGGCTGCACTGCCGCTTCGCGGGGTTATGCCACAGCCGGCGGCCCTCGAGATACCGCCGCACCGTCCAGATCGGCAGTTGGTGCGACACCAGCACCGCCTCGTGCCCGACCGAGCCGGAGTCGGTGATCTCGGTCGCCGCATGGACGGCCGCATAGGTGGCGCCGAGCATCCGGCGCGCGATCGACAGGTACGCCTCGCCCCAGGACGGCGTGAAGGGATCGCGCACCTTGGGCCAGTTCGCCGGGCGCTTCAGCACACCGTCGCCGACCGCGAACGCCGTGCCCTCGAAGAGGTTCGACGGCTCGATCAGCCGAGGGTCGTCGATCACCGGACGGCCGGTGACCTCGGCGATGGGGGCGGCCGTCTCCGCGGCGCGCTCCAGCGGGGACGATGCGAGGTAGACGACATCGGCGTCGGCCAGGTGTTTCGCGACCCGTTCGGCCATGGCCCGGCCGATCTCGGACAGGTGATAGCCGGGAAGCCGGCCGTACAGGATCCCGTCCGGGTTATGCACCAGACCGTGGCGCACCAGGTGAACGACGACAACGGGGCCGCGACCGGCGGGACCGGGCGACTGCTGCGCGCTCACCGGATCGACCACCGGGTCATTGTCCCAGCCCCGGCTGACAGCGCTCCAGGTCGGGTCCGATGAGCCGGCGGCGCCACAGATCGGTGACGGCGGCCACCAGCAGCAGGCCGGCGACGGCACCGATCCCGATCGCCGCCGTCAGCAGCGGGCCGGAGTAGAACGTGATCGTCGTGTGCGTCTGGCCCGTGACGAACGGCGGAAAGGTGTGGGCGACGATGCCGGCGCGCGCCAGCAGGATCCCGGCGGCGATCAGCACGGCCGCACCGGCAGCGGCGATCGAGGCGCGCAGGGCCAGCCCGGAGCGCAACCCGCGGTGCGCCACCCGCGCGGCCACGGCATTCGCAGAGGTCACGGCATTCGCAGAGGTCACGGCATTCGCAGAGGTCACGGCATTCGCAGAGGTCACGGCATTCGCAGAGGTCACGGCATTCGCCGCGCCGACCGCGTCACGCGAGGGCGCCGAATCGTCCGGCTCCCGCATCATCGCCGTCTCACCGCCGACCGTCACGAATGGCGTCTGGCAGCGACCCGCAGGAAGTACGTCGCGCCGGACGAGAGGTAACAGAGCAGCACGCCGATGATCATGAGCAACGTCGCACCCAGGATGATGGGGCTCGTCATGCCGAGCATCATCGCGGCGAGCACGGTGATGATGGCGACCCCGACCAGCACCCGGCGCGCCCACCGGCGGCCGAACCGCAGGAACCATCCGGCGAGCACCAGGGCGACACCCATGAGCAGGAACACCACCGAGACGACGAGGCTCGCGGTGCGGAAGGAACTCCAGTCCGCGGTCGTCATCTCTCGCAGGCCCTGGCAGGTGGCCGCCGAGCCGGTGGGGCTCGACTGGGTGATGGCCGAGGTGCCGATGCCGCCGAACTTGGACGTGCAGTCCTTGATCCAGGTCTGGTATTGGGTCTTGGACTGCGCCAGCATCGAGCTGAGCCTCGATATGCCCAGACCACCGGAGAATATGTAGATGACGCCCGCGAGGATCGAGAGCACGGTGGCCGCAAGCACGCCCCTGGGCGCTGTGAGCGGACCCGTGTCGTTCTCGGGGATGGGCTGCGGCGACAGCGCGGCAGACAGCGCGGCCAGGAATCCGCGGCGCTGCCCGGGCTGCTCGTTGCGGTAACTCATCACCCCTAGAACCTACCGGTTCCCCGCCGCGTGCCCGACCGCGCCTGCGCGGCGAACAGCGTCATACCCGCAGTTGACGGCGCTGAGCACGGTAGATCCGGGAATCCCGGAAGTAGCGGTTCGAGGCGGGGAGGTACATGAGGACGATCCCGATCGCGGCGAGAACCACCTGGATCCAGGTCGCCGCCACGAACGATGCGGGCTCGAGCACCGAGACGCCGTTGTCGGTCAGCGCGTTCGCGCCGGTGAAGGCCGCGGCGCCGCTGAGCCCCGAGAGCACGGAGATCCCGCCGAGCACGGTGAGCACGATGCGCGCCCAGTTCCGGCCGGTGAACATCTTCAGGCCGAAGAAGAGGTAGATGAACAGGGACACGGCGGCCGACGCGATGACCACCGACCGGATCACATTCTCACCGATCGCCACGGCGACGTGGGTGGTGCCGCTGTCGGCCGCGATCCGGTTCCGCATGAATGCCTCGATCTGGGCGAAGTAGTCGCTCGAGAAGAGGATCACCGTCGCGGCGATGCCGATGACCATGACGAGCATCCACAGCCAGAACGCCGTGGAGACCGACCCGGGGCGAGCCGGCGGCGTAGCAGGTTCAGGCGCGGCCGGGGGGTATCCGGCCTGTTGCCCGCCATAGCCTTGGTAGGCCGGGACGCCCGGATACGCGGGCGTGCCGTAGCCGCCTCCCGCCTGCGGGTAGCTGGGCGGGCTGTAGGCCGGCGGGGTGTACGCGGGTTGGGGATACCCGGGCTGCGGGTAGTAGCCCGGCTGTGAATATCCGGGCTGCGGGTCGGCCGGGCCGCCGTAGGGCGGCTGGGGGTACCCGGGGCTGCCATAGGGCTGCTGCGCATCGCCGGGCTGACCGGGCCAACCGGGCTGCCCCGGCTGGCCGGACTGCCCGGGCTGATCAGACCAGGGGTCGGGTGCGGCCGGGGGCGGTGGTGTGGTCATGGTGCCCAGCGTAGCGATAGGTGCCCCGCCACCCAGGTGTCCGAACGGCGCCCCTCGGGCATACACGGGCGTACGCGGGCCGTACGCAGGCCAGGTTTACTTGCGGCGCGGCGCCTTGCGCGGCGGGGGCAGAGCGCCCTCCGCGCGCAGTCGCACCGCGTGCGACGCGAGCGACTGCACCAGCAGCGCCACGTCGGGTGCCTCCGGAAGCACATCGACCCGCAGCCCGAACTCCCGTGCCGTCTCCGCCGTCTTCGGCCCGAGGCACGCGACGATGGTCCGCGCATGCGGTTTCCCGGCGATGCCGACCAGATTCCGCACCGTCGATGCCGACGTGAAGCACACCGCCTCGAAGCCGCCCGATTTGATGGCCTCGCGGATGTCGGCGGCCGGTGGGGCGGCGCGCACTGTCCGGTATGCCGTCACATCGTCGACCTCCCAGCCGCGTTCCCGCAGGCCCTCGGCCAACGTCTCGGTGGCTATGTCCGCGCGCGGCAGCAGCACCCGGTCGACGGGATCGAAGACGTCATCGAAGTCCGGGAACACGTCGAGCAGGCCGACCGAGTAGTCGGGACGCTCGGACAGCAGATCCGGCGTGATGCCGAGGTCCTGCACGGCTTGCGCGGTGGCCGCATCGACGCAGGCCACCCGAACGCCGGACAGTGCCCGCGAATCCAGCCCGAATTCGGTGAACTTCTCCCAGATGGCCCGCACCGAGTTCGTGGAGCTGAACACGATCCACTGGTAGCGTCCGTCGACCAGGCCCTTGACCGACCGTTCCATCTGCGCGGGGCTGCGCGGCGGCTCCACCGCGACGGTCGGCACGAGCGTCGGGATACCGCCGTGCGCGACGATGCGATCGATCATGCCCGAATCGTGGTCCCGCGTCTGCGGGACGAGCACGCGCCAACTGTAGAGCGCGCGAGACTCCCACCAGGACAATGACTCCCGCTGCGCCACGCCGGCACCGACGGTGATCACCAACGGTCCGGTGAGCTCGCCGCCGATGGCATCGAGGGTGGCGACGGTGCCCTGCGCCGTGCGCTGGGTGGCCAGCGTCGCCCCGGCGGTCACGCTGGCCGGCGTCGCCGGATCGACCCCGGCCTCCGCGAGCGCGGCGGCGGTGTCGGACAGGTGCCCAGCGGTGGCCTGCAGCAGCAGGGTTCCCGGCGCGGAGGCCAACCGCGTCCAGTCGGATGCCGCCCGGACGTCGGCCACCGTGTGCACGGACCCGACGGGGATGCCGGCATACGCGGCCGCGGCGACGGCCGCGGGAAGTCCGGGCACCACGTCGAACGGCACGGACGAGCCGGCGACGGCTGCGATCTCAGCGACCACCGGATCGGCCGTGAACACTCCGCCCGCGACCAGTCGCACCACCGACCGCCCGGCACGCGCCGCCCGCAGCAGCTCCGCCGCGACCTGGTCGGGATTGCCCACGGCGTGCGTGATCTCGGCGGCCGGCGCGAGCGCCGTGATGGCCTCGGACACGTCGGGGTCGGTCACCAGCATGGCAGCCCCGCGGAGCGCCGCCGCCGCTCGGACGGTCAGCAGCCCGGGATCGCCGGGGCCCGCCCCGACGAAGGAGATCCGCCCGATGTCGGCCGCGCCAACGGCACTGTCCATCACCAGCTCCTCGGTTTTCGGTGTCGTGGGTTTCGCTGCCTGCGGCCGTGACTGGGGCGATGGCTGCGGCGATGGCTGTGGCTGTGACTGCGGCCGTGACTGCGGCCGTAACGATTTCCGGGTCATGGCACCGCCTGCCGTGCAGCCGCGACGTCGCCACGGCGTATCTCGTGGAATGCCAGCAGTTGCAACTCCAGTGCCAGGTCGACCCGCCGCACCTCGACATCGGCGGGAACCGTGAGCTGTCCCGGCGCGAAGCCCAGAATGGACCGGACGCCGGCGGCGACCAGCACGTCCGCGACCCGCTGCGCGGCCGGCTCCGGCGTCGCGATGACGCCGATGACGACATCCTCACGGCGGCACACCAAGGCCGCCTCGCGGATATCGGACACGGTGATCCCGGCGACCGGGCGGCCGATCTTCAGCGGATCGGTGTCGAACAGGGCGCGGACGGGGAAGCCGCGGGCGGGAAAGCCCGGGTAGGCCGCCAGCGCGCTGCCGAGATGTCCGACGCCGACCACCGCCACCGGATAGGTCTCGTGCGCGCCGAGCGCCTGTTGCAGCGTCGAGCGCAACGCGGCGGCGTCATAGCCGACACCTCGGGTTCCGTGAGACCCGAGATACGACAGGTCTTTCCGGAGTTTCGCGGGGTTGATGCCGACCAATGCGGCCAGCTCATCGGACGAGATCGTGCCGTCGACACGCAGCTCCGCGCCCACGAGCGCGCAGCGGTCCAGTACCCGCAGGTACGTGGTGAGCCGGGCGACCGTCGCCTCCGGGATCGTGCGCAGCCGTAAGCCGGGCTCCGGCGCCGCGCCTATGGTGGGCAGGCGCGCGGGCTCGCCCGGAGTAGCACCGTCCGCGACTATCGTGCTCACTTACCGACCGCCTACAGGAGATTGGCCCGACGAGGCCGCGGCGACCGGCGTGATCTGCCCCGCCGCCACGCATGACTGTAGTCATTTGTGAACCCGGGCACAAAGTCACTGGTGGTTGAGTTATACTCCGTGCTTCAATGCGCGCCGCAGCTCGTCGGCATCGACCGTGAAGGACGCGAGGAAGCGGTCGTCGACCAGGACAACCGGAATCTGTTCCCCGTACTCGGCGCGCAGTTCGGCGTCGTCATCGACGTTGGCCTCGACCCAGAAGTCCCCGGTTTCGAGGCAGACCTCCGAGACCACCGCGCGGACGGGCCCGCACAGGTGGCAGGCCGGGCGGGTGAGCAGCATCACACGTGGTCGGTCGCCGGTCCAGCCGAGGGCCGGCTCGGGCGCCGCGGCCGGACCCATGTCCGGGCGCACTTCCGTGCCCATTCCCGAGCCCGTTTCTGAGCCCACTTCCGCGCCCGCTTCAGCACTCGCTTCCGGGCTCACTTGCGAGCCCCCGCCCCGCGCAGCGCCCGTGCGACCACCAGCCGCTGGATCTGGTTCGTGCCCTCCACGATCTGCAGCACCTTCGCCTCCCGCATGTATCGCTCCACGGGATGATCCTCCACGTATCCCGCCCCGCCGAACACCTGCACGACGTCGGTCGTCACCGCCATCGCCGTGTCCGTCGCCGTCAGCTTCGCCATCGCGGCTTCGGTGGCGAACGGTAGCCCGGCGTCCTTGCGGCGGGCGGCGTACAGGTAGAGCTGGCGGGCCGCGGTGATCCGGGCGGCGGCGTCCGCCAGCAGGAACGAGACCCCTTGGAACGCGTCGATCGTCCGCCCGAAGGCGTGCCGCTGCCGGGCGTAGGCGACGGCCTCGTCCAGCGCCGTCTGCGCGAGACCCACTGCGCAGGCGGCGATCCCGAGCCGACCGGTGTTGAGCGCCGACATCGCGACGGCGAAACCCTGGCCCTCGCGGCCGATCAGCTGCTCGGCCGGCAGCCGCACCCCGTCGAACCGCACGCCGGAGGTCGGTGAGGCGCGCACGCCCATCTTGTGTTCGACCGGCAGCGCGGACAGGCCCGCTTCCCCCGCCGGGACGTGGAATGCGCTGATGCCGTGCGCACCCTCGTCCGAGGTCCGGGCGAGCAGCAGATAGAAGTCCGCGATCGGGCCGTGCGTGATCCACGCCTTCTCGCCGGTCACCACGTAGCCACGCCCCCCGGACAGCCGCTCGGCACGGGTGCGCATCGCCGCCGGGTCCGACCCCGCGTGCGGCTCGGACAGGCAGTAGGCGCCGAGGGCGCGACCGGACAGCATGTCCGGCAGGTACTTCTCGCGTTGCGCCGCGGAGCCGAACTCGGCCACCCCGTGGCACGCGAGCACGTGCACCGACACGCCCATCGCCACCGTCAACCAGCCGCGCGCGAGCTCCTCGAGCACCTGGAGGTAGACCGCCGTCGGCTGCCCGCCCCCGCCGTACTCCTCGGGGTACGGCAGCGACAGCAGCCCCATCTCGCCGAGCGTCGCCATCAGCGCGCGCGGGAACTCACCCGCCGCCTCCGCCGTCGACGCCCGCGGCAGCAGTTCGCGATCGGTGAACTGCCGCGTCAGGTCGATCAGGTCCTGTGCCTCGTCGGTGGGCAGTTCGCGGTCGATCGGGGTCAGCCGCACAGCCGTCTCCTTCGCGGGTATCGGTCGTCATCTCGGAGCCGGTCCCCGCCTGGTGTTCACCGCTGGCATCAGCGCCGCCGGGAACCGCGCCGACCACCATTGTGCGTCATCCTCGGTCGTCCGACTATCGGATGTCCGGGTATGACGAGGTTCGGAGATGACGCTGTTCGCGCCCTCAGCGCTGTTCGAGCAGGAACTCCTGGAGCACGACCGCCTGGTTGTGGTCGCTGTCGGACGCGCCGAACAGCAGCGTGACCTTCTCCGACCGCGCCTTCGCCACGATCGGTCGCCACAGATCGGCGGCACCGGCCAGCTCCGCCCGGTATTTCTCCCGGAAGCCCTGCCACTTCGCCACGTCGTGCCCGAACCACTTCCGCAGTTCGGTCGACGGGCCGAGTTCTTTCACCCACTCATCCAGTGCCGCACGGTCTTTCGACAGTCCCCGCGGCCACAGCCGGTCGACCAGCACCCGGTAGCCGTCCGTTTCGGCGGGCTCGTCGTAGACACGTTTGACCGCCAGATCCATCGCACTCATCTTCTTTCCGTATGCGGGTTTCCCGTGTGCACTCTTTCCGGGTGCACTCTTTTCCGTGAGCACACCGCCTCGCGTCCGAATCTCCTTCCCCGTCCAGAAACCGTCTAGAACAGGTCCTCGTCGGTGTCGCGGGCGCTGCGCCCTCGGCCGCTGTCCGCCGCGGGGAGCCGCCGCCCCAAGCGCTTCAAGCCCGCCGCACGCTCCGGCGCCTGGTCACGGTCGGCCTCCGGCCCGACTCCTGACCCCGCCGCGCGATCCGGATCGTCGGCCGGGCGCAACCGCACCGGCGGCGTCAGCTCGATGCCGCGGCTCGCCGCGAAGTCCCGCCGCACCGTGCCGCGGTCGAGCCGGCCGACCTCGGTCCGCGGCAGCACGTCGACCAGCCGATAGTCCGTCGGCCTCTTGAACGGCGGCAGCAACGTCGCCACGAACTCGCCGACGTCGCCGGGAGTCGGCCGCGTGCCGGCCTTGGCGACGAGCGCCGCCACCACCGTCTCGCCGGCACGGCCCGGCATGCCCACCGCCGCCGCGTCGGCGACCAGCGGATGCCGGGCCAAGGCGTCCTCCACCTCACGCGGGTAGACGGTGAATCCGGCGACGGTGATCGCCTCCTCCGCGCGGTCGACCAGGTGCAATTCGCCTGCGTCGTCGAAGTAGCCGATGTCGCCGGTCACGAACCAGCCGTCCGCATCGGGACCGGATCGGCCGTCGGGCCAGTACCCGGTGAACAGGGTGTCGCCGCGGATCGCGATCGGCCCGACATCCTCGCCGGGCGCGGACAGTTCGGCGAGGTCGGTGAGTTCGTCGAGGACCGCTGCCCCCCGCCCCTCGCGCGTCTCGCTGGTGGCCGGGGCTGCCGATATGGCAGCGGGTATGACGGCGCCCGGCGCGTTCTCATCCCCGCCCAGGGTCGCGGCGGCAGCCGTTCCGGAACCCGCCTCGGTCCCGGCTTCGGGGGTGGCCTCGGCGGCCGCCTCGGCAGTCGCGGCGGCAGCGACAGTGGCGCCCGCGCCCGGCCTCGGCGCGGAATCCATTACTCCCCAAGGACTGTCGCCGAGGATACGTACTTCGACGCCCGGGTAGGCCCGGCCGACAGAACCCGCCTTCGCCGACGGTGACATCAGCGTCGAGGTCACCGCGGATGCGGCCTCGGAGATTCCGTACCCCTCGCGGACCGCCTGACCGGTGGCCGTTCTGATGGTCGCGAAGTCCACCGGGTCGAGCGGCGACGATCCGGAGGTCATCAGCCGCACGGTCGCCAGCGCTCGCTCGAAGCCGTCGATGCGGTCCAGTTGCCGGTAGAGCGTGGGCTCGGCCGGGAGCACCGAGACGCGGTGCGTGCGCACGGCGGCGAGCGCCGCCTCGGCCGGGGTCGCGGAGCCGTTCGCGTCCGGTACCACCACGGCCGCACCGGCGAGCGCAGCCGGCAGGAACGCGGTGACGAGCCCCACCACGTGGAACAGCGGAAGCGCCTGCAGCACCCGATCGGCGGGCCCCATCGCGACCGGCCCGGCGCCGGAGATCGCGTGTGCCGCAGCGATCAGCGCACGGTGCGGGAGCATCACGGGCGGGCCCTGCCGGGCGGCGCGCGCGAGCAGGGCAAGATCCTCCCCACCGGACTGCGCGCCGCCGCGAACAGCGTCATGGGCGGCTGTCACGCCCGTCCCGGCCGGCGTGTCGCCTGCCCACCACGCGGCGACCTGCGCGCCTGTGGTGATCTGTGCTGTGATCTGTGCCGAGGTATCCACGACAGCGTCCGTGACGACATGGGTGGCGCCCACCCGCTGCGCGACCCACGCGATGTCCGTCCGCAGCGGGTCGACCGGGACGGCCACCAGGCCCGCGCGGAACACAGCGAACAGCGCCGCCGCGAGCTCCGGGCCGGTCGGCAGGGCGAGCACGACCCGATCCGCCGGGTGATCACCATCGGACGCCGGGGCGCCGGTGCGGAACACGGGGACGCCGGCGTCGATGGCCGCGTCCAGCTCTGCCCAGCTGCGCGTGCCCCAGGCGCCGATGAGCGCGGCGCTGTCGGGGGTGCGCTGCGCCGCGGCACGCACCAGATCGGCGCAGTTGGCACTGTTAGCACCGTCGGCAGCATCAGCGGGGTCGGCGAATCTCGTCACACCTTCATCATGGCCTGGATGTGCGATTCCGGCAGGGATGCGCCGACCGACTCGCGTGGCTCGCGCACCGACTCGGCCCGCGCGTCGGCTTTCGCATGTGCCGGGTCCAGGCGCATAGGCTCATCCGGGAAGGGCCCGACGGACCGGGGAGGTGACCGTGGACAGCGTTCCGTGGGTGACGCCCGCTCCCCTGTCGCATGCCCCGCACCACACGGCGGAGCAGGCGCGCGCGCAGATCGCCGGCGACGCGTCCGCCGAGGCCGCGTTCCAGGCGGCGCACGCGGAGCCGGTGGAACTTCCGCCCGGAGCGGATCTCACGGCGGCCGCGTTCTTCGACGTCGACAACACGATGATGCAGGGCGCGTCACTCTTCCACTTCGCGCGCGGACTCGCCGCCCGGAAGTACTTCACCACCGGCGACATCGCCCGGTTCGCCTGGCGGCAGGTCAAGTTCCGGGTGCTCGGCAGCGAAGACATGGACGACGCGTCGGACGCGCGGGCGGTGGCCCTGTCGTTCGTCGCAGGCCGCCGGGTGGACGAGATCGTGGCCCTCGGCGAGGAGATCTACGACGAGTTGATGGTTGACAAGATTTACCCGGGCACCCGGAAATTGGCTGAAAATCATTTGCACGCTGGGCAGCGCGTGTGGCTGGTCACGGCTACACCGGTGGAATTGGCGCAGATCATCGCGCGGCGGCTGGGCCTGACCGGCGCGCTGGGCACCGTCGCCGAAACGCGCGACGGCGTGTACACGGGCCGGCTCGTCGGCGACCTACTGCACGGACCGGCGAAGGCGGCGGCGGTGCGCGGGCTCGCGGCACGCGAGGGGCTGAACCTCAAGCGCTGCACCGCCTATTCGGATTCGATCAACGATCTGCCGATGCTGTCCGTCGTCGGCACGGCGGTGGCCATCAACCCGGATTCGGCGCTGCGCGCGACAGCGCGGCGCCGCGGCTGGCGGATCCGCGATTTTCGCACCGGCCGCAAGGCCGTCAAGATCGGCGTGCCCAGTGTGCTCGGCGCGGGCGCGGTGGGTGGCGCCGTGGTCGCCGGCCTGGCGCTACGCCGCCGCGGGCAGTAGGGGCGCCGGCCCCTTTCTCGCCGACCGGGAGTTGTGCAGAGTTCCCGGGGGCGAATTCTCTGCAGGACTCCCACTCGAACTCCCGCAGCGGGACGCGGCGGCGGCTCAGCCTGCGTGCCGCCGCGCTTCGTCCACGGACGCGGTCAGGCGGTCGAAAACCGCTCGGTCCACTGCGATGCCGCCGCGCCGTAGGGCCAGCACGGCGGCGCCGACGGCGCCGTCGGGTACGGCCACCACCGGCCCGGGAGTATGGGACACGTCTGCCACATCGGATATGTCGGCCACATCGGACACGTCAGCTACATCGGACACGTCAGCTACATCAGCCCCAGCCGGGCCGCCGATGGCCGCCTGCAGCACGCGGTCGAGATCGGGCAGCCGACGCGCGATGCCCCCGCCCACAACGATCGGGCCCACCACCTCCGGCCGGTGCACCGCGCGCAGCGTCTGCGCCAGTCGTTCTCGCGCGCCCGCGAGGATCGACAGCGCGACCGGGTCGCCGTCATCCGCGGCCCGCAGCGCCAGCGCGGCGAAACGCGATATCTCCACGGGCCGTTCCTGGTAGAGGCGGTCCACCAACGTCTGCAGGGCCGTGAGCCGGCCAGCGGCATTCCGCGTGACCCGATCGGTGAGGCCCACCTCGTCCAGAAGCATTGCCGAGAGCCGGGTCTCGGGCCCGCGCCCATCCAGGGCCGCCGCCGCGGCGCGAACCACCCGGTGGCCGATCCAGAACCCGGAGCCGCCGTCGCCGAGCAGCCAGCCGAGCCCGTCGGCGGTGGCCCTCACCCGGCCGCCCTGCACCCGCACCGCTGCCGCCCCGGTTCCCGCGACCAGTGCGTACCCGTCGGGCTCCGGGCTGCCGGAGCAGAACGTGGCCAGCAGGTCCGGCTCCACGGTGATCGAGGCGTCCAGCCCGATCTCCGCCAGCTGGTTCACCACACGCTCGCGGTCGAAGAAGGCGCGCGCGCCGGCCATCGCGAGCACCACCTCGGCGCGGATCGTGGGTCCGGCCATGACGTCCGAACCGGGTGCCGGGCCGGTCGCATCCGCCGGGCCGACCGGGTCGCTCGAACCCTCGGTCAGCGTCCCCGCGCCCCCGGGCAGCGCCCCCAGAATCGCATCGCGGACAGCCGCGGCCGCACTCTCCGGCCCCCGGGAGACCGGGTTCCCCCCGCCCGCGGTGCCGACGCCGAGGCACCGGCCGGCCGAGTCGAGCGCCACCGCGCGGGTCGAGGTGCCGCCCGCATCGACACCGATCAGCATCGTTATCACTTCGATACCGCCCACACATTGACACCGGGCCGGCACGCGATAATCATTTTCACAAATCGACCCATTCATGAGACGGATTTTCACAGGTGGTCAGAGCAGCGCAGGATCAGGCACCGTCGGCAGCGCGCATGCACGAACGCATCCGCTCGCGGATGCCACAGATGCCCGCCGCCATGACAAAGATTGCCATGCTGCTACTGGACCAGCCCACCGCCCCTATCGACCTATCCATCACCGACCTCGCCAAGGAGGCCGGAACCTCGCCGGCAACGGTGACACGGTTCTGCCGGCTGCTCGGCTACACCGGCTACGTGCCGTTCCGTGTCGCGGTGGCGGCGGACGTCGGGCGCGGGAGCGCGCTCGACTCCTGGCGCGCCGATGTCGGCCGCGCCTTCGGGCCCGAGGACGCCCCCGCACAGGTGCTCCGCACCCTACTCATGGCGCAGACCATGTCCCTGCAGGCGACCGCCGACGGCATCGACCTCGGGCAGATCGCGTCCGTGGCGGGTGCCATCGCCACCTGCAGCCACCTGGACATCTACGGGATCGGGGGCAGCGGCGTGATGGCCGAGGAGATGGCCGGGCGCTTGTACCGCATCGGAATCCCGGTCCACGCGTGGCCGGAGATCCATGCCGCGTTGGCCAGCGCCGCAATCCTCCGGCCGGGCAGCGTTGCGCTGGCCATCTCCAACACCGGCCGCACCGACGAGACGATCGAGGCGCTGTCGCTCGCGCGGTCGACCGGCGCCTTCACCATCGCGGTCACCGGCAGCGCGAATTCACCGCTGGCCACCCTGGCGGACACCAACCTCGTCGCGTACGCGCCCGACGGATACCTGCAGCCCGACGATCTGGCTGCCAAGCACGCACAACTCTTCGTGCTGGACCTGTTGTACCTGCTCGTCGCGCAGCAGAACTTCGCCAAGGCCGCCACCATGCTCGCCGCGTCCGCCATGGCTGTCTCCGACCATAGGCACGATGCGGGCCGAACGGCCCTAGCGCACGCCCGGCCGCGCGACCACCATGTTCCTCTGCGTTCGGCATCGGAAGGCGCCAGCCATGCATGATCTCGTTCCCACCTACCTCGGCGAAGTCACGTCCCGGATCACCGCCATTGCCGATGACGCATCCCGCGGCGCACTGGACGGCGCGATCGACATGCTGGTGGACAGCATCCGCGCCGGCGGAGTGATCCAGGCATTCGGCACCGGCCATTCGCAGGCGTTCGCGATGGAGATCGCCGGGCGCGCCGGCGGCCTCATCCCGGCGAACGCGATCCGGCTCATCGACCTCGCCCTCTACGGCAGCCTGGCTACGGCCGACCTGTCCGGCTCGGGCCTCGAGCGCAACCCCGCCGTCGTGGAGGAGCTCTTCGGGCTCTACCCGATCCACCCCGCCGACGTGCTCGTCATCGCCTCGAACTCCGGCGTCAACGGGTCGATCGTCGGGCTGGCGCTCACGGCGAAGGCCGCCGGGCACCGCGTCATCGCCGTCACCAGCCTCGCGCACACGATGGCGGTGACGCCGAAACACCCGTCCGGGAAACGACTCTCGGACATCGCGGACATCGTCATCGACAATCGCGCGCCGTACGGAGACACCACGGTCGAAGTCGGCAACTCCACAACGGGCGGCTCCCCCGCGAAGGTCGGCGCCGTGTCGTCGATCACGGCGGCGTTCATCGCCCAACTTCTCACCATCGGTGTGGCAGACCGACTCGCCGCCGATGGCTCGACCCCGCCGGTCTATATCTCGGCGAACATCCCGGAAGGAGACGAGCACAACAGCGCGTTAGAAGCCACCTACGGCAACCGCATCAAGCGTGGGGCCCCGAAGCCATCTCCGACACCAACGGAGAAGCAACCCATGGAACAACCCCCGATACCCAACGAAAGGTTGGTCAGCAATGAGCAGTGAACCCAAGAGCCTGGGCAGGCGCACTCTGCTGCGCGGCGCCGCTGCGACGGCCGCGCTGGTTCCGCTGACGGGCGCGCTCGCGGCGTGCGCCGGCGGCGGCGCTGGTGGAGGAACGTCGAGCTCGTCCTCGTCATCCAGCTCTTCTTCATCCTCCGGCGGCGGCTCGTCATCATCATCGAGCAGCGGCTCGTCGAGCGCGAGCAGCGCATCGTCCGGTGGCGGCAGCGCCGAGAATCCGTTCGGCGTCAAGGCCGGATCCACGGTGAACGCCGTCATCTTCAACGGCGGCTATGGCTACGACTACGTCACCTTCGCGGCCGACGTCGCCAAGAAGCACAACGACGGCGTCACGTTCGACGTCAAGCCGTCCACCAAGATCGCGACCGAGTTGCAGCCGCTGTTCGTGGCCCAGAACCCACCGGACCTGATCGACAACTCCGGTGCGGACCTGATCGCCATCAACACCATCCTCGACCAGCTCGAGGATCTGAACTCGGTGTTCGAGGCGAACAACTACGAGGGCACCAAGATCTCCGACACGCTCTTCGGCGGCGTCAAGGGCCCCGGCACCTTCGGCGACAAGTTCGCGGCCATCAACTACGTCATGACGCTGTACGCGGTCTGGTATTCCAGCTCGCTGTTCGAGGAGAACGGCTGGACCCCGCCGAAGACGTGGGCCGAGGCCATCGATCTCGGTGCCAAGGCCAAGGCCAAGGGCAAGTACCTCCTCGTCTGGGGCAAGGAGGCGGCCACCTACTACGAGTGGTTCGCCATCGACGGTGCCATCAAGGAGGGCGGCGACGAGGTCCGCCTCGGGCTGGAGAACCTGAAGCCGAACTGCTGGTCGCACCCGGCGATCCAGGGCATCTTCACGGCCATGGAGACCTGCGTCAAGAACGGCTACTTCATCCCGGGCGGCGCCGGCACCCAGTTCACCGCCGCGCAGGCCAAGTGGTCGAACGACCAGCAGGCCCTGCTCTACCCGTCCGGCTCGTGGATCGAGAACGAGATGAAGAAGGCGACCAAGGCCGACTTCAAGATGAAGGGCGTCCCGGAGCTCGTGCTCACGGACTCCCCGAAGCTGCCCTATGAGTCGCTGCGCGCCGGCGCCGGCGAGCCGTACATCGTGCCGTCCACCGGCGCGAACTCGGCCGGCGGCAAGGAGCTCATGCGGGCCATGCTGTCGAAGGACGCGGCGACCAACTTCGCCAAGACCCGCCTGGCCCCGACCATCGTCTCCGGCACGGTTCCGCCGGACGGTTTCGGGTCCACCGCCCTGGTATCGCAGTCGGACATGCTCAAGGCGGCGGGCAACAACATCTTCAACTACCAGTTCTTCGACTTCTACGGCATGAACGCGGACAGCCTCGTCGTGTGGAACTCGTTCCTGTCCGGCGACACCGACGCTGCCGGCCTCACCAAGGGCCTGCAGAAGATCACGGACACCGTGGCCAACGACAGCTCGGTCTCCAAGATCACCGTCACCAGCTGAAGCTCTGCGCGATCACGACGTGACGCCCGTCACGTCTGATCTACCATCAGTGGCACGACACGCACGGGTCGGACGACCGCGCCACACGGTCGTCCGGCCTGTGCCTTGCATGGTGAGGAATCCCGCATGACCCGGTCCAGCGTGATCGACCAACCCGTGTCGCACCCGCAGAAGTCCGCGGCCGAGCCGTCGGCCCGCGCCGGCCGGCTCGCCCCCGTCCTGATGGTGATCGGCGGCGCCCTCGCCATCGCACAGGTAGCGCTGCCGTGGTTCGGCAGCAGCACCGGGTGGGATCTCTACTACAACACCCCCGCGCACGGGGTCGGTGAAATCGTCGCCGCCTACGCGGTTCTCGTCGACATCGTGGCCGGCGTGCTGCTGCTGCTGGCGGGTATCGCCGTGCTCGCCATCCCGACTATGACGAGGCCCGCGGCCAAGCTCGGCCGGATCGCCGCACTCGTCGCGATGGCCTGCGCCGCCTGGTGGATCATCGCCGGACCGCGCACCTTCAACGACCTGCTCAGCGGCACCGTCGGCTGGTACGCGTTCGTCGTCGCCGGCATCATCGGCCTCATCGGCGCCGGTCGCGCGCTCGCCGGCCCGAGCCTGACCTTCGACAAGGTCAGCTTCATGATCGTCTTCCTCGGGCTGCCGCTGTTGATCTTCGTCGTGTTCGTGCTCGCCCCCTTCGTCCGCGCCATCTACTTCTCGATGACGGACTGGAAGGGCTTCTCGCCGAAGATGAACTTCATCGGCCTCGACAACTACGTCAAGCTGTGGACCGACGACAAGTTCCGCCAGGCGCTGGTCAACTGCATCGAGCTCGGCATTGTGGTGCCGCTCGTCACGATCGTCCTAGCGCTGGCCGTGGCCAGCATGGTCACCGTCGGCGGCCCGTCCCGCGGCCCGGTCCGCGGAATCCGCGCGTCGAGCTTCTACCGGGTCGTGTCCTTCTTCCCGTACGTGGTGCCCGCCATCGTCATCGGCATCATCTGGGCGCAGGTGTACAACCCGTCGGCCGGCATCCTCAACTGGGCGCTGCAGGCGGTGGGCCTGAATTACTACCAGAACTTCGCCTGGCTCGGCGACCCGAGCACAGCCATGGCGGCGTCGATGTTCGTCATCATCTGGAGCTTCGTCGGCTTCTACGCCGTGCTGTTCATCGCGGCGATCAAGGGGATCTCTGCCGAGGTGTACGAGGCCGCCCGGCTGGACGGCGCCGGCCGCTTCCGCACCGCCGTGTCGGTGACGGTGCCGCTGATCCGCGACACCATCCAGACCGCCTACATCTACCTGGGCATCGCCGCCCTGGACTCGTTCGTCTACATGATGGCGCTCAACCCCTTCGGCGGCCCGAACAACACGACGCTGACCATGTCCCAGGACCTCTACATGACGGCCTTCACGAAGGGACAGTTCGGCTATGCGACGTCGATGGGCGTGATCCTGGCGATCGTGACGCTGCTCTTCGCGACGGTCGTCTTCGCGGTCAACAGGTTGACCGGCGGCGGGCGCGGCACCCCGCGGAAGCGCAGACGCGAAGCACCGGCCGCCACGGCGGTCGCGCCGCGCGGCGTCACGACACTGCAGGCAGGATGACGGCGATGACGACTCTCACCCGCGATCTCCCGGCCGCACCTGCGCAGCAATTGCCGCCCGGCAAGGTCAAGCAGTCCGGCGGCGACAGGGCCGTCTCGACCACGGCGCACATCCTGCTCATCATCTGGATGCTGATCGTCCTCATCCCGTTCCTCTGGGTGCTGATGAGTTCGTTCAAGACCAGCTCGCAGGTGCTGTCGAATCCGATGTCGCTGCCCACCTCGCTGCACTGGGCCAACTACTACACGGCATGGGAGCAGGCCGGCATCGGCAAGTGGTTCCTGAACACCGTCATCGTCGTCGGCTGCTCGCTGGTGATCGTGATGGTGCTCGGCGCCATGTGCGCCTATGTCCTGGCCCGCTTCACCTTTCCGGGCAACCGGCTCGTCTACTACTCGATGCTGGCGGGTCTCACGTTCCCGATCTTCCTGGCCATCGTGCCGCTGTTCTTCACCCTGAAGAACCTCGGGCTGATCAACACCCTGCCCGGCCTGATCATGACGTACGTGGCGTTCGCGCTGCCGTTCACCGTGTTCTTCCTGCACTCGTTCTTCGCCGCGCTGCCCAAGGAGATCTACGAGGCCTCGCAGGTGGACGGCGCCTCCGAATGGCGCACGTTCTTCCAGGTGATGCTGCCGATGGCCAAGCCCGGCATGGCGGCCGTCTCGATCTTCAACTTCCTCGGCCTGTGGAACCAGTTCCTGCTGCCGGTCGCCCTGAACGCGAAGCCCGACAACTACGTGCTCACACAGGGTATGGCCTCGTTCGCGTCATCAGCGGGCTACGCGGTGGACTTCGGCTCGCTCTTCGCCGCCGTCGTCATCACCATCGTCCCGGTGCTCGTCGTCTACGTGATCTTCCAGCGGCAGCTGCAGGGATCGGTGTCGCAGAGCACCATCAAGTAACTGCGCTATATCAACTGACCGAGCACCATCCCATAGCCCGGCACCGCAAGGTCACGCGGCGTGGTCAATGGTGATGTCGACGCGCAAACCGGCGGCGGTGGCCATGTTGACCAGCGCGTCAAGGCTGAAAAGGTTGATCTTGCCGCGCACGAGATCCGAGATGCGAGGTTGGGTCACACCGAGCCGCACCGCGGCATCATTCTGGGTCCAGCCGACGGCCGTGATGTGCTCGGTCAATGCCATCATCAGACGCGACCGCAGCCGGAGGTTCTCCGCGTCCTGTGCTTCAATCGCGTCCCAAACGCTGCTGAATTGCTGGGTGTTCATCGCCTCGAACCTCTCTGTCGCTTGCCCATGGCAACGGCCTCTTGATACCGCTTCGCCGCAATATCGAGGTCCGCCTGCCTGGTCCGTTGGTCTTCTTCTAGAAGCAATGCAGTGATGGGTATACAAGTAACAGTATATGGCCAGGTGAACCGAGCACCATCCCGCGCAGCCCGCCGACCGAATATGACGATATGACGCGGTTCTCGCCGCGCGCTCAGCCCAAAAACGGGTGCCCGCGGCGCAGCAGCAGCCGGTAGAGCGTCTGCTGGATCGTCTCGCGCACCCGGTCGGTCAGGTTGAACACGACCATCGGATCCTCCGCGGCGCCCTCCGGATATCCGTCGGTGGGGATCGGCTCCCCGAACTCGATCAACCACTTCGACGGCAGCGGGATCGCGCCCAGCGGCCCCAACCACGGGAAGGTCGGCGTCACCGGGAAGTACGGCAGCCCCAGGGCTCTGGCGAGCGGCTTGATGTCGCCGATCAGCGGATAGATCTCCTCCGCCCCGACGATCGACACCGGCACGATCGGCGCGCCCGTGCGAAGCGCCGCCGACACGAACCCGCCGCGACCGAACCGCTGCAGCTTGTACCGCTGCGAGAACGGCTTGCCGACACCCTTGAACCCCTCCGGGAACACGGCGACCAATTCGCCGGCCGTAAGCAGCCGCTCGGCGTCCGCCGTGCACGCCAACGTATGGCCCGCCTTGCGCGCGAGCGGGCCGAGAACCGGTGTGTTGAAGACGAAGTCAGCGCCCAGGATCCTGAGCGGCCGTCGCTGCGGGTGCTCGTCATGCACCGCCACCGCCGCCATCGCCGCATCGACGGCGATCGTCCCCGAGTGGTTCGCCACCAGCAGCGCCCCGCCGTCCAATGGCACGTTCTCGATCCCGATGGTCTGCACCCGGAACCACTTCTCGAAGAGCCACCGCAGCGGCGGCAGCATCAGCGTCTCGGCGAAGTCCTGGTCGTAGCCGAAGTCGTCGATCTCGTAGTCGCCGGTCAGCCGCCGGCGCAGGAAGGCCGCGAGGTCGGACAGCGTGCGCTGCCATCCGGGTGCGTCGCCGGCGTCGGTGGGTCCGGCGAGATCCACAGCAAGATCGGCGGCGGCAAGATCGGCGGCGGCGAGATCGGCGGCGGCCAGCGTCCCAGCGTCCGCACCGGGGATGACGTCGCTCACGGCTCCACCAGTTCGCCGTCGCCACGGCTCGTGACGGGCACCGGATCACGGACGCCCGTCAGTCGCGGGTCCGTATCCTGCTCCGGCCGCACGCCGAGCAGACCGGTCGCCCACACCTCCGCCCGGCGCACGGCCGCGGGGCTCAGCGCGGGGGCGATCGTTCGGGCGAAGTCGTCGAACGCCTGCCTGGTCGTGTACCGGCAGGTGAAACCCGCGACCGTGCGGAGCCGCGTGGTGTCCAGCACCGGGCCCGATGCCAGCAGCCGGAGCTGCTGGGTGGAGAAGCCGCCCACCCGCGCCATCTTCAGCGCCGTGCTCACGGCGTCCATGGCGGGCATCGGCAGCGGGAGCGCGACGCGGCCGGCTCGGCGGATCGCCTGGTGCAGCGTCATCACGCCGTCACCCGCGACATTCAGCGGTCCCGCGAAGGTTCCCAGCGTGAGGTGTTCGAGCAGGTCGACGGCGTCCTGCTCGTGCACGAACTGCACCCGCGGGTCGTAGCCGAGCGGAACGGGCACGGCCGGCGTCAGCGAGAAGTACCGGGTGAGCGGGGTGCGGACGGTCGGGCCGATGATCTCCGCGAGCCGCGGTACGGCGACGCGCACATCGGGGCGCCGGCGCGCGAAACTCCGCACGTAGCCTTCGATATCGGCGGCGTCGCGCGCCGGACCGGTGGGCGGCGCTGCTCGCGGCGCCGTGTCCTCGGTGAAGACCGCCGGATCCTTCGGCGAGCCGCCGTAGACCGCGGACGTCGATCGGACGACCACGGCGTCGACGCTCGCCGTTCGTTGGCACGCCGCCAGGAGCTGCATCGTGCCCAGCACGTTCATCTCTTTGGTCATCGTGCGAACCGCGGCGGCGACCGGTGCGATCGATGCGGAGGCATGCACCACACACGTCACACCCGCGCCCTCGATGACCTTGCCGATCAACGGGTTCCGGATATCGACGCGGACGAACTCGGCCTCGCCGAGGCGGCGCCGCGCGGCGTCGTCGGGCAGCGTCGCATCGACACCGATCACCCGATCGACCTCGGGCACGGCAGCGAGCCGCCCGGCCAGACTGGATCCGAGGAACCGGGAAACGCCCGTCACCAGCACCGTCCGGCCGCTTCGCGCTGTCGTTCGCTCACTCGTGCGCGCCATCATGTTCACCGCCGGCGGGGCATGGACCTGCTACTTGCCTGCTTTGCGACGCGCCACTCGGGTCTTGCGCAGCAGCTTGCGGTGCTTCTTCTTCGCCATCCGCTTGCGGCGCTTCTTGATAACAGAACCCATACCTGGACCTCTTGCGTGTGTGACCGACCGGAGTGCCGGCCGGAGCGCCGACAGCCAGACGAACCCTCGTGGCTTTGACGTGCTGTCGGCTGCGAGGCAGCCAACCGACCTATCGTAGCGGCTCCACGCCCCGGCGATCAGCCAGCGTCGGTGAAGGCCGCACGCAGGTACTCGTGCACCGCGCGCTGCGGCACCCGAAAACTCCTGCCGACCCGGACCGCGGGCAGCTCTCCTGAGTGCACGAGGCGGTACACCGTCATCCGCGACACCCGCATCACCTCGGCGACCTCGGCGACGGTGAAGAAGCGCATCTCGGCCAGCGCCGGATCGTTCGGCGCGGCCCCGGCGGTGTGCCGCGCACGCGCAGCTGGCCGGTCGGGGGTGATGGAATCCCTCGGCTTGTCGTCTGGCATGGGGCACCGTTTTCTCGGCACGCATCACGCCGCCGGCTTCCCCTCCGGCGGACACTGTCGCGCTCGTGCCTGGAAGTACTCTAGCGTGACTGGTGGGACGAAAGCGACAGGAATTTTCTCCCGTGACGCGCGGCAGGCTGTTGCCCGCTGCCTCCCCGCACATTCGCGACAGATGCGCTCCGGCCGCGATTCAGCGGCCCGCCTGGCCGAGTTCCGTCGAACGCTTGGCCGCGGCCTCGATCGCCGACAGCAGCGCCGCCCGCACCCCGTGGTTCTCCAACTCCCGGATCGCCGCGATCGTCGTGCCGCCGGGCGAGGTGACCGCCTCGCGCAACGTGACCGGGTGCTCCCCGGAGTCGCGCAGCATCATCGCCGAACCGACCGCGGACTGGATGATCAGCTGCGCGGCGACGCTGCGCGGCAGGCCCAGCAGGATCCCGGCGTCGATCATCGCCTCGACCAGGAAGAAGAAGTACGCCGGCCCGGAGCCGGACAGCGCCGTCACCGCGTCCTGCTGCGATTCCGGCACCCGCACCACCTTGCCGACCGAGGACAGCAGATCTTGCACCAGCTGCAGGTGCTCCGCCGTCGCGTGCGACCCGGGCGAGATCGCGCTCATCGCCTCCCGCACCACGATCGGCGTATTGGGCATCACCCGCACCACCGGGACCCCGGCCGGTAACCGCGCCTCGTAGAGCGCCGTCGGCAGCCCGGCGGCCACGGACACCACCAGGGTGCCCTCGGTGATCGCGGGCGCGATCTGGTGCAACAACGGGTCGATGTCCTGCGGCTTGACCGCGACGATGACGACGTCCGCCTCGGCTGCCGCCTCGGCCGGGGTCACCGCGCGCACGCCGTATCGGGCGACGAGCTCGGCAGTGCGCTCGTCCGACCGCTCCGAGAACATCAGCGTGTCGACCGGTCGGCCGGCCGAGATCAGCCCGGAGAGCAGTGCCTCACCGATCTTGCCCGCGCCCAGGATCGCGATTGTCGTCATAACCGGTAAGCCTGCCAGCTCGCGGACCCCCGCCGCGCATCGGACCCGCCTTCCGCCCGAACCCGCTCCCCGGTCGCCCACGGCAGGCGCAGCCGGGGCGTTCGCGGGCCGTATTCTGCGTCAGTGAGCATCGAGGAGCCGAGTCGGGGATCCGTCGGATTGCTGACCCGGCTCACGGCCTCCGCGAAACGCGCCCGGCTGACCGGCGGCCTGGTGATGATCACCGCGGTCGTGCTCCTCGCGCTCAACCTGCGCCCGGCCGTCAACGCGCTCGGCGTGGTGATCCCCGAGCTGCAGCGGTCGACGGGGCTCGGCGATACCGTTGCCGGGCTGCTGCTGGCGCTGCCGACGCTGTGCTTCGCGGTGATCGGCTTCACTGTCTCCGGGCTGGCGCAGCGGATCGGCTCGCACCGCGCGGTCGTGCTGGCGCTCGTCGCGCTCACCGGCGGCCAGCTGCTCCGCGCGATGGTGGCCGGCACCTGGGCGCTGTTCGCCGGGTCGATCCTCGCGCTCGGCGGGATCGCCATCGGCAACGTGCTGCTCCCCGGCCTGATCCGGCTGCACTTCCCGTCGGCGATCGGCCCGATGACGGCCCTTTACACCACGATGCTGATGATCGGCCAGACGGTGGGCGCCGGGATCACGCTGCCGATCGAACACGGCCTCGGCGGTACCTGGCGTCTCGGCATCGGCATGTGGGCGGCAACCTCGGCGGTCGCGATCGTGCCGTGGGTCGCCGCCGTGGTGCGTGCGCCGCGGGCCGTCCGTCCCGCTGCGATGAGTGCCGGAGATGACGCCGTTCCCGGCGGCTCCGCCGCCGCGGTGCCGGCCCCCCGGATCGGCGTGTTCGCGCTCGCCCGCAGCCCGCACGCCTGGGCGATGGCCGTGTTCTTCGGCATGCAATCGCTGCAGGCCTACGTCGTGTTCGGCTGGATGCCGACGGTGCTCACCGACGCCGGGATGTCCCAGGGAGCGGCCGGCGGGATCATGGCCATCATTACCGCGATGGGCATCCCGGTCTCCGCGGTGGTCCCTGCCCTGCTCGGCGCGATCAAGCGGCAGGGCGCGCTTGTCGCGACGTTCATCGGGGCGACGGTGATCGGCTACCTCGGGCTGATTTTCATGCCGGCCACCTTGACCTGGATCCACGGCATATTGATCGGGTTCGGGCTCGGCGCGTTCCCGATGGCGCTGACACTGATGGCACTCCGCGCCCGCACCCACGCCGGGACCACCGCCCTGTCGGCATTCGGACAGTCGGTGGGCTACCTGCTCGCGTCGATCGGCCCGGTGGGATTCGGCTTCCTGCACGACATCTCGGGCGGTTCCACGCTTCCGCTGATCGCCATGATCTGCACCCTGGCGCCCATGCTCATCGGGGGGCTCGTCGTGGTCCGCGACTGGAAGATCGAGGACGACCTGCACTGACGCCGACAGCAGCCGGCATGCCCACGCCGATCGCTCAAAGCGCGGGGGCCGCTACACCCGTGACATCGGCGTGTGGCCCCGGAGAGCAAGCGCCCCGGGGCCACACGCCGGATTGAACTCTGCCGGCGGATCAGGCCGCTTCGGCCGAAGCCAACACCTCGTCGAGGATGCCTTCGGCCTTGTCCTCATCGGTCTCTTCCGCGAGTGCGAGTTCCGACACTAGGATCTGCCGCGCCTTCGCCAGCATGCGCTTCTCGCCCGCCGACAGGCCGCGTTCCCTATCGCGACGCCAGAGATCGCGGACCACTTCGGCGACCTTGTTCACATCGCCGGACGCCAGCTTCTCCAGGTTGGCCTTGTACCGCCGCGACCAGTTGGTCGGCTCCTCGGTATGCGGCGCCCGAAGGACGTCGAAGACGTGATCCAAGCCCGCCTGGTCGACCACATCGCGAACGCCGACTACCTCGGCGTTCTCGGCCGGAACTTTCACCGTCAGATCGCCCTGGGCGACCTTCAGGACGAGGTAGAGCTTCTCCACGCCCTTGACGATTCGAGTTTCGGTGGCCTCGATGAGAGCCGCCCCATGATGGGGATAAACAACGGTTTCGCCAACCTTGAACGACATATGTCACGTGCCCCTTTCGCCCCACTCACATTACCACATCATGACCTTCGTCTCAAGCCGTTACCGCAGGTCAGGGCACGTACGTCCACTTGACAAATCGTTCAATACGTGCTCCGCACAATCACGGAAGACCGCCGCCGCGAGGCGCGAGAGGCGTCATAGGCGGTGGTATCCCAGCCCACCGACAACGCGCGTTCCGCCATCCCGACGATGTCCACGGACGCTGACGGGTCGGCCTCCTATGGTGGAGATATGGCACCGGCGCAACACGTTCCAGCACCCGAGTTCGACGTCGAGGAGTGGATCGGGACGCCGTCTCCGCTGGCCTCGCTGCGCGGAAAGGTGGTACTGGTCGAGGCGTTCCAGATGCTGTGCGCCGGATGCGTGAACTACGGCATCCCGCAGGCGCAGCGCGTGCAGCGGATGTTCCCGAATGTCGCGGTGGTGGGGTTGCACACGGTCTTCGAGCACCACGAGGTGACGGGCCCGGACGCGCTCAAGGTGTTCCTGCACGAGTTCGGGGTGCGGTTCCCGGTGGGCATCGACCGGCACGACGGCGATTCGATCCCGGTGACGATGCGCACCTACGGCCTGGAGGGAACGCCGTCCACGCTGCTCTTCGACAAGGCCGGGTCGCTGATGTTCTCGCACCTCGGCAAGGTCGACGACCTCGCGCTGGGCGTGATGATCGGCCAGTTGATCGCGCAACCGGGCGAACCGGCCGAGGTCCCGTAGCTGCCCCCTCCCGGCGCCGAGCGGTGCGAAATTGCGGGCAGAACGGACATGAAACGGTGCATTTCGCACCGCTCGGCGCCGGTTTGTCACTCGGGCTCAGGAAGCGCCACCATCGTGGCCAGTCGGCTCGCAATCTCGGGCACCTCGCGCAATGACCCGTCCGCGATCGCGAGCACAAGCCGTGCCGCAGGCCCGTCGTAGCCGTCGGGGACAATGACGCGCGCGCCATTCAGCCGCAGAAAGACCACGGTGGACAGCCACGCCGTGCGCTTGTTTCCGTCGATCAGGGCATGGTTCGCGGTCAATGAGTGCAGCAGCGCGGCGGCCTTCTCCAACAAGGTGGGGTATGCGTCGACGCCGAATGCGGATGCCGCTGGCCGTTGGCACGCGGAGTCCAGGAGACCCACGTCACGCGCAGTCACCGACCCACCGAACGCCACCTCGCCGATCTCGAAGACGTCCTCGACGGTGAGGTAGCGGATCATTCGCCCAGCCTCCGCAGCGTCTCCGGATAATCAGCCGCTGCCGAGGCGGCCAACTCCCGGATTCGCTCCGTCTGCCGCGCACGCTCGATATAGTCCGCAAGGGTCCGGATCACGAACTGTTGCTTGCTGAGCCGCTCGCGCCGCGCGAGTTCCGCGACCTTCGCGTCGAGATCGTCATCCAGCCGAAGTGTCATCGCCATGGCCGAATGCTACCACTTCGATACCACCGTCGAGCGGTGCGAAATGCACGATTTCGTGTCCGCTTTGTCCGCAATTTCGCACCGCTCGGCGGGGGTGAACCGCTCGACGGCGGCCCTACTGCCCGATGAGGTGCCGGAACGCCTGCAGGTTCTTGACCGAGTCCCCCCGGGACACCCGCCAGGCCCACTCCCGCCGGATAGCGGAGGCGAATCCCCGCTCCAGGATCGCGTTGAAGTCGGCGTCGGAGGTCGCGAGCACCACTCCGAGGATGGTGTCGATCTCCTCGGGTGTGACGCTGCTCCGGGCCAGGCGCCCGACGAGGTGGATATCGCCCACCGCGTCGAGCGCGTAAGCGACCGTCCGCAGGGACGCATTGCGCTGCAACAGGAACCGGTAGACGTCCTCGGCATTCTCGTCGGGCTTGCGGCAGACGAACGACTCCACCAGCAGTTCGTGGGCGCCGACGATCAGCCACACCAGCGTCCGGTGCCGCCGCTCGCCGGGCAGCGTGACGAGAAAGGCGTCGTCCCCGTCCCGGTGCACCGGAACACCCATGCCGACGAGCGCCCGTTCGATCACGGCCGCGGTCGGCTCCGGGCTCACGCCCCGGCCTCGAGCCCCACCAGCGACGGCGCCGCGGCCCGCGCGTAGGCATCGAGCAGCCGGTCCACGGTCGCCTCCCAGGAGAACCGCTCCGCATGGGCGCGGGCGGCGATCGCCATGCGGCACCGCCGCACCGGATCCAGGGCGATCGACGCGAGTGCGTCGGCCCATTGATCCGGGCGGTACCCCGTGACCAGCAGGCCGGACACCCCGTCGCGCACGGCGACCGGCAGTCCGCCCACGGCAGCGGCGACCACGGGCGTGCCGCAGGCCTGCGCCTCCAGGGCGACGAGCCCGAACGACTCGCTATGGCTGGGCACCGCGACCACATCGGCCGCCCGGTACACGTCCGCGAGGCGCGCGGGAGACATGGCCGGCATCAGCCGAACGGCGCCGGCCACGTCCAGCCCGGCGGCGAGCGCGCGCAGCCGGTCCGGCTCGGTGTGCCCGCTGCCCGACGAGTCTCCGACGATCAATGCGCGAAACCGCTTGTCGGGATACCGGTGCCGCAGCTCCGCGAGCGCCCGGACGAGCACCTCCGGACCCTTGTGCGGCTGGATCCGACCGGCAAAGGCGAGAACGACGTCATGGTCGGAGAAACCCAGCGCGGCACGGGCTCTTAGTCGGGCGGAGGCGGGCGCGGGCGCGAAGGCGTGCACGTCGACCCCGGGCGGAACCACGGTGACGCGGTCCGGGTCGGCCTCGTAGAGCCGGACCCATTGGCGCGCTTCGTTTTCCGTCGCGGCCACCAGCAGGTCGGCCTCCGCCGCGACCTGCTCCTCGCCGATCTCGCGTCCGCGCGGCTCGCGCCGATCGTCGTCACCGGCGAGCGCGGCGTTCTTCACCTTCGCGAGGGTGTGCGCGGTGTGCACCAGCGGAATGCCCCACCGGTCCCGCACCAGTTGGCCGACCTGCCCGGACAGCCAGTAGTGCGAGTGGACGATGTCGAATCGTTGCCCGGGGCCGTACGGGGTAGCGGCGCGCAGCACGTGCGCGGCGAACGGGCAGAGCAGCCCGGGCAGGTCCTCCTTCGCGACCCCGCCGAACGGCCCGGCTAGCACGTTCCGGACCGCATACCCCGGCTCGACCTCCACCCGCGGCGGCTGGTCGGAGGCGGTGGCCCGGGTGAACACGTCCACGCGCACGCCGCGCCTGGCCATCCGCCGGGCCACCTGGTCGATGTACACGTTCATGCCGCCGGCGTCGCCGCTGCCGGGCTGTTCCAGCGGAGAGGTGTGCACGGACAGCATCGCGACGCGCTGCGGGACGTGCCGGCGGCCGGCAGCCCAGTCGATCCGCGTCTGCCACCGGGGTTCGCCCCCGATCACAGGGCCGCCAATCACAGGGCCGCCAACTCCAGCGCCCTCGATCCCAACACGCTCGATTCCAGCACCCCCGGTCACAACGACCCCGGTCACAGCGCCGAGAACGACTTCCACGTGTTGTAGTCGACGCCCCAGTCCCAGATGTAGTCGGAGTAGGACATCTTCACGCCGGTGCCCTCCACGTCGACCGGGATGCCGTAGTAGGCGAGGTTGTAGAAGTCCTTCGCGTCCGCCACCGACATGTTCACGCAGCCGTGTGTGATGTTGGCCTTGCCGAGCAGGCCGAGCTTCTCGGTCTCCGGGTTGGCGTGGATGAACTCACCGTTGTTGTTGATCCGCACCGCCCACGGCTCCTTGATCCCGCAGTACCCGTACTTCGGGTTGCACATCGATTTCACCTCGAACTTCTCGGTGATCACGTGTACTCCCGAGACGGTCGTGCGCCCGGCGTCGACCGAGGCCGGCTTTCCGTAGGACACCGGGTAGTTCTTGATCACCTGGTCGTCCTGGATCACGTACAGCCGGTGCTTCTCGATGTCGGTCTTGACGATGATCTTCGGGCCGATGTTGAAATCCCGCGTGAGGTTCTCCCGCCCCCAGCCGGTGCCGTAGTTCACCCCGTAGAGGTCCGCCTCGACGTGCACCTTCGCCTTCGCCGGCCAGAAGTCCTTCGGCCGGAAGTGCACGCGGGACTGCTTCACGCCCTTGCCCTGGATGTCCTCGTCCTGCATCCAGCCCCACGAGCCCTCGATCTGCTGCCCACCATTGATCGTGACGTGCAGTTCCTTCTCCGCCGCCGCACGGTTCGTCACCGTCCCGGCGAATGTCACCACGATCGGCGCCGCGATGCCTACGGTCGAATCGTTCGGGATCTGGATGTACGCCGCCATCGTCGACGCGGGCTTCACTGTGGTGATCGTCCCGTCGATCGGCTGCGAGGTTCCGTCGGTGCCGACCGCTTCGCCCGAAATCGTGTACTTCACACCGTATTTCAGCTTGTCCGTGTTCGACCAGGAGTTGTTGCCATCGCCCATCTGCCCGTTCACCACGGACCCGTCGCTGCCGGACATCGTCATCGACTTCAGCTGCGCATGGAACGCCATCACCGAGATCGGGTCGTTCGGTCCGACATCGGAGCTGCCGAAGGCGGGTGTCGCGGTGACGCGGATGGCGTCGGTCGCCGAACTGGACGTGGGGGTCGCACTACCGCCCGTCGATGACGATGTCGGCGCCCCCGGCGAGGTGGACAGCGACGGAGCCGTCACCTGCGATCCGTCCGCATGCTGGGTGACCGTGACCGTAGGTGGGGTGGACGTGGTGCACGCGGCCAGCGCCATCGTGCCCACCGCTGCGAGCGCTACCAGCCGAACGGCGAGCCCGACTCGGCCGCTGCGGAAGCGGGGATGCCGCGGAACGCGGCGGGGCAGCACAGATCGCATGTCTCTTCTCCGTTTCGATGGCCGCAGCGATGTGCGGGGGGCCACAACCCAGCCCGACAGCGTGGGCACACACCGGCATTCATGATACGGCTCCCGCGCGCGCCTCATGGTTTTCACAGCCCGGATCGGGTATGACGCCGTTCGCGGCGCGGCGCGCGCCGACATGGTCGATCAGTCCAGCCCGACCCCGAGGAGCACGGGTTCGGCCTGCAGCGACACCCCGAAGGCAGCCCGAACGCCGTCCCGGATCTCGCGGGCCAGTGCGATCAGCTCCGCGGTGCTGCCACCGCCCCTATTGGTCAAGGCGAGCGTGTGCTTCGTGGAGACCGCGATGCGTGCCTCCGGCCGGGCGGGCCGCAGTCCGGGGTCCGCACCAGGTCCTGTTCCGGGCTCCGCGCCCGGCACCAGCGGATACCCCTTCGGGAAACCGGCCCGCTCGATGAGCCAGGCCGCCGACAGCTTCGTGCGCGCATCGCCGTGCCCCGCCGGATACTCCGGCATCCGGGCATCCGGCCCCAGCCGTCGGCGCACCGCCGCCCGCACCTCCGCCAACGCCACGCCGTCGACGATCGGGTTCGTGAAGAACGAGCCGACGCTGCGGGCATCGGCGTCGGCGGGGTCCAGCACCATCCCCTTGCTGCGGCGCAGCTCCAACACCGCCGCGCGCACCGCGGTCGCCGGAGCGACGCCGCCGACCGCGATGCCGAGCACTCGCGCGAGCTCCGGATACCGAACGGGCGCACCGGTTCTCGCGAGCCGAAGCCGGATCGACGTCACGACCCCGAGGTCGGTGCCGCGCAGCACCGAGGCCCGATAGCCCAAGCCCAACTCGGCCGCGGGCACCGTCCGCAGCGCGCCCGTCACGCGGTCGTACATCTCGACATCGACCAGCAGATCGGCGATCTCGGTCCCGTAGGCGCCGACGTTCTGCACCGGCGTGGCCCCGGCCGAGCCCGGGATCCCGGACAGCGTCTCGACGCCCGCCCAGCCGTCGGCGACCAGCGCCTCCACCACGTCGTCCCAGTTCTCACCCGCGCCGACCCGGGCGAGAGCGTCGACACCGGAATCGGCGAGAGCAGCGTCATACCCGATCTTCTCGGTGCCGCTGATGTCGACGTGCAGACCCGGAATGCCGATGCGCACGACGGGAAGGTCGATGCCCGCATCGGCCACCACGAGGTTCGACCCGCCGCCGAGCACAAGGGCCCCGCGGTCGCGATCGGCGGCCCCGATCACCTCGGCCGCCTCCGCCGCGCTGCGCACCGTGCTGACCGACGGCGCCGGACCGCCGAGGCCGATCGTGGTGAGGTCGGCCAGCCGGATCGGCCCGGTCGCCATCGATTGCCTAGTCGATTGCCCGGTCGCGGGCGTCGTCGATTGCGCTGTCGATTGCTCGAGCGTCTGCCCCACCGCGTGCTCCGTCGCCTGCTGCCGCATCCCCCCAGGGTAGGGTCGCGAGCAGCACAGCCAGCGCAGCGCGGCCGCGTGGGTGCTTCAAGCCCGCGCCGCCACCGATCACCAGGGAGCCGCCCCGTGTCCACCGCCATGTCCCTCACCCAGGAATATCCCGCCGCCCCGGCGGAGGTCTACGCGCTCTTCACGCACAGCGACTTCCTGCAGGCGCGCATGGAAGCCGGCGGCGGGATCGACCCGAAGGTCGTCTCCATCGCCGGCACCGACGGCGCCGCGGGCGCTGAGAACACTGCGGACCCAGCCGGCGACCTTGCGGCCGGGGCGACAATCGTGACGCAACAGGCGATCCCGGCCTCGGTCCTGCCGTCGATGGTCGCCTCCATGATGGCGGGCGACCCCGTCACCGAGCGGACGGAGACCTGGCGGGCCGACGGCGAGGGCTACGTCGCGGACTTCTCGATCGTGGTCAAGGGCGCGCCGGCCTCGCTGAAGGGCACCATGCGGCTCGCGCCGTCCGCATCCGGCTCGACGCTCACCGTCGAGGGGACCGCGAACGTCCCGATCCCCATGTTCGGGCCCAAGTTGGAGAACGTGATCGCCGAGCAGATCACCACGGTCTTGGGCACCGAAGGCGAGTACACCCGCAGCCGCCTCGGCGCCTGAGCAAGGTCCGCCCGGCACCAGTCCCGGCACCGGTCCCCAGCGTCCCGCAGGCACCCGCCCCGGCGCCTGAGCTACCCCGCCGGACCATTCCGGGGCGCCAGCCCCGCGAACAGCGTCATATCCGTTTTCTGGGACGATGACACGCGTGATCCCCGACCCGCAACGCTACGTGCTCACGCTGTCCTGCCCCGACACCACCGGCATCGTCGCCCGCATCACCGGATTTCTGGCCGGTCTGGGCGGCTGGATCACCGAGGCCGCGTACCACTCGGACCCGGAGTCCGGGCGCTTCTTCACCCGGCAGGCCATCCGCGCGGATTCGCTCCCGTTCGGCGCGGTGGAGCTCCGTCGCCGCTTCACCGCTATCGCCGCCGAGCTGCGCGCGGATCACGCCGTGGTCACCGACACCGCCGAGCGCAAACGCGTGGTGCTGCTCGTCTCCAAGCAGGGCCACTGCCTCTACGATCTCCTTTCCCGTTGGCACGCAGGCGAAATGGCCGTCGACATCCCGCTGGTGATCTCCAACCACGCCACCCTCGCGCCCGTCGCCGGCATGTTCGGCGTGCCGTTCGCGCACGTGCCGGTGCCCGGTGACGACGCCGGCAAACACGCCGCGTTCGACCGGATCGCGCAGCTCACCGACGCCGAGACGCCGGACGCGATCGTGCTCGCCCGGTTCATGCAGGTGGTGCCGTCGGAGCTGTGCGCGGCGTGGGACGGACGGCTCATCAACATCCATCATGCGTTCCTGCCGTCGTTCGTCGGCGGGCGGCCCTACCACCAGGCGTACGCGCGCGGCGTGAAAATGATCGGCGCAACCAGCCACTACGTCACCGCGGAGCTCGATTCCGGGCCGATCATCGCGCAGGACGTGATCCGCGTGGACCACACCGACTCGGTCGACGACATGGTGCGCCGCGGCCGCGATATCGAGCGCGCGGTGCTGGCGCACGGGCTGCAGTGGCACCTGCAGGACCGCGTGCTGCGGGACGGGCTGCGCACCGTCGTCTTCCGCTGATCGCCCGCATGCGCGGGAGAAGCCGTTCGCGCGCTGGGAGCATCGGGTATGACGCCGTTCGCGCTGCCGCGGCGGGCGTGTTCGCCGACAGCCGAGCGCCGAGCGGGCCGTCGTCGTTGATGGGACACTGAAGCTATGGACGGGTGGTACCAGACGGACGGGCCGGATGGGCCGCGATTTCGCGGCGATCCCGCCGATCTTTACGAGGTCGACGCGGACATCGCCGACGAGCTTGCGGGCACGAACCCGGTCATGATCGTCGCGCTCGACGGGTACGTCGACGCGGGTTCCGGCGTGGAACTCGTCATCAAGGAGCTCACGGCCAACCTGCCGCGCGAGACGGTCGTCCGCTTCGATGCCGACGGACTGATCGACTACCGGTCCCGGCGCCCGGGGCTGACGTTCGAGTCCAATTCCTACACCAGCTACGACACGCCTCACCTGGTGATGCAGCGTCTTCGTGACGCGGCCGGTACCCCGTTCGTGCTGTTCACCGGGCCGGAGCCGGACCTGTCCTGGGAGAAGTTCTGCGCGGCGGTGCAGCAGGTGATCGACCGGCTGGGCATCCGGCTGACGATCTCGCTGATGGCGATCCCGATGGGCGTGCCGCATACCCGGCCGACGGGCATGTCGGTGCACGCCACGAACCCGGACCTGTTGCCGGAGGCCACGAACTGGATCGGTTCGATCGAGGTGCCCGGGCACGTCTCCGGCCTGCTGGAATACCGGCTCGGGCAGGCCGGCAAACCGGCGCTGGGCTTCGCCGTGCATGTGCCGCACTACCTCGCCCGCAGCGAATACCCCGTCGCGGCACGACGTCTGATCGACGCCGCGGCCGACGCGGGCGGGCTGGTGCTGCCGAGCGACGACCTGGATTCCGCCATCACGTCGATGCAGGAGCAGCTCACGAAGCAGGTCGCCGAGCACAGCGAGGTCGCCGAGGTGGTGCACGCGCTCGAGAAACAATATGACGCGTTCATGGCGGCGAACCCGCACGGGCTGCTCGCCGAGGGCGGCCCGTTGCCGACGGCCGATGAACTCGGTGCCCAATTCGAGGCGTACCTCGCGAATCAGGACGGGCACGAGAGCTGATCGGGCGCGATAGCCCGAGCCGCCACAGGTGCCGCCACCTCACGAAGCGAACCCGCGGCGGCGGGTAAGGTCTGCTGCGTGGCACGCTCCGCACCCTCCACCGCAGCGCGCATCGAACTGCCCGAGCGGGAGCGCGGCCCGTTCCGGTCGATCATGGTGCGCATCGCCATCGTGCTGTCGTGCATCGTGGTCACGGCATTCCTTGTCTACCTCGATCGCGCCGGATACCGCGACAACGACAAGCCCAGTCTCAGCACGCTTCTCGACGCGTTCTATTACGCGACGGTGACGCTCTCCACGACCGGTTACGGCGACATTACCCCCGTCTCCGAGAGCGCCCGGCTGGTCAATATCGTCGTCATCACGCCGCTGCGGTTCCTGTTCCTGATCGTCCTGGTCGGCACCACCATCGAGGCGTTGACCGAGCGCAGCCGACAGCAGTTCCGCTTCAGCCGATGGAGGAGGCACGTGAGGAAGCACACCGTCGTCGTCGGATACGGCATGAAGGGGCGGTCGGCCGTTTCCGCCCTGAAAGACCAAGGCATTTCGGCAGAATCGATCGTCGTGGTGGACATCAACGGTGGCGCCGTGAAGGCCGCGACGGCCGACGGTTGTGTCGGCGTCGTCGGCGATGCCCGCCGCGAGGAGGTGCTCCGGCAGACCGCGATCACCGGAGCCCGCCAGGTGATCGTGGCGACGGACAGCGACGACACGTCGGTGCTGGTCACGCTGACCGCCCGTCGGCTCAATCCCGACGCCACCATCGCGGCCGCGGCGAAGGAGCAGCAGAACATCGGGGTGCTCCGGCAGGGCGGCGCGGATGTGGTGATCCCGACTGCGGAATCGGCGGGCCGTCTGCTGGGCCTGTCCATCACCGCCCCGCGCGCCGGCGAACTCATCGAGGATCTATTGGAACCCGTCGCGGGACTGCAGATCTCGGAGCGAGAAGTGCGGCCGGAGGACATCGGGCTGTCCCCCGCGCGGCTGTCCGCGCAGGGCGAGATCGTGCTCACCGTGATCCGGGGCGGCGTGTCGCACCGGTTCGACTCGGGCGGGGTGAAGGTATTCCAGCCCGGCGACCGGATCGTGGTGATCCGGGCGACGGAGGTGGCGACCAGGAGCGCCGAGGCGACGGCGGACTGACCGCGCCGACCTGACCGCGCCGACCTGACCGTGCCGACCTGACCGTGCCCGCCTCGGCCCGAGGCGCCGATTTCTCGGCGCCTGCCTACAGCGAGTCGGCGGAGAACAGCACCGGACCCGGCCGGATCTGCTCCAGCCAGGAGCGGGTGACCCGCACGTGCTGCATCGCAAGGAAACGGGCCGATTCGGGGTCCCGCGCCACGATGGCCGCGGCGATCTGCCGGTGCGCCTGGTCGCTGACATCCTTGAGCGCCGCGTGGGTCTCGACCTCGAAGATGCGATAGTCCCTGCCGCGCTTGCGGATCGGATGCAGCAGCGCGGCGATCACCTCGTCCTGCGCCCCGTCGATGATCAGGTCGTGGTAGTCGGCGTCCAGGCGCTGGGCGTCGTCCGACGGGTCCGCGGCCGCCAGCCGCTCGGCCATCTCTTGCAACCGGATGCCTTCCGCCGCAGTCATTTTCGCAGCCGCCTGCGCGGCGATGTGGCCCTCCAGGATCTCGCGCAAGGTGAACAGTTCCAGGAATCGGTCGAGCGGCAGCAGCGGGATCACCATCTCCAGCCCGCTCATGATCTCGCGCGGCGACATCTGCGAGACGGATGACCCGGTGCCCGGCCGCGAGGTGAGCACTCCGGCCACGGTCAGCATCTTCTGCGCCTCACGCAACGACGAGCGGGACACGCCGAACCGTTCGCACAGCTCGACCTCGCTCGCCAGCCGCTGGCCGGCAGCAAGCTCGCCGGTGGCGATCATCTGGCACAGGCCCCGCCGCGCGGTCTCCACGGCACTCGCCCGGTCCACCTCGGCGCCGTCGTCTGCATGCACATGCGAATCATGCCCTATGCCATGATCGTCAGACAATCTGTTTCAATTTGGTCACAGAGACTGGACTAGAGGGCCAATATCTGCTTGATTGTCAGACCAGGAGGTTTTCACGGTGGATCTTTCCGGAACGGGTGCGGCGGTGCAGGCGGCGGTGCAGGCTGTCCCGTCGGGGGCTGCCATCGTCGCCCCGATCGCCGATCCGGCGCCGCGCTGGACGCTGGATCCGTGCGTCACGCACGTCAACCACGGGTCCTTCGGGGCGGTCCCGGTCGCCGTCCAGGAGGAGCAGGAGCGGCTGCGACGACTCGTGGAGGCGAACCCGGTGCGTTGGTTCGCATCGCTGCCGCAGCGCATCGCCGCCGCCCGGATCGAGATGGCGGACCTACTGCGGGTGGATCCCGCCCATCTCGCGTTCGTGCTCAACGATTCCGCGGGCGCCTCCACCGTCTTCCAATCGCTGATGGCCTCCGGACCGGTCGACGTGCTGGTCACCGATCACGGATACGGCGCGGTCACGATGGGCGCCGAGCGGCTCGCGCGGCGATCGGGTGGCCGGGCGACCACGCTCGACATTCCCCTCGATGCCGACGCCGAGGCCGTCGTCGAGCTCGTCACCACTGCCATCGCCGAGCACCGGCCACGGCTGCTCGTCATCGACCAGATCACCTCGGCGACGGCCAGGGCCTTCCCGGTCGACGAGATCTGCTCGATGGCAAGGGCTCTCGGCGTGCTCACGCTGGTCGACGGCGCGCATGCGCCGGGCGTCGTGGAAGACCCTGTGTGCCGGGAGGCCGATTACTGGATCGGGAACCTGCACAAGTTCGCGTGCGCGCCGCGTGGCGCCGCCGTGATCGTCGCCCGCGGCGACGGCCAGGAACTGCACCCGGTGATCGACTCGTGGGGCGCACCGCTGCCGTTCCCCGAGAGATTCGACCACATCGGCACTCTCGACACGACGGCGTGGATCGCCGCGCCGTTCGCCTGGCGGCACATCGAGGAGACGGTCGGCTGGGAGAGCGCCCGCAAGCAGACCGCCGAACTGCTCGACGAAGGCACCGAGATCGTCGCGGCAGCGCTGCGGGCCGTGATGGACGATCCGGTCCCCGACGTCGGGCAGCCCATCGGGCCGATGCGCCTGCTCCGGCTGCCGGGGACCCTAGGCAGCACCCGCGAGGAGGCCGACAGCCTGCGCGTCCCCTTCAGCGATCAGGTCCAGATCGCCTGCGCCTTCTCGAATTTCAACGGTCGCGGCTACCTGCGGCTCTCCGCGCACCTGTACAACTCCGTCCGCGACTACCAGCATCTCGCCACGGTCGGCATCCCACTGCTGCACCGATGGTCCACCGGCAGGGAGAACTCCGCCGGGCACTGACCCACCCCCAGACCGCACGCCCACCCATCACGATCGCACCCAGGAGGATGCATGAAACGGAAGTTCACCATCGGGGCCACCGCAGCGATTGCCGCGCTCGCGCTGACCGTCAGCGCCTGCGGAAGCAGCGGAACCGCCGGCACCACCGGGTCCGGCACGTCCGGCGCCGCTGGCGGCCAGGTGACGCTGCAGATGGTCGAATCGCTGACCAACCCCGCCCGCACCACGCTCATCAAGGGGATGCTCGCGGACTTCGAAAAGGCGCATCCGAACATCAAGGTCGACCTCATCTCGCCACCTACCGAGCAGGCCGACCAGAAGATCCAGACCATGTTGCAGTCCGGTTCGGGTGTCGACGTTCTCGAGGTGCGTGACCTCACCGTCGGCCCGTTCGCCAACAACAAGTGGCTCTACGACATGGCCCCCGATCTCAAGGGCTGGGACGGGCTCGACAAGCTCACCGACCAGGCCAAGCAGTTCACCTACGACGCGAAGGGGCACTCCTACTTCATCCCCTACGGCTTCTACGGGTTGTCGCTGTTCTACCGCACCGATCTTGTCAAGCAGGCGGGATTCGACGGCCCGCCGGCCACCTGGGACGATCTCGTCACGCAGGCGAAGAAGATCCAGGACCCGGCGCAGAACCGTTACGGCTACGCGTTCCGCGGCGGCACCAACTCGGCCGGCCAGCTGATGAGCATCCTCGAGGCCTACAACGCCGACAACCTGGACAAGCAGAACGCCTACAAGGTGACCTCCGGCAAGACCATCTTCTCCACGCCCGAGTCGCAGACCGCGCTGGACAAGTACATCGAGCTGTTCAAGACCGGCTCACCGGAATCGTCCGTCGCGTGGGGTTACGCCGAGATGGTGCAGGCCTTCACGAACGGCTCCACGGCATTCCTGCTGCAGGACCCGGAAGTCATTGCCACGGTCAAGGGTTCGTCGCTCAAGGCCGATCAGTGGAACGTCGCGCCGAACCTGCTCGGACCGACCGGAAAGGCAGCGTGGCCGATGGCGACGGCCGGCTGGGGCGTCGCGCAGGCGTCGAAGCATCACGCGGAGGCGGTCGAGCTGGTGAAGTGGCTCTCCGGCGACCCGTCGATCAAGTTCGACAAGGAGAACTCCCTGGTGCCGATCCAGAAGTCGGCGGCGAACGACGACTTCTTCAAGACCGGGCCGTGGGCGGGCTACGTCACGATGACGTCGAACCCCGACAAGTGGATCTCGGTGATCGAGCCGCGCGACTCGGCCTGGTGGACCGAGTGGATGCAGCGCTCGCAGAGCGATTTGCAGAACGTGCTTCTCGGCAAGATGACCACTGCTGACCTGCTCAAGGGCTGGGATCAGTACTGGACCGCGAAGTGGAACGGCTGATCACCCGGCCATGACGATCGAGGACGCCGGCGCCGTGGGCGGTACCACCGCCCGCGGTGCCGGCACCCGCGATACCGGCGCAAGCCGGCGAACACCGTCATACCCGTCACCGGGTGGCGGTGCGCGCTTCCGCCGCCCGCGGAACCGTCAATTCGGATGGCGCAACGCGCGCGTGCTGCTCGCGTTCTTCGCGCCGGCGTTCGTGTTCGTCGCGATCTTCACGTACTACCCGCTGATCGTCGGCGGGCAGATGGCGTTCCGCAAGTGGTCGCTGTGGGATCTGACGTCGACTCCGTGGATCGGGCTCGGCAACTTCCAAAAGCTCATCGCAGACCCGCTTTTCGCCACCACCATGATGAACTCGCTGATCTGGGTGGTGGTCTCGCTGGTGGCGCAGTTCGTCATCGGGTTCGTGATCGCGCTCGGCCTGCGCCGCGGCTTCCGGTTCCGTGGGGTCTACCAGGCGCTGGTGTTCTACCCGTGGGCGGTGTCGGGCTTCCTGATCGGCATCCTGTTCCGCTGGATGTTCAACTCCGAGTTCGGCGTCGTCAACGACATGCTCATGCGGACAGGCATCACCGACCACCCGATCCCGTGGCTCGCCAACCCCAAACTCGCCCTCGCCTCGGTGATCATCGCGAACGTCTGGTACGGCGTCGCATTCTTCGCGATCATGATTCTTGCTGCGCTGCAATCTGTTCCGGAAGAGCTGCACGAGGCGGCGGCGTTGGACGGCGCCGGCCGCTGGTCCACGCTGCTGCGCGTCACCGTGCCCACGATCAAGACCACGCTGGTGCTCACGATCCTGCTGCGCGTCATCTGGATCTTCAACTTCCCGGACATCATCTGGGCGATGACGGGCGGTGGACCGGGCAACCAGACGCAGATCGCCACCACTTGGATGATCCAGTTCACCCAGCAGGGCGAGTACGGGCTCGCCTCCGCGCTCGGGTTCATCGTGATGGGTGTGCTCGTCGTGTTCACCGGCGCCTACCTGATGTTGCTGACCCGGGAGCGCAAGCCATGATCCATCGAGATACGTGGTTCATCAAGACATCTCGCGTCGTGATCCTCGGCGGGTGGATGATCATCACGCTGTTCCCGCTGTACTGGATCGCGCTCACCTCGTTCAAACCCGCCAGCCAGATCGCGGAGTACCCGGTGCGCTACTGGCCGCGCACGTTCTCGCTGGAGAACTACACCAGCCTGTTCCAGAAGTCCGACTTCGGGCAGTACCTGGCGAACTCGACCATCGTGGCGCTATCCGCCGGGCTCGTCGCCACGTCGATCGCCCTGCTGTCCGCATATGTGTTGTCCCGCTATCATTTTCGCGGCAAGGGCGCGATCATGCTGGCGTTCCTGGTGACGCAGATGATCCCGGCGTTCATCGCACTCGGGCCGCTGTATCAGATGTTCACCAACCTCGGCCTGGTCGACTCACGGTTCGGGCTGGTGCTGGTGTACATCGCCATGACGATCCCGTTCTCCGCGATCATGCTGCGCGGCTTCTTCGACAACGTGCCGGACAGCCTCGAAGAGGCCGCGATGGTCGACGGCGCAACACGTTTCGGCGCGCTGTGGCGGATCATCATCCCGGTCATGACCCCGGGCATCATCGCGACGTTCATCTTCAACTTCGTCAACGCCTGGAACGAACTGTTCCTCGCCGTCACGCTCATCAATTCGGACAACTACAAAACGATCCCGACGGCGCTCAACGGCTTCATCTCCAGCTTCAACATCGAATGGGGGCCGATGTCGGCGGCCGCGGTGCTCACCGTGCTGCCCACCATGTTCCTGTTCGCGTTCGCCAGCCGCTGGATCGTGGCCGGCCTGACCCAGGGCGCCGCGAAGGGGTAGCCCTGCCGAATTACCAGATCGGTACGTTCGGCGTGGTCGGGCGGTGCGGATCGGCCCGAACGCCGATCCGCCGCAGCACATGACCATCCGGGTATGACGCTGTTCCGGGGCCGGGCGGTGCCGATAGTCTGCACGAGACAGGGGCGGTCCCGACGAGAGGCAGACGATGGAGTGCACGACGGTCGTCGGCCGATCGGGCGCACTGCACGACCTGCTGAGCGCGATCGCCGGTGCGATCGATCGACGCGGTGCGACGACCTGGCCGCACCGCAGCCTCGCGCAGGATGCGCTCGCGGCCGCACGGGTTGCGCTGGTCGGGGAACTCACCGCAGAGCCCACCCCTCGGATCACTGGCGAGGTCGCTGGGGAGATCACTGCCCGCATCGCGGGACTCGCCCGACACGCGGGCCTCGATGTCCTCGAAACCCGGATCCTGACCGCGGCCGTCGCAGCCGAGCTGGAGCCGAACCTGCATCTGATCACCGGGCTTCTCTCCGGCGACGACGGCCCCGCGCGGCCCACGGTCGCCGTCGCCCTGGAGCTCGCCGGCCTGTCCCCCACATCGCCGGACGCGCGGGCGCGGCTGGCCGAGCTCGCCCCGCTGCGCCGCCACGGCCTGATCGCGCTCGACGGCAATACGGTGCTGCACGCGCGTCGGGTCGTCGTCCCGGACCGCGTCGCCGCGCACCTGCTAGGCGACGACATGCCCGCCGCGGCAACACTTCCGCTGCTCACCGACGCGGAGCCGCTGCCGCTTCCCGGCACCGAGACCATCGCGGCCGCGCTACGGCAAGGCCACGTCCTGGTGTGGCTGCACAACCCGCCCGGCGCGGCGGGCGTGGCCACCGCGGCCGCGGCGTGCCAGGAGCTGGACGTGCCGTGCCTGGCGGCCGACCTGCACCGGCTGCCCGCGGGCGACCCGGCCGGCGCCTCCCCGCAGACCCTGAAGCAGGCGCTGAGCGGGCTGCTCACCGAGGCCCTGGTCACCGGCAGCGTGCTCATTCTCTCGGGCGCCGAACTCGTGGCGCCGCACACGGATCGGCTCGCGCACCCGGCTTTGCCGGTGATCGCGGTGGGCGCCGTGCCGTGGGATCCGACCTGGACGCCATCGCGCCTGCCCATCTCGCTGACCGCGGCACGAACCAGCCTTCAGGCCCGCGCCGCCCTGTGGCGCCCCTTCCTCGGCGACGCCGTCCCGGATCCGCAGGTGGTGGCGCTGCGCCTCACCCCGGAGGAGGTTGCCAGGGTCGCCCGGCTGGCCACGGACAGCGCCGCGCTGCGCCAGCACGACGCGGAAAGCCCGGCCGTCGACACCGACACGGTCCGTCACGCCACCCGGCGGCTCGGCCGCAACCGCTCCTCCAAGTTCGCCGCCACCGCCGACCCGGCGACGATCGACGACCTCATCCTCCCCGAACACACCAAGCAGGAGGTCACCCGGCTGCTGGATTGGGCCCGCTACCGCGACGAGGTGCTCGCCCAGGGCCCGCTGCAAGGCAAGGGCGGCAAGGGATCCGGCATCTGTGCCCTCTTCGCCGGCAGCCCCGGCACCGGCAAGTCGCTGGCGGCGCACGTGGTCGCCGACACGCTCGGCATGGACCTGTACAGCGTGGACATCTCCTCGCTGGTCGACAAGTACGTCGGCGAGACCGAGAAGAACCTGGAGCGGGTCTTCACCGAGGCGGAATCGCTGAACGCGGTGCTGTTCTTCGACGAGGCCGACTCGATCTTCGGCTCGCGCAGCGAGGTCAAGGACGCGCACGACCGCTACGCGAATCAGGAGGTGGCTTATCTCCTGCAACGCATGGAGCAGTTCGACGGGATCACCATCCTGGCCACCAACCTGCGCGGCAACCTCGACCCAGCGTTCTCCCGTCGTCTGCACTTCGTCATCCACTTCCCGGATCCGGATGAGATGACGAAACGTCATCTTTGGGACTACCATTTGTCCCACTTGCGCCTGATCGACGCGGCAGATCCGGTCGATATCGATGTTCTCGCCCGCACCTTGGATCTCGCGGGCGGTGACATCCGCAATATCGTGCTGTCGGCGGCGTACCAGGCGGCAGCGGAACACACGGAGGTGGGCATGCGACATGTCGTGGCTGCCACCCGCCGCGAATACACCAAGCTCGGGCGCCGCGTCCCGGCACTCTAGCTCCCGGCAACACAGCAGTTCACAGCACGACAGCACGTCCAACCAGCCAGTGAGGTGACGGGGGCATGTCCGAGAAGCGATCAGTCATGCGGCGAAAGATCCACTCCGACACGGACTTCGACACCGCGTATGACGCTGTTCCGGCGCAGCGCACCGGCCCGGAGACCGCGCCCGCCAGGCCCGTTCCGCTCGAACCCCGTACGGCATCGAATCGGCTCGTGGTGGGCCGCGCGGACGATCCGGCCGAGGCCACCGCCGATCGCATGGCCGATTCAGCGCTCGCCCGCATCCGCCGGCTCACCGCACCGGAGACAGGACCGTCCGGAGCGGCGCCGGGCCCGTCCGGAGCGCCGAAGATCGGCCTGGCTGGCGGGCAGCTCGACCACGGCACCGTCGTCACCATCGACGCGAGCCGTGGGACCGCGCTCGCCGGCCCCGTACGCGGCCGGATGGAGCAGGCCTTCGGGCGCAGTTTCGGTGCCGTGCGCATCCACGACGGCGCGCCGGCCGCCGCGGCCGCCGGGGCGATGTCCGCGCGCGCCTTCACCCGCGGATCGGACATCTTCTTCGCCCCCGGCCAGTTCCGGCCGGACACCGCCGAGGGCGAGCACGTGCTCGCGCACGAGCTGGCCCATGTCGTCCAGGGCGGCCGGGGGGCCGGCAGCGAATCGACGAGCACCGCACACCGCTGGCCATGGGACAAGAAGGACCCGGCGAAGGAACTCGCCCAGCAGAAGGCGAAACAGGAGAAGCAGCAACGCAAGGAGAACGAGAAGCAGTCCAAGAAGAACTACAAGGACGAGAAGACCCGGCTGAAGGGCGAGCGCGAGGTCGGCACCGCGAAGCGCGACGAGATGCGCGAGGCGATCCGCGGTGAGCAGACCGGCGGCTCCGTCACGTCGGGCAAGGCGAACGATCTGAACGCCCGGTTCGAGGCGGCCCTCGCCGCGGAGAAGAACCTGTTCGCCATGCTTGTCGAATCCCTCGGCGAGGACGAAGCGCGCGACCGCGCCTACACACAAACCTGGCTCGACACCACAGATCCGGAGCTCCGCGCCATTCGTCCACCGCGTGAAACGGCAGCCGAGCGGCTCACCCGGGATGTCCGCCAGGCCCGCACCGGCGCGAACGTCCGGCAGTCGACCATCGACGCGAACCAGCGCGGCACCATGCTCTCCAAGAGTGTCGAACTGGTCTACGAGGCGTTCGTCGTCGAGGTCGATCGGCTGATGGGCGAGCCGGACAACCTCAGCCTCACCGAGGCCGAGACGCAGGCCCAGAAGAACGTCTGGGACATCCCGGCCAACGCCACCGCCAAGGGGAAGCGCCCGCCGGCAGGCAGCCCGCTCGACGCGCAGGCGAAGAAGGACGCGCGCCAGCGCCAGCAGTTGAACCCCACGCCGCCGCAGAAACTCCCCGGGCTCGACAACGCGATAGACAAGACCGGCACGGCGGCGCCGTACGTCGGCGCGGGCGAGAAGGCGCTCGGCGGCCTGTCCAAGATCCTGGATATGGCCGGCAAGAAGGAGACCGACAAACTGCAGGAGGGTCTGGTCGCTCCGACAGAAGCGACCGGCGGTCTCGAGCAGAAGATCCCCGGACCCGTCGGCGGATTCGTCAAGTCCGTGGAGGATTCCGTCAGCAGGGTCAAGAAGGGGAAGTTCAAGGACGACGACGAACGCGTGCTTCCCAAGTCGGTGGAAACCAAGGCTGGCGAAGGCATCTCGACCTCGACCAGCATCCTGTCGGACCTCTTCTCCACCGCGCAGGCGCTCATGCGTTTCGCGCAGGCCGTGCAGAAGGCGCACGCCGACCGCAGCCCGCGCAACGTCATGGCCGCCACCAAGGCATCCGCGGACGCACTGTCCGCGATCACGAAGACAGCCTCGTCGACCGCGAACCTGGCGAAGTTCATCGATCCCGGAGTGACCTCGGCCGTGGGCAGCGTCATCCCCGGTTTCAACATCTTCATCTCCGTGATGTCCATGATCTCCAACGCGATGACCATGGGCCAGTCCGCCACCCGGGTCCAGGACACCGATACCGCGCTGGCCGGCGCGCGCCAGAAGGACCAGGGCAAGGCGGGCACACCGGACGTCATGGTCTACCCGCTGCTGCGGGTGCTGCAGTCATACACCAAGGGCCTGGAGCAGGCCGTCTGGAACACCGCGATCTCCATCAGCGACTTCGCGACCGGCATCGCCACCGTGGCGACCGGCGGCGGGTACGGCATCCCGGCCGCCGTGCAGGCCGGCGTGAAGGTGGTCGACCTGCTGCACTCGGTCGGGCACTTCATCGCCGACCAGGTGCTGGTCTCCATCACCAAGGAGGCGCAGAGCGACTCGCTGCAAGCGCTGGAGGGCGCGGCGGAGCACCAGCTGGAGAAGGATCCGGCGATGGCCGTCGACGGGATCATCATCCGGGCGATCAAGGGCGATCCCATCGCCGAGCAGTTCCTGGCCAATTACGAACTCGGCGGCGGGCGCATCTCCCGGGCCGATCTCGACAAGCTCAACCCCGATCCGAAGAATGTCGGCAACGAGCACCTGTTCACGCAGATCAGGGCCGCCGTGCTGGCCGAGATGGCCGAGGACGCCGACCCGCAGTACTTCTACGAGAAGTGGGCCGCCAAGGCGAAGAGCCTGCTCGGCACCGCGAAGAAGCACACGACCGACAAGTGGTCGGCCACCGGCACGATGGCCACCGATCGCAACGCGATGGATGGCTCGGCGCCGGGCCAGGGCAAGCGCGGCGTCGCGTGGAGGCTGAAGATGATGTTCAAGGGCACCAAGAAGTTCGAGCGTTCGGTGCGCAAGACGGAGGTCAACAAGGCGGCGACGAGCCCGGCCCCCGCGCCGAGCGGCCCCACCGTGCAGGACAATTCCACCATGGGCATGGACCGGATGACGTTCGCTCAATACCTGGAATGTCAGTGCGGCAAGGCGCGCCTGCTCGTGGGCGCCACCGAGCAGCAGAAGCAGGTCTTCGCGTCGATGGTGGACGGCATGCCGGACGCGACCATCCAACTGGCCGCCCAGGATCCGAACAACTCCCCGGAGTGGCAGGAGTTCTTCCGCGGTGTGCTCACCGACCGCGCCATGCAGCAGGTCGGAGTGGGTGTATGACGGCCGACGTCGGCACGCCCCCGGCCGGTCCGGGGCTCTTGGCCACCACGGTCGCGGCGCTGCAGGGTAGCGGCCGGCTGGTCGCCACCGATTGGGACGCCGAGACTTTCGACGTGCACCCGCGCGAGGAGGGCGGGCTGCCGATCGCCGGCGTCATCCTGCACACCAGCAACTCGGTGGCGTTTTACGCGGTCTGGGACGACACCGTTCCCGCCCCGGCGCGCGCGGCCGTCGCCGAGTGGTCCGTGCGCGCCAACACCGACCTGACGACCAGCGCGGTCGAGTTCAGCCTGGACACCGGCATTCTCGCGATCCGGTCCGTCGTGCACCTGGGCTCGGTCACCGTGGGGACCCCGGGCGTGGACGTGCCCGAGGAGGCCACCGCGATCTCCCGCACCGCCTACGCAGCTCTGCTGCAGGAAAGCGTCATGGACGTCGAAGCCGCCTACCAGCGCTACCGGCCCCAGGTCGCCGATCTCCTCGCCGGAACCTGACCCGATCCGGTGTCCGCGGCAGATCCGCGCTGCCCGGCGGGCCGAGCGATCCCGCACATTCCAAGTGATTCGCACGTTAGACTGCACTACAAGGTCGTATAGATGTAGTCTAAGGGAGTTGCGATGACGCGGAGACGGGTCGCTGTTTCCCGGGCGTCCGCCGACGCGCTGGGTGTGTTGGGCAACCAGATCAGGCTCGGCCGGCACGCCCGCGGCTGGAGCATCGCAGATCTCGCCGCGCGGCTCGGGGTGAACCCGCGCACGGTGACCAATGCCGAATCCGGGTCGCCGACGGTGGCGATCGGCACCGTGTTCAACGCGGCATTCCTCGTGGGCGTGGATCTGTTCGGACTGTCCGGCCCCGAACTCGCACGCGCCCGTCGAGCCGGCGAGGAGACCCTGGCGTTGCTCCCCGCGAAGGTGCGCAAGCCGACGGCGAGGAGCAGCCCGGATGACTTCGCCTTCTGAGAATGCCTACGTATGGGCGTGGCTGCCGGACGCCACCAGCCCGGTCGTCGCAGGCAGGATCAGCCGTCATGGCAATGGGTATCGGTTCGCCTACGGCGAGAGCTACCTGTCCCGGCCGGAGGCGATCAGCCTGTACGCGCCGGAGCTTCCGCTGCGACCGGGCTGGATCGACGCGCCGGAGGGGCTGGACATGGCCGGTTGCCTGCGGGACGCGAGCCCCGACTCCTGGGGGCAGCGGGTCATCATCGCCCGCTTGACCGGATTGCTCGGAGCCGCAGCCGACCAGATCACACTCGACAAGCTCACGTTCTTACTCGAGTCGGGCTCGAACCGCATCGGCGCCTTGGACTTCCAGCGCAGCCCCACTGAATACGTTCCGAGATCGCACACGGCGACACTCGATGAACTGCACGCCGCCGCGGATGCCTTGCAGGCCGGCAAGCTTCGCGAAGAACTGGCAACGGCCCTCGTCGACGGAACGGCGGTCGGTGGCGCCCGCCCGAAGGTGCTCGTCGCCGAGGGACAGATTCAATACATCGCCAAACTGTCGACGTCGGCCGACCCGTATCCCGTGGTGAAGGCCGAAGCCGTCGGGTTGGAGCTGGCCCGGCGCGTCGGAGTCAGCACGCCGGCGTCCAGGGTTATCCGGTCACTCGGGCGGGACGTGCTTCTCGTCGAACGGTTCGATCGGCCCGGCGGCCGGCGCGCCATGCTGGTCTCCGGGCTGACCATGCTCGGCTTCGGCGACTTCCTCGGCGCCCGGTACTCGTCCTACCCGGAGCTGCTCGATGTCTTGCGCCAATCCAGCGCATCCGGTAAAACCTGGGGCGCACGCTGTTCGAGCGGATCGTCCTCAATATCGCGATCGGCAACACCGACGATCATGCCCGCAACCACGCTGCGTTCTGGGACGGCCAGCACCTAGCGCTCACTCCTGCCTACGACCTGTGCCCACAACCGCGATCCGGCACCGAGGCCAACCAAGCGATGGACATCAGCCGCTCAGGGGCGAGGAGCAGCAGGTTCTCGACCTGCGTTCAGGCGGCCGAAGATTATGGCCTGACTCGCCACCAGGCCCAGGACATCGTCGATCACCACGTCACGATCATCCGGGAGGTCTGGGCCGACGCGGCGGACACGGCACAACTGACCACCGTGGAGCGAAGCGCCCTCTTCGGACGACAGATCCTCAATCCGTACGCGTTCACCGAGTAGCCTGCGCGCAGACGGAGGCGGCGTCGGCCATCCCCGGAGTCGCCTAGCCGGAGAACGAGCCGCCGGCCAGCTGTTTCACCTGCTGCGTGGCCGAGGTCGCCGCCGCACTGCTGGCCGGCTTCAGCGGCGCTGAGGGCGCGGGCTTCGTAGGCCGGAGCGGGGCCGTCCGGCCGCCTGCGTTCGCCACCTGCTTCATGTGCACGATCTTCCACGCGGTCGCATTCGGGTCGGCGCCGGGATCCTGCACGGGGTCGTCCTCGATCTTGGTGATCGTGAACGTCGCGCCCGGCAGCAGCAGCCACTCCTTCTCGTGCATGGCCTCCGACAGCAGCTCGACATTCCGGGCGTCCGTCACGCCGAGAATGCACTTGACGCTCACCGTCTGGTCCTTGGCCGGCGCCTTGTCGCCGCCACCGCGAGCGTAAAGCTCACAGGACTTTATGTCGTATGTGGTGCTCGTGAACGCCGGGTACACGATCTGCGTGCGCCCCAGGTAGGTCGCCTGGAACGCCGCCGCGCTCATGCGTGCGCCGCGATATACCGTGCCCTTCATTGCCGTCATCTTCGCCAGTGCCTGCATAGCCACGCCCGCATGGGTCACCCCTTCGGCGAACATCTGGTCCTTATCCATGCCGCCGCTCGACTTGCCGCCCTTTTCCAGCTTGCCCTTGATGGCCTGTTGCTGTCCGGCCAACCAGTCGCGGTTGTTGGCGACCGCGGGGTTCATGTAGAGGTAGTCGGCCGCCGTATAGGCGACGACGGCCGTGATCTCGGCCTGGGTCAGCCCTGCGGTCTTCGCCAAGTCGCTGACCTGTTTCGCGTGTTTCGATCTGAGCTGGTCCGTTTGCCGGGCACCGTGGTTGGCCAGCAGTGCGCCTTTGCCAGTCAGATCGTCGCCGATCTGCTGCGTGAACGGCGTCGGCGTGGGCTTGTTGTCCTTCGTGCGGCCGTCCATGTCCTCGAGATACCGCTGCTGTGCTCGAGCCCGGCCGTAATCGCGCCGCGCCTCGGCATAGATGTCCTCGATCAATGCGACGAGGGCCGGGTCACCGTCCCGGTGGCGCTTCAACCAGTGCTCGCACATCGTCACGATGGAGCCGAGGTTCAGCAGTTCGTCCGCTTCCTTGTCAGCGGCGGTTTGCCCTTTATCCCAGGCGGTCTTCCCCCCGCCGAGGCTGAACTCCTTCTTGCCCAGCGCCTTTTGCTGATCGAGCAGGTTGCCGATCTTGTAGAGGCTGTCCTTCGTGCCGGTGAGCGCCTTGGCCAGGCTGTTCATGTTCTTCTTCGTCACGGCCCCGCCATTGGCGGCGGCGATATCCGCTGACGTCTTGGTGATCGAGGAGAGGCGGCGACGCAGCGTCATGCGATGGATCTCGGCGGCCGGCGTATCGGGTATGACGCGGCCCTGGGCCGGGCCCCGCTCCGGGGCCGAACCCGACAGTGATGTCGACGGTGATCCCAATGGTGGTCCCGACACCGACCGGCGCAGCGCAGGCGCGATGTGGTCTGCCGCCCGGTCCGCGCGCGTTTCTGCCGCGTCGTCCGCTCGGCCAATCATTCCGTTGGCGCCGCTTCCGCCGGCCGCGCTTTCCCCACTACTGCTCCCGCGCGATCCCTCGGCGACGTGGGAAAGCTCGTGCGCGAGCAGCCGGGACCCGGCGTCGCTGTGCGGCCGGTAGCTGCCGGCGGAGAAATACACGTCGTTGCCGTGGCTGAAGGCGACCGACTGCACCGAGCGGGCCAGCACATCGGCCCGCGCGTCGGTGTGCAGCCGCACGCCGGAAAGGTCCGCGCCGAGCAGCGGCTGGGCGGCGGCGCGGATCTCACCCGGCAGCGCACCACCACGTCCGCGGCTCTGGGAGAGCTCGGATGCGACGGCGTCCGGGATCGGCGCACCGCCCAGGGGATCCTGACCCTGGCGGGGATCACTCGCGAGGCGCCGGAGCGGCTCAGCGGTGGTCACCAGCGGGGTGGGGCGCCACGTCTGCCCGGTCTCCGCCACGGCCACTGGCTCGGCGGACTGGCCTGCCGCCTGCGGTAACGCCTGCCGGCGCTGTTCGATCGAGGTGATCGACATGACACCCTCCGCAAGCTCGGTCGTCGGTCGGCTGGGTCATCGGCGAGCTGCGCCATCGGTGTGCGTCATCATTACGGGCGCCACGAACAGCGGGCACCACCGTCACTGTGCGGTACCGGCGGCACCGGACCAAGGGAGCCAGGTCCTGTCTTTCCCGTGGTCCCTTTCTTGTTGTCAGCGCTGGAACTTGCCGCGCGCGAGGTTCTGCATCGCCAGCGCCGACGACGGTCCGAGCGTGGGCTTCGGCGTCGGGCGCGGCGCCATTCGCGATCGAGGCGCCGCTGGAACGGAGAAATCTCCGCTGGCCAGGTTCTGCATCGCCGCGGGCGCGGCGGGAGCCTGCGGCTTCTCGGGCGGCACCTCCTTCGGGCTGACCTGTTTGAGGTAGACCTCCTTCCACGCCGTCGCCGGCGTCACGCCCGGCTTCCCCGGATCTCCCTGCTTCAGGTCCACGATCTTGGTGATCTCGAACGACGCGCCGGGCAGCAGCAGCCACTCATTCTCGACGGCGATCTCCGAGATCGCCTTGATGTCGCGGGCATCATTCACCTCGAAGAAGCACTTCACACTCACGGTCTGGTCCGGATCCGGCTTCCGCTCCCCGGCGCCCTTCGCGTAGTTGTCCGCCGTGCTTTCCACCAGGCCCGTGCTGGTGAATCCCTTGTAGACGACGTGGGTCTTCTTGCCGTAGGTCTCATCGAACTTGGCCTGGGTCATCCGGGCTCCGCGATACGTGGTGCCCTTCTTCACCTCCATCTTCGCCAGGCTCTGCATCGCGACACCGGTATGCACGACACCCTCCTCGCGCATCGCGTCGGCATCGACGGCCCGCTGCCCCACGGCATTGGCCTGCGCGTCGAGGATTTTCTGCATCGTCGGCACCTGCTTGTCCAGCCACTCGGTATCTCGGGCCGTCGCCGGGTTGATGAAGAGATACGCGCTGCCGGTGTACAGCTTGATGGCGGTGACCTCGGCCTCGGTGAGACCGGCCGCGCGGATCAGTTCGGCGCCCGCTCGCGCCGGGTGGTCCGGATGGTAGGTCTTGTTGGGCGCCGCGCTCGCCATCGCGTTGGTTCCCTTCGCGGGCATGCCGACGTTGAGGTGCTGTGTGAAGGGCGTCGCGGTGGCCTCGTGCGCCATCCGCGACCGGTTCGCCGGGACCATATCGCCCGCGCGCATGTCGTTGACGTAGCGTTGCTGCGCCTGCGCCTGTCCCAGGTCGCGGCTCGCCTCGGCCAGGATGTCCTCCAACAGAGCCCGCGCCGCCGCATCCTTCGGGTCGGTGTGCTTGGCCAGCCACGCCTTCGCCAGGCCGGTGATGGCGGTGAGCGTGACGATCTGCTCCTGCTGGTCGGTCTTGGTGCGATGCAGGTCGAGCAGCTTGCCGATCTTGTCGAGGCCGTCCTTCGTGCCGGCCAGCGTCTTCAGTGCGCCCTTCCCGCGCCGGGCGGTGACGATATCCGCGGAGGTGGCCGCGATCGTGCGACGCAAGACCGTTCGAGGCAGGGGCGCCGTGTCGTCCGCACGACGCCTGAGCGGCTCCTCGGAAGTAAGGAGCGGTGCGGGCCGCCAGGTCTGCGCCGCGGGCTTCGGCGCCATGGCGATCTCGGAGTCGGCCCCCTCCGCTGCCTGCTGGAGCGCGCGCCGACGCCGCTGGAGTAACTTCATCGGTACGGCGATACCCTCCGGGGGCTACAACGCGGAGCGCACCACGAGAACTCCATCACCTGCGCCGGGTGGTCCCGACCGTCGCCGCGGGCACTTCTCACCTTGCGCCGTCGGCGGCGCCCGGTGAAGGGAGCCAGGTCCTGTCTTTTCTGCCGTGGCGCTCGCGCGGGGCGGCACCCGCGATGTCATGCTGAGCGGTATGTCCATCGCGGGACGGCTGCACCGGCCGGAGGTCGCGCCCGTTGAAACACGGGCCGGCGACGTGCCCGCGCCCAGATCCCCCGCCGCGGCATCACTGGCCGTCGCTCTGCGCATTCTCGGCGTGTGCCTGCTGGCCCTCGCGGCGATCGAGGTGGCATTCCCCTCGGACACCGCTGCGGCGGCCGATCACACCGACGCGTCCTGGTGGCAGGCCACCGCCATCCCGCTCAGCGCGCTGGTCTTCGCGGCGATGGGATGGCTGGCGTGGGCCCGGCGTCCGGCCAACCGCACCGGGGCGATCATGGTGGTCGGCGCCGCTCTGCTGCTCGCCGCAGGCCTCGCGAACCTGCCGATCGCCGTGTTCGGCGCCATCGCGACCGTGCTCGCCACGGCGGTTCTCGCTCTCCTCGTGCACCTACTTCTGGCGTTCCCGTCCGGCACCCTGCGCACCACGACTGCCCGCGTGACAGTGCTTGCCGGATACGGCGTTTCGCTCGTCATGCAGGTGCCGCTGTACCTCTTCGACCCGGCGAGCAGCCCCGGCGGCGTGCTGGCCGCGGCGAACCGGCCCGGCCTCGCCGCCGCAGGGGCATGGGCGCAACAGGGGGCCGGGGCGGCCGTCATGCTCGTCACGGCGACCATCTGCGCGACGCGATTCGCGCGGGCGAAACCGCACGCACGCTGGATACTCGCGCCGCTGTACCTGTACGGCATCCTCGCCGTGATCGCGGTGCCGCTGCTGCCGCAGCTCATCGTCCCGCTGACGGGCCTGTCCGAGGCGACGTCGTCCGTGCTCCAGGTGGCGGTGATCACCGTGGTACCGATCGCGGTCGGCGCCTGCATGCTGCTCGGCGGCTTCGCACGGACCAGCGAGGTGCAGGAGCTCGGTGCGTGGCTCGGTGCCCGCACCCACGAGCGGGAGTCGATCCGCGACGCCTTGGCCCGCGCACTCGGCGATCCGTCGCTCCGGCTGATGTTCTGGGCGCCCGATCCACCGGGATTCGTGGACGGCGACGGCCACCCGGTCTCGCTCCCCGACCCGGACGGCGGCCGCGCGTTCGTCACGGTGCGGCTCGCCGAGGCGCCGGTCGCCGCCATCGAGTATGACGCTGCCCTGATCGAAGACCCCGAGTTGGTCGCCGCGGCCGGCCGGGTGCTCGCCCTGGCGCTGGAGCGTGAGCAGCTGACGGCAGCCCTGCTCGCGAGCGAGCGCGAAGTTCGCCGCTCCCGCATCCGGATCGTCGAGGCAGGCGACCGGGAGCGCGACCGGATCGCGCAGAATCTGCACGACGGGCTGCAGGCGGATCTCGTCCTGCTAGGCCTGCAAGCGCAGGGAATCGCCGACATCCCCGGCGCCGGAACCGATGTCGCGAATGCCGCCAGGGCGCTGCGTCGTCGGATCGACGAGGCCGCCGCCGATCTGCGCGCGCTGGTGCACGCCGTCATGCCGCCCGCGCTCACGCAACAGGGGCTGACGTCGGCGGTGGAGGATCTAGCGGACCGGATGCCCATACCGACGCTGGTCACCGGAAGCGTGTCGGCCGACCTTCCGCCACAGGTCCAGTCCACCGCCTACTTCATCGTGGCCGAGGCGATCACCAACGCGATCAAACACGCCGGCGCCGGGCGGGTCGCGGTCCACCTCGGTAGCGTCGACGGCCTGGTCACGATCCGGGTGAGCGACGACGGCATGGGTGGCGCGACGCACGGGAGGGCGGGTATGGGGTTGGCCGGCCTGCGCGACCGGGCCGACGCGCTGGGCGGCCGGTTGATCGTGCAAAGCCCGGCCGGGGCCGGCACGGAACTCATCGCGGAGTTGCCATGCGAGTGATCGTCGCCGAGGACGAGGCGCTACTCCGCGAAGGGCTGTGCCTGCTGCTGGAGCGCAACGGGTTCGACGTGGTCGCCGCCGTCGGCGCGGCCGACGGGCTGCTCGGCGCCGTCGAGGAGCATCGGCCGGACCTGGTCGCCACCGACATCCGCATGCCACCGACGCACACCGACGACGGCCTGCGGGCGGCCCTCGACATCCGGCGGCGCTGGCCGGCGACCGCGCTGGTGCTGCTGTCCCAGCACGTCGAGCGCCGCTACGCGCTGCAACTGCTGGCCAATCCCACCGCGGGCACCGGCTATCTGCTCAAGCAGCGCGTCACCGATTCCGCCGCTTTCTGCGACGACCTGCGCCGCGTCGGCGACGGTGCCACCGTGCTCGACCCGGAGGTCGCGCAGCTGATGGTCACCCGGGCGCGCGGCACCAACAGCGCCATCGAGGGCCTGAGCCGCCGACAGCGCGAGGTGTTGGAGCTGGTGGCGCAGGGGCGCAGCAACGCCTGGATCGCGCACCGCCTCTCGGTGACGGAAAAGGCCGTGGTGAACCACGTCTCGCACATCTATGACCAGCTCGGGCTGCTCCCCGGCCCGGACGACCATCGCCGCGTGCTCGCCGTCGTGCAGTACTTGTCCCGGTGAGGCCAGGCCGCGGCTCGCCGCGCGAACGGCATCATGGGCGGCAGCGATCCGGCGCCCTCACGCACCCAGGGGAACACCCGGCTGCTGCATTCCCCTGATCGCCTTCCTGATATTGGTCGGTCGCATCAGGTCGCCGGCCTTTGCCGTGCTCCGCATCTTGGCCAGGGCGATCGCCGTCTCAATAGACGCCGGCGTCAGGTCCCGGAACCGTATCAGCGGGAAAGCGTCACGCTCATCCGCGCCACCTTCGCCCGTCGAAGGATCGACATAGAGTCCGGGCTCGAGATCGTTGAGGCGGCTTCCTTTGTAAATCCGATCTCCATATCTGAATCCGTGCACAAGCCCGGCGCTGTGTTTCTGCGCCGAGATGATGATCCTTTTCACGCCCCTCGCCACCATCGGACGGAACGCGGCAACGGTCTCGTTGTACCCGGATCGAATCGAATACACGACGGTGGATTCCGTCATAGCGCTCAGGTTCTGCGTCCGGTAATGGTCCGGTTGCGAGGGCCCCGGCACCGGGTCGAAGAGCGTCACCTCGACCTGCAGGTGCTGGTACTTCTTCTTGAGTCTGTTGGCGAGCAGTGCGCCGGCCACGGAGCCTCGACTGTGCGCCCGGATGATGATTCTGGTCTCGTCCGGCTCCCACCCCCGGATGCCCATCGTGTCGCCGATCAGCGCAAGCGATCGCTTGACGACGTTCTCGATGGAATTGGATCCGTGGTCCCACGTTCCGGCAGCGCCCTTCTTGTTCCGCCCCCCGAAATCCCCGACCGTGCCAACGCCGCCCGGTCCCGGAAACAGGAATTCCGGCCCTTTCGTTTCGTCCTTCTTGCTGTACCACACGGGTCGTGAGCGGCTCGGTGCCTCCATTTTCATCCATTTGTCGGGGTTCGGCTCGCCTTCCCTGCGCCACGCGTCCTCAAGGTCCGCTTTGGACTTCGCCCCGCCGAGAAGGCCCTTCTTGCCTTCGTCCGGCGCATAGCCGTCGGCGACGTCCGCCGCTTCATTCGTGGCCCATTTTCCGTATGCCGAGCCCGCAGTCGTGATCTTGATGACGTGTTGCGGCGGGTTCTGCCCGCGCTGGAGATTCGCGCGCCGACCGTCCGCTTCTTCCACCTCTTTGGTGCCGGCCCGACGATCGGGATCTTTGGGCGTCGCCGGCCGTGGCAGTGCTATGCCGTGCAGTGGGTTGACGCTCCTCGTTTCCTGTGCCGCCCCACCCCCCTTGCCGAACTTCATCCACTTCGGCAGCGGGAGCCGCTGCAGCGTGCTCGGCTCCTTGGTGCTGCGGCGCAGCGCGGCGGGAACAGCATGCGTGGTCCGGTGTCCCGTTCCGCTCGCCGCGGGCGCAGCGGTCGACCGCCGCAGGGCGCCGAGGGCCGCGTCGGCGGCCCGGTCCGCGGCCGCCTCGGCCGGGTCGTCCGCGCGACCAACGGTCAGCGGGCCGCCGGCACCCCGATCGGCGCCGCGGCGCTGGGCGGCGACATGGCCGGCTTCGTGTGCCAAGACCCGGAGTCCGTCTCCGGAATTCGGTCGGACACCGGGACCGACGTAGATGTCGTCCCCGTAGGTGAACGCCGTCGCCTGGACCGAGCGCGCCAGCCGGCCGGCCTCGGCGTCGTCATGCACGCGAACGGTCGACATGTCCGCTCCGAAATGATCGGACCACGGGCCGGCCACGTTCTCGGGCAATCGGGCTCCGCGACCGCGGCGCCGACGCAGCGCCGCCACCACGGGTGCATCCACGGCTGTGCCGCCGAGCGGGTCGTCGCCGGTCGCCAACCGCCGCAGCGGAGCTCCGCCGACCGCGGCGACCGGTACCGGCAGGAAGCCGTGGGCGGCTCCGTCCACCAGTGGCGTCGCCCGCTCGACAGTTTCCGCGGCCGCCTTACCGGCAGCCTCGTTCTTCCGGACACGCTGCGCAGCGATCGACATCGAACACCTCGGACCTGGCGCGTGAACAGCACCACTTTTTAACACGCTAGCCCCGGGGAAATATCCGCACAAGCCGGACAACTGCGTCATCGCGCTCGCACGGGCAGGCGACGACACCGACAGGTTTCCCGGAACGTGTGCATATAACTGGGACAATCCGGGCAGAATGCTGCAGTAGGGCTATCCATCTGAGCCGACCTAGGCTTCCGAGACCACTTCCAGTAGTAGGCCTAACCATTCGTTGGCACGAGCAGTTGTGGTGAGTCGGGTCAGATGGATAGCCCTATGCTGCAGGACTCACACCGCAGGTATAGGCCCGCTCGGAGCCCCGCCCCTCCGGAAACGCCCCCGCGCCGTCATACACGTCGCCGGAAGATCACCGGAAGATCGACGGAAGATCGACGCTCACCCCAGCCCCGCGGGCACGCGGCGCCCGAGCTTCCCGTACTCGCGCACCGCCGCCCCCAGCACGTGCCGCATGCCGAGAGGACCGCCGTCCGACGCGGCGTCATAGACGGCCGCCAGCACGATGTTCCGCAGGTCGCCGCCGGCGAGCTCCAGGGTCGCGGCCAGGCGCGGCACGTCGACGGGATCGGCCGGATCGAGGTCGCCGGCATGGGACAGCAGCGCCGTCCAGAGCCGCACCCGCGTCGGCTCGTCCGGATCCGGGAAGTGCACGATGAAGTGCAGCCGCCGGGAGAAGGCCACATCCAGGTTGCCCTTCAGGTTGGTGGCGAGGATCGTGACCCCGTCGAACTGCTCCATCCGCTGCAGCAGGTAGGCGATCTCCTGGTTCGCGTAGCGGTCATGCGCATCCTTCACCTCGCTGCGCTTGCCGAACAACGCATCCGCCTCGTCGAAGAACAGCACCACGTTCAGGCTCTCCGCGTCGGCGAAGATCCGCTCCAGGTTCTTCTCGGTCTCCCCGATGTACTTGTCCACCACCCCGGACAGGTCGACCTGCATCAGATCCAGCCCGGCAGAATCCGCGATCACGTGCGCGGCCAGGGTCTTGCCCGTCCCCGGGCTCCCGGTGAACAGGGCCGCGATGCCGGTGCCCTTCCCGCCGAGGCCGTGCACGGCGCCGCGGCCCGCAACCGAGTCGCGCAGCCGGACCCACGCCGCGAGCCGTTCCAGTTCCGCCCGGGTCCCGTCCGGCACCTGCAGGTCGGCGAACGTGGCGCGCCCCCACCCGAACCCGCCGCGCACCGCCGCGGACCCGCCGAGCAGCCGCACCGACTCGGCAATGCGAACGGCGTCCACCGGCTCGCCCGCCACCTGCGCCTGCACGTCGGCATGCTGCGCCACCGCATCGATCTGCGCCGGGGTCAGCCGGTAGGGCGTGAGGTCCACGTCCGCGACGCCGGCCAACCGAGTATGACGGCGCCACACGTCGAGTCGTTTCTCGGGCGCGAGCGGCGCAGTCCGCACGATCACCGGCAATGCCCGCTGCCAGCCCGCGTTCCACCGGGCCGATCCGACCAGCACCACCGGGACGGGCGCCTCGGCCGCGAGCCGGATCGCTTCGGCGCCGCGCGGATCCCCGTACATCCGTTCGGCCGATTCGACGATCAGCCCCGCACAACGGAGTCCGGCATGCCGCACCAGCACGGCGAGGGCCTCGTGCAGCGGCACGGTATCTGGCCGCAATGCCAGATCCGCTGTCACGCAACGGATATCGGCCGCGGCGAAGGCGGTCCGCGCGACGCTGGCGCCCGCACCGCCGGGCGGGTTCTCGACCCATGCCAGGGTTTCGCCCGCGGCCAGCGCGGCGGTGAGCTGGGCGACGCCGTCGGCGGCGAAGACGTCCTCGGGGCCGGGATCGGGGACCATCAACGCGCCGGCCACCGCATCGTCGATCGGATCGCCGAGCAGCGCGGCGACCACACCCTCCCCGACGACGACGGTCCTGCCCAGCGACCAATCGCCGTCGCGAACGCCGACCAGACCCCACCGGCGCAGCGGCGCATCCGGGCCGAGCACCGCGCGACCGTGACCCGAGATCAGCGAGATCCCGGCCAGTTCCAGCGCGAGCGCGACGGAGGCGGGCCGCGGGCCGTCGGCACCGAGAAGCATCCCGTAGGCGGCGGCGACGTTCGGGTCGATGTCCGGCGCGGCGGTCACCATCAGAACGTCGGCCGCCGCGGCATCGAGGGCGAAGACCGAGGCCAGCCGCACCAGCGTGTCGTCCACCAGCACGGCCACGTCGGCGGGAAGCGGCGCGCCGGTCGCGCCGGTCTCACCAGCTCCGCCGATCTCACCAGCCGCACCGGGATCGCTCCGGGGCACACGCCACACCTCGAGCAACGCCACCAGTGCCGACCATCGGGGGTCGCCGTCCAGGCCGCGCCGCTCCCCGGCCCGCAGCACGGCGCCGGCCAGGGCGGCAAGCCCCGTCACTGGCGTCATCAGGCCTCCTTGCCGGGACCTCAGCGGGAAGAAATCCTGGCCGTAGTGTTATGCCGTATTGTTGCCCGACCGTTACCCGATCTGATCATGACGGACCGGTATTGTCTGGACTACCGGCTTCCGACGTTACAGAATGTCAGTTTGTCAGAGAACTGTCGGCGGCCGATCGGCAAGAGGCGGCCGGCTGCAGCGATCGGACGTCAGCAGTACATCCGAAGCAGCACCCACGGCCGCACTGGCCGCGGAAGCCGCTGCGTCGACCAGGGAGCGTGCGTCGTGATCATTCCCGTCATCGACGCCGGCCTCGAATCCCTGGTCCGCACCGCGCTGCCGCTGGCGCCCGCGGTCGGTGATGTGTCCTTCGACCCGCCGTCCGGAACCTGGTCGGCGCAGCTGTCGCGGATCACCGTCAACCTCTTCCTGTTCGGCGTGGGCCGCTCCCCTCAGCCGCCGCGACCGGCCGCCGAGCGCGTGGTGGACGGCGTGGCGCAGCGCAGGCCGCAGCTGCCGATGATCGAGCTGCACTACCTGGTGTCGGCGTGGGCGGGCACCGTCCGCGACGAGCACCAACTCACCGGTGAACTGCTCAGCCACTTCATCATGAACCAGGTGCTGCCGGGCGAGCATCTCCCCGACAGCGTGGTCAGCCCGATCCAACTGGCCGTCGCGCCGCACGACAACAGCCGCGCGAAGGACGTCTGGTCGACGGTCGGCGGCACTATCAAACCGTCGTTCGAGGTCGTGATCACCTCGCCGATCGACGCGCTGCCCTTCGCCGATCTGCCACCCGCCGTCGAACGGATCCAGAGCCTCGTCGCCCCGCGCGGCCACCACGTCGACAGCGGGGACGGCCCCCAGGGCGGGCGCCGCGACGGTTACCGACAGGTCCAGTCACGTGCGGGTTAGCTCCACCGCGACGCGGCTCGCCATCGCGCCGGGCGCGAGCGGTGACCTGACGCTCGACGTGGTGAACACCGGCAACGTGATCGACGGCATCACGGCGCGCATCGTCGGCGTACCCGAGCACACGGTGTCGAGCCATCCGCCCATGCTTCCGCTGTTCCCGGACGCCGCCGGCCAGATCACCCTTACCCTCGATCTCCCGCAGAGCTTCCCGGCAGGGCGGCATCCCATGACGGTCGAGGTGCACTCGCGGCAAGTGGACGCCGCCCCGGGGTACGTGAACGTCGATCTGGACGTTCCGCTGGCGCCCGCCGTGACACTCGCGAGCCGCCCCGAACTGGTGCGCGCGCGTCGCACGGGCCGGTTCATCCTGACCGTCACCAATCGCGGAAACGCCGTGCTGGACATCGATCTCGCGGTGCACGACGCGCAGAAGACGTGCGCCATCAGCATCCAGCCGCGGGCCTTGTCGCTGCCGCCGGGCGTCAGCGCGGAGGCCGTGGTCACCGTCCGCGGCCGCCGCATGTTCATGGGCACCGACAGCGATCGGGCGCTCGTCGCGGAGGCCACCGCGCGCACGGTCTCGCCGTGGGAGGCCGAACGCCCGCCGGGCGAGGACGGCGTCATACCCGACGGCCAAAGCCCGTCCGGGGCCGAACTTTCCGAGTATGACGGTGTTCTCGGGGCCGGGCCGGCGACGGATCTCGTGCGCCCCGGGGTCGTGCCGGCCGAGGTGGGCGTCCCGGAATCCGGCGCGGCGCCCGTCCGCGCCCCGGAGCCGCTGACCGAGCACATACCGCTCACCTTCCGGCAGCGCCCGTATGTGACGCGCGGGGTGCTCACGGCGCTGATACTGCTTGCCATCATTGCGTTGTGGGCAGCGGCGTTCCTGTTCGGGCTGTCCAAGGTGTTCGCCGGCGATCCGTTGACCAAGTCGGCGCCGGCGTCGTTCTTCGCCGCGACGCCGGAGCAGTCCGGTGCTTCGGGCGCTGCTGGTGCCGGCAGCACGGCGGGGGGCGCTTCGGGGGGCACGGCCGGTTCCGGTGGAGCTGGTTCGACGTCTCCGGGCGCCGCCGGCAGCGCCGCACCGGGCGCAGCGGCCCCCGGCCCGGGTCCGAAGGGTCTGGGTACCGGTCCCGCCCCCGCCGGTGCGGTGCCCAAGACGGGCACCCTGCCGGCCGGTGTCGGCGGCACGATCGCCGGCACCGTGACCGCCGCCTCCAGCGGGGATCCCGTCGGCCGCATCCTGGTGTCCGCCATGCGGGTCAAGGCGGACGGGTCCACCGTCCCCGTTGCCTCCGCGGCGACGCAGGCCGACGGCAGCTACCAGGTGTCGGGCCTGTTCCCGGGGCCGTACGTCCTGCAGTTCAGCGCCCCCGGGTTCACCACCACCTACTACCCCGCCGCGACCGAGGAGCCGGCCGCGAAGAAGCTCACCGCGGTCGCCGGGCAGGTGACCGGCGACGGCAACGCGGTGGTGCGCGGGCTGCCGGCGACGATCAGCGGGTCCGTCGACTTCGGCGACAACACCGCGCCGGCGGTCACCACCGTGAGCGCCCGGCTGCTCGGCGCCGGCTCCGGCACGAAGGTCGTCATCCCCGATGTGAAGACCGATGCGAAGGGCGCGTATCGCTTCGCGAACCTGCCCGCGCCGGGCAACTACCTGCTCACCTTCACCACCCAGGGGTACGAGACAACCACCGAGCAGACGACGGTGACGGGCGGGGCGAACCGGTTCGTGTCGACGGCCGTGCTGGCCGCCGGCGCCGTGCAGATCTCCGGCAGCGTCACGGACGGCACCAATCCGCTCGGCGGTGCCACGGTGTCGACAACCGTGAACGGCCAACAGATCTCGACCGGGACCCCGACGACCGGGCAGGTCGGGCACTTCGTGATCGACAACCTGCCGACCCCGGCCACGTACATCATCACGGTGTCGAAGCAGGGCTACGGGCAGGTGAGCCAGGTGATCGACCTCGCTCCCGGCGCGCAGCGCACGGACCTCGTCATACCGCTGCTCGCGGGAACCGGAGTGGTCAGCGGCATCGCGGTCGGCCCCAACGGCGCGGGCGTGGGCGGCGCGACCGTCACGGTGGGGGGCCTCGCGAACCCGCCGACCACCACCACGCTCACCGACGGCCAGATCGGGGCGTTCTCGCTGTCCGGGCTGCCGGTGCCCGGCACCTACACGCTCACCGTCACCGCGAACGGCTTCGCCCCGCAGACCGTCCCGGTGACGCTCACGGCCGACAAGCCGCTGCCGCCGATCTCGGTGCCGCTCACCGCGTCCGCGGGCACCATCACCGGAACGGTCACCGGCGCGAACGGTGCGGGCATGGCAGGTGTGAACGTGGTCGCGACGGACGGGCAGAAGTCCTGGCCCGTCGTCACCACCTCGGCCGCGGGCGGTGTGCCGGCCGGCGGTTTCACCATCGCCGGCCTGCCGTCGGGTCGCTACACGATCACGGCGTCCGACGGGACGGGGCTCAGCCAAACGACTCTCGCCACGGTCGAGCCGGGTTCGCCGGTGAAGCTCGCATTCCAACTGAAGGCGGGGCCGTAGCATGCGCCTCGCCGTCGTGCCGACCAAGGTGGAGCTCACCGCCGGTCAGCCGTTTACCGTCGCCATCACCGTCACCAATACCGGTTCGGTGATCGGCGGCTACCACGTGCGCATCCTCGGCGCGGACCCGTCCTGGGTGCGCATCGACGCCGAGAACCTGTCGCTGTTCCCGGAGACGTCGCAGACGGTGCTGGCGACGATCGAGATCCCGCGCGGGGTCGGTGCCGGCGACCGGCGGATCGCGGTCCAGGTGCGGGAGATCACCCCGCCGCAGGCCGTCGCGGTCGCCGAGATCGAACTGGCGGTGCCGCCGCGCGAGGCCGTGAAGATGGCGCTCTCGCCGCTGACCGTCACCTGCGGCAAGCGCGGGCGGTTCTCCGTGGTCGCCGAGAACACCGGCAACACACCGGTTTCCGTCGCGCCGGTCGGCACCGACCCGGAAGCCCACATCACGTTCACGTTCATCCCGGACGTGCTGGATCTCGCCCCCGGCGAGCACGTGATCACCGACCTGCGCGCGTCCGCGAAGCGCCGCTGGTTCGGCACGCCGGTGGTCCGTCCGTTCGCGCTGGCCGCCGTCTCGCCGTCGGAGCGGGACGAGTTGGTGGCCCGCGCCGCCGCGGCGAAGGAGGCGAAGAAGGCCGCCAAGAGGGCCGAACGCCGCGCCAAGCTCGACCCGACGAAGCAGCCGAAGCCCGCCACCACGGACGCCGCGCCCGAGCCGCCCAAGCCACTGGCCCAGGGCACCATGATCCAGAAGCCGAAGCTCGGACGCGGGCTGCTCTCGCTGCTCGCGCTGCTGCTCGCGGTCACGGTGTTCGCCGTCGTCATCACGATCGCGCTGTCCCGACTGGTGGGTGTGTCCGCCGCGGATCGGGACCTGGCGCTGCAGGTCGCCTCGGCCCGCCAGTCAGGCGCGGCCACCGGCAGTTCCGCGCTCGGCGGCAAGGTGACGTACCTGACCGGCGGCGCCCCGGCGCAGGACATCACCGTCGAGGTGTTCTCGGCCGGGGACCTGACCAACCCGGTGATCTCCACCGCCACCGGCAAGGACGGCACCTGGGCGGTATCCTCGCTGCCCGCCGGCAGCTACAAGATCCGTTTCCGCGGCGCGGGTTTCGCCGAGGTGTGGTACCCGAACGCGCTGGACGGCGCCAGCGCCAAACCGGTGCAATTGGACGCCGCGCAGAAGGTCACCGACCTCGCGGTAACCCTTGGCGGCCTGCCCGCGACCATCTCAGGGCAGGTCACCGGAAGCGATGTCGCCGGCGCGATCCTCACCGTGCAGGTGCCGATGGCCGGCCTGAAGCCGGCCGGCCAGCCTCCGGCGAGCACCGGCCCCGCGGCCCCAGCGTCGGGCGCGCCCGGCTCGGCCGGACCGACTGTGACGGCGCAGCCCGTCATACCCGGTAGTGATACCGGGCATCCGGCGACCGCCGGGAACGGCGCTTCGCCCACCGGCACATCGTCCGCCGGTAGCGGAGCGGCGGCGAACAACGCGGGAGCCGTGCTGAAGACGATCCCGATCGGCTCCGACGGCCTATTTACGCTCACCGACCTGCCGTCGCCGGCGGTGTACGACCTGGTGGTGTCCAAGCTCGGTTTCGCGTCGGACACGCAACGCGTAGACCTGTCCGGCGGCGAGACCCGAACCGGCGTCACGCTGGTGCTGCGCAGCGGGGACGGGTTGATCTCCGGCACGGTGACCGGCCCGGACGGCCCGCTCGGCAATGCGGTGGTCACGGCGACCAGCGGCAATAACACCGTGCGCACGCTGACGCTGACCAAGGGCGACATCGGTGGGTTCACGCTGCGCGGGCTCGCGACGCCGGCCACCTATACGGTGACGGTGACCGCGCCCGAATTCACGCCGGTCACCTCCACGCTCACGTTGACCGAGTCGCAGAAGCTGACGGGGGTGCTGCTGTCGCTCTCGGCGTCGGCCGGGTCGCTGTCGGGAATGGTGACGATGCTCGCGGACGGCTCCCCGGCGACCGGGGTGACGGTCACGGTGGCGTCCGGCTCGAACCAGCCGCTGACCACGGTGACGCAGTCCGGCGCGTCGGCCGGGCTGTGGTCGATGTCCGGCCTGCCGATCCCGGGCACGTTCACCGTCACGTTCTCGCGGGCGGACCTCGAGTCGCAGACCGTGTCGTTGGCGCTGAACTCGGCCGGGGTGATCACGTCCGGGGCCGGCCCGAACGGGTCGATCGCAGTCGCCATGCGGTCGGCGTTCGCCGCAGTGACGGGGACGGTGCGGCAGGTGTCCCCGCGCGGAAGCACGGCGGTCGGCGAGGCGACGGTGACGCTGGCGTCCGGGGAGCAGAACTACACGGTGACCAGCGCCTCGGTGCCGGCCTCGGATCTCGGGGTCTACTACATCGGGAACGTGGCGCCCGGAACGTACACGATGTCGGTCGTGCGGAAGGGGACGAGCCCGACAACGGTGATCATTACCGTGACAGCTGGTCAGATACTGACCTACAATCCCGTCTTGATCCAACCTGCATCTGTGAGCGGGTTGGTGACGAGCGGCGGTAAGCCGCTGCCGGGAAGCGAGGTGTTCATGTATGTGTCCTCGCAATACCCGGCGAAGGTCTACGCGCAAACCATGACGGACTCGGCCGGCCGGTACAGCTTCACCGGTGTGGACGCCCCTCAGGCGTATGTGATCGAAGCGCGAAACAGCGCTGGCCCCTTGGTGTCTCGCACGATCATGCTGGATGCGAGCCAGGCAGCGACGGTGGATCTGGTGGTGCCGGCGCCGGCTGCTCCTGCTGCTCCGGGGACGTCGTCCTCGTCGGTCCCGCCGTCGACTCCGCCGAACACGCCGGGCACGCCGGGGGGTAGCGGGCCATGACGACGTCCGGCGTGCGGCCCCCACGCAATCCCGAGGCGCCAGAGGTCGTACTGGCCGAGGTCGTGTCGGCCGCTGCCGGAACCGCCGTGGCGGTGCCGGTGCAGGTCTACCACCGCGGCCGGCGGCCCGCGCGCATCCGGGTAACAATCCTCGGTCTCGACTCCCGCTGGGTGCCCGAGCCGCTGGAACTCGGGATCCTGCAACCGGGTGACGTCGCCGCGATCACGCTGACGATCCTGCCCGAGCGCGGGGCGCTGGGGGCGCGGTACCCGTTCACGATCGCGGCGGAGGCGACGGCCGTCTCCGGCTCGGTTTCCGGGGGCGGTGCTGCGACGGCCGGCGGTTTGGGCGGCGCCGCGGCGAAACCCGTGATCGGCCTTGCAGAATCGGTACTGGCGGTCGATGCGGCCGAGCGGATCTCGATGGCGATCCACCCGGCGACGTCGACCGCCGTGTTCGGGCGATCAATCCGCGTCGACATCACCAACCCCGGCGGCGCATCCCGGACGTTCCGGCTGGCGCCGTCCGCGGCGGCCGGCGCGTCGCTGCGGCTCCGCCGGGGCGACGTACAAGTCCCTGCGCAGCGCACGGTGTCGGTGAAGGGCAGGGTGCGGATCAAGAAGCCGACGCTCTTCGGCGGCGAGAACACGCACACCTTCGCCGTCGCCGCGCAGGGCACCGGCGCGCCCGAATACGCCGAGGGCACGGTGCGCTCCAAACCGATGATCGGCCGCGGCGTGCGCATGGTGGTCGGATTGATCGCGGTGGTCGCCCTGTGGGTCGGGATGGCCATCGTCTTCATTCCCAAGATCTCCACGGCGTTCAAGCCCAAGTCCGAAACGGCCGGGCCGACGGCGGTCGCCACGAGTGGGCCGGTGGCGGGGGCCGGTGGGTCGGGCGGTGCTAGTTCCGGCGGTTCCGGTGGTTCCGGCGGGAGCGGTTCTGGTTCTGGCGGCTCTGGTGGCGCCGGGTCTGGCGGTTCCGGTGGCGCCGGGGCGGGTGGCACAAGTGCTGCCGCGGCCGGCTATCAGCTCACCGGCACGGTCACCGGCCCGGGCGCTTCCGGCACGTCAGCCACCTTGGCCCCGGTGAGCCTGGCCGGCGCGGGCGACGACGGATCGCTCCCCGCTGCCCAGACGGCGCCTGCGGATAACCCAAAGGCCTTGCGGCGCCCCACTTCCGATCCGATCGGCAAGATCCCCGGGCCCGCCGCCGCGGTGAACCGGTTGGGGTTCGCGGCCATGACGGTCCTGACCAACGACAAGGGTGAGTTCGCATTCGGCGGGGTGACGGCTCCCGGTTACTACCTCCTCACGCTTGCGAAGGCTGGCTACCAGACCCAGCGATTCCTCATCAACTCGGCGACCCTCGCCTCACCTCAGCCGCTCAAGGTGGCGCTGCAGCCGGGCCAGGGCACGCTCTCCGGTCTCGTCACGGGGCCCGGCGGTTCGCCGTTGGGCGCGGCCACGATCGTCGTCACCGACGGGAACGTCACGTTGCAGACGTCGTCGGTGTCGGCGTCCACGCATACCGGTAAGCCGGGAACCTGGTCCATGGACCAGGTCTCGACGCCGGGCACGTATCTGGTGACGGCGTCGTCGCCCGGTCTCGGTAGCGCCTCCACGCTGGTCACGCTCGACGCCATGGGCAAGGCCACCGTCAATCTGGCGCTATCCGCCGGGCAGGGCTCGATCGTCGGGAAGGTCAGCGGCGTGGACGAGCTCGGCGTCATCGGCGGACTCGGCGGTATCACCGTCACCGCGAAGGGCGGCGACACCACCCGTACCGCAACGACTGTCACCTCGGCCGCGATGCGGGGTACGTTCATCCTGCCCAACCTGCCACTCCCCGGGAAATACACGCTCACCATCTCCGGACCGGGATTTCTGGGGCAGACCCGCGAGGTGTCCCTGTCGGCCGGCATCAGCTCCGTAACTGTCGACGCCACGCTGTCCCGGTCGGATGCGGTGGTGCAGGGCATCGTCACCGGAACGGATGAGAACGGTAAGCCGCAGGGCGGTCTCGGCGGCGTCGGCCTCACGCTGGCCAGTAACGACCTGACTCTGAAAACCATGACGACGTCCGGGGATTCGGCGGGCAGCTACCAATTCACCGGCGTTCCGCCGGGGTCGTATGTGCTCACGGCGACCGAGTTCGGCCGGACCACCGCCTCCGCCACCGTGGAATTGGTCGCGTCGACGTCCAAGACGGTGAACCTGGTGCTCGCCACCGATACCGGCGCCGAACTGCCAGCCACGGCGCATATCCGCGGCCAGGTGGTCGACTCGCGCACCGGCGGCCCGCTCACCTGCGACCGCGCCGTCGTCCCGGTGTCCGCCGCGGATTGCGTTGCGACGGTGACGGTCTCGGCCCCGAAGGACCCCACCGACGAGTCCAAGGGCACGGTCACCTACACGACCACCGCGACCGCCGCGCTCAACTTCGTCTACACCATTCCGAACCTCGACGCCACCCCACCCGTCGGCCTGCCCCCGGGCCTGTACACCGTCACCGTCTCCGCCCCCGGCTACGAGACCACCCTGACGCACGTCCAGGTCGCCCAGGGCCAGACCGTGCCCGCACCCCAGGCCTCGATGCCCGCCCTCGGCATCATCTCCGGCACCATCACCACGCGGATCGGCAATCCGTCCAAGGCGAGTTGTGTTCTGGCCGTTCCGGTCTCGGTGTCGTTGCCGACGACCTTGCCTACGTCGTGTGCGATGAACGCCGACGGCGCAACGTGCACCGCGGCCGGGATCCCCGGCTCCCAGCCGTGCGCCCTCACCTCGATGGGCGGCACCGGGGAGGGGCCCATAGGCACCTACTCCATCCGCGGCCTCACGCACGGGCGCTACACCATGCTGCTCATCCCGCAGGATCCCGAGTACACCTCGGTGGTCAATGCACCACCGATCGTCACCCTGGAGCTTGGTGGTGACGGCCAGTTCAATACGGTTCTCGACCGGCTCGGCCGGATCGATCTGTTCGTCATCGGCGTGGACCAAAGTTCGGGCGCGCTCGTTCCCGCCGACGGGGCGACGGTGACGGTCGACCCGGCGTCGAAGCTTGTGCAAGGCACCACCAAGACAGCGTCCGATGGGACCTTGACCATCACCGGCCTGAACGGTCGCTACACCGTTACCGCGACCGGCGCCACTGGCACGAACGGCTATTCGATGGGGATCGGACAGGCCCCGAACGTCGCGGTGGGACTCAACCAGGAAATCGCCGTGACCATCACCCTCGCGCAATCGGTCGGCGCGTTCACCGGCAGGGTGACGACCAATATCAATGGGCAGGACGTCGGCGTGCCGAATGTCAAGGTCACGGTGACGGGCACCGTGAACTACCTCGGCCAGGTCGCCATGCCTGGAACAGTCACCATGACCACGGATAGCCAAGGCTGCTATGCGGTGGAGCCGAAAGACTGGGGCGGCAACCTCAATGTCGCAGGTGTGTGCGACCACCTGCAGGGCTCCACGACCGGCTCCGTGGGAATCGAATCGTTCAAGACCCAGCATGTGACACTGTCCGCGGACACCACCGGAACCAACACCCAAACACCACCGCCGAGTGCGGTGGACATCACGCTCGGAGATAATTCCAAGCCCGGATCCGTACCGGCCATCCGACTTGTCGCCTCGCCGGTACCGTTCGGAACCCCGACGCTGACAGCATCAGGACCAGGTGGCGCCATTGCGGCCGGTGCCGGCGGGCTGGACCTGTCCAATGCCGTCTTCCAGCCTGGCACCAAACCGGCCTCCGCCGGTGGTGTTTCGATCACGGCCGCGGCCGACGGCGCTCTCACCTTCAAGGACACCGGGCTGACCAATCCCAACACGGTGGTCGCCGGCGACTACACCTTCCACGTCACCAGGCCCGGGTTTGCGCCGCTAGATGTGACATTGACATGCTCGTGGAGTTCCATGTCCTGCGCCTTCAACAAGGCCCTGGACCTGCAGCAGCTCCCGGAGATCACTGGGACGATCACCGTTCCCACACCGCTACCCAACGGCGTGACCGACGGCAATCTCGCCAGCAAACTATCGGTGGCCCAGCAGACCGGCCCGTCCGGGACCACGGGTGCGACGGTGAGCCTCGGGACACCGGTGGCCTACGACAGTTCCGGTGGCAAAATACCGGACCCGAGCGCGAACGGTGCGCCTGCGGTTGCGAATTGGGAGCTGCCCGTCATCTACGCCGATCCGCAGTACGGTTCGCTCTCCCCGCTGCCGAAGGATCTGGCGACGCCCGGCTCGTACTCCTTCCTGGTGAAGCTGGACGGCTACGGTCAGACCACGAAGAACGTCACCTGCGGTGCCGACTTCAGCGCGGGCTGCGATGCACTGAGCGTCCAGCTCAGCCCCCTACCGCGGTTCTCCGGGACGATGCTGCTGCAGACGTCGAACGGTGCAACGGACACCGACTTCACCAATGCGACCGCTTCCGTCGTGAACCAACCCAACATCACGTTGACCGTCGACAGCACCGGCGCGATCCATTGGAAGGATCCGAACCTGCCCCAGGATGTGTTGGCGCAAGGGACATACCAGGTCAAGGTCAGCAAGCCGGGCTACGCCGACGGGCTGTCGAGCACGTTCACGGTGACCGCGTCCGGCTGCAGCATCGGCGGTGGCGCCACCAACCTCAACTGCGACCTCGGCGACATCACCGCGAAGATGTACCCCGTCGGCAAGGGCACGGTAACGCTGGACTATCCGCTGCCGGGCGGCCAGGTACCCGACTGGGCTGACGCGACCGTCACATTCCTATCGTCGCCGGGAAGCACGAGCCAATTCCACATCAAGCTCAGTGGAGATTCATCATCCGCGTCCATGTCGTGGACCGATGATGGTCTCGCGTCGAGTGGTATCACCGGAATCGTACGGACCGGCACCTACAAGTTGCAGATCACCGTGCCGGGTTATGCGACCTATACGCAGACGTCCACATTCTCCTGTTCCAATACCGGGACCGGTGCCACCTGCGCGCCACCTGCTATCACGCTCAACCGCATGCCGTCGTTCAGCGGGACGGTCACCGCCACGCCAACCCTCAGCGACCTCTCCGGGGTGCAGTTCACCGTGAGCGGCGGCCCCTCCGGTGCAGGCACCGTGAATCTCCAGTCGGACAAGGACGGCAACCTGACCTGGACCGAAACCAAGGGAGGTATTGCGCAGCCGACAAACGTCGTGACCTCGGGCGCGACGCCGTACGTGATCACGGCGCAGTTGAACAATTACCTCACCCAGCAGAACATTTCGTTCACGTGTAATCCGACCGGCGCGGGCGAGCCGACATGCACCCTCGCCACGATCGCGCTCAAGGCGTCGACAACACTGGCGTTGAAGTTCCAGTCGAACGCCACCGGAAACCCTGCGGTGCCCGGGGCGCAAATCACCTTCCAGGGCACCAACGTCACGTCCAGCACAGTGCAGTTGGACTCCTCGACCAGCAGCTACACGTACAGCCAACTACAACTGGACCCGAACGGCAGCTACTCGGCCACCATTCACGCGGCCGGCTACGCATCGCTCACCGTCGATGGCAAGAGCACGACAAACAACCCGGCCAACAGCCAGGTCACCTGCGATAATGGCGCGACGACACCCGGTCTGCACCTCGGAGCGGGCGGTGTCACCACCTGCACGGTGACGCTGACAGCGCTCGGCAGCATCGATGGTTCCGTCGTCTGGGACACGATGCCGCTGACCGGCACTACCCCGATCGGAACCCAGAACCTTCCGAACGTCACGATCACGGCAAAGCAAAGCAGCACCACCTTTACGGCGACGTCTGGATCCAATGGCGAACTGAGCCTCACCGGAACGATCGGCAACGACGGATTAAAGGGCGGCACGTGGGCGCTCACCGCGTCGCCGCCGGGATATGTCGCCCTCAATGCGACGGTCACGATCTCGTGCGTCGATGACAATGGGGCCTCGGTGACCTGTACCTCGGCGACGCCGTATGTCATTACGGCCGTCAGCCCGAGTGCCGCGGACGGCACACACAGTTGGCTCGGATGCGTCAGGCCCACTACCGGCAATGCGACGTTCAATAGCAAGGTATGTGCGACTGTCGTGGTCCACTTGCTTCCGAGCACGGTGAATGTCAACATTCATCTCAATAACGGCTCGCAAGACGTCACTCCGGCGAAGACGATCGTCACGCTGAAGGATTCTGCTGCCCATACGTGGACGTGCACCGTGAGCAATGACGGCAAATCTGTCACTGCGGGCGGCACCTCGGCCCAATGCGCCCGGACGCATGGCTCTGGAACGAATTACTACTTCACATTCAACGGCGTCCCGCCTGGCGCTTATACATACTCCGTCACGTTCCCGAACAAGGACTTCACGGATATTGCGAGCAAGAGCCTGTCGGTCGGGGTGGGTGCAGATACAAATGAGACTGTCAACCTCGTATCTCATGCGAGCACCGTGACGGGAACCGTCACCGAAAACGATGCCGGACAAAAAGTCATCAACGGCGCAACCGTCAACCTGTGCTCGTCGACAGGCGCAGGCGATACGTCGACCACCTGCCCCTCCGTCAACGATTTCAATGGCAGTACCGTCCAACCGACATCGACCGCCACAGACGGAACGTTCCAGTTCACGAACATCGCCGACGGCACCTACAAGGTCGTCGTCACCCGCGACGGATACGTCACGACCGTGGCCGGGCCAATTGTGGTCGCCTACGGCACCGCCGTCACGCCCACGTCTGTCAAGATGCCGGAACAGACGGCGATGATATCGCTATCCCTCACCGCGCCCAGCGGCCTCGCCCCGTTGGCCGGAACGGTGACCCTCCACCAAACCAGCAATGGCGGGCGCGTATCGCCGGACGGTGATCAACAATTCACAATTGCCAGCGGCACCGGAACGGCGAACGATCCATATCTCACAAATTCCCTTCAGATCCCGACGGGCACCTGGACGGCCTCCGTGGCGGGTGGAACTGGCACAGGGCCGGCGAGCAACGCGCCCTTCCCTCTCGCCGCCGGCAGCATCACCGTGTCCACCTCCACCACGAGCCCCGTCTCCGCCACCGTCACCGCTGTCGCCGTCACCCCCAAACTCACTTTCGAAACACCAGATTGTGTGGCTGCACCGACAGGAACGGTATCGGGCAATATTTGGACCGGCACTGCGGCGATGCCAACAGGCGCGCCCAGTTTGTCCCTGGCAATGTCTGGATCGACAGCCTCCGAGACCATCTATCTTCCACTCGCCGCAGGAACATACACCTGGTCCCCGAACCTCTCCAGCTTGACGGCATGGAAAGCGCCCACGACTGATCCCACCATCACGTTGACGGCTAACTCCACAGCCCAAGATTCGCCGCTCACCCTTGCGGCCGCGACGGAAAGCGTCGACATCGCGCTCACCGTCGATGGAGTCACACCGCCTCCGTCGGGTGTCACTGGCACCGTCACCGCGAGTTGTACCGACGGCGCTCCCACGAACCCGGTGACCGCTAGCCATGAGGCCACGACGGACAGCACCGGCGCAGCCTCCTTGACGCTGACCACCGGCAGCACATGGACCTACGATCTGACCACGAAACCGAGCGGCTACGACTGCGTCCTCGACGCCACCGGAAACCCATTGAAAGTCACCTGCACCACGCCGAGCAGTTCAATCAAGCTCACGGTCACCACTCCGACGGGGGTGGGTGGCGCCGCGGTCAACGTCCCCGACGGGACGACTGTCACTCTGAGTCCAGGAAACCTTTCTGGTACAACCACGAGTGGCCAAGTGACCATTTCCGGTCTAACCCCTGCCCAGACGTACACAGTCGCTGCATCCGTAGACATCGGCGGTACGACCTACGCAACACCGACCCCCGGGACCGTCGTCGGGCCGGCGGATGGCACAACCGGCTCTCAAGCAGTCTCGCTGAACACCCCGTAGCTGCGCCCTCTTTCCGAACTCAGCTTTGTATATTCCACCGCAATTCGCAAGAAGGTCCAGGTTCAGCGAATGCTGCGGGCCTTCGGAGCACTACCAGCGCAATAAGCGTTCGTAGAGCCTGGCCCATTCGGACATTGGGCTGCAGGACTCACACCGCAGGGTGGGGCGCGGGCCTGGCTCGGATTCTTCAGGCCGGAGTGTGTGTAAAACCGGGTCATTTCGGGCATTCTGCTGCGGGACTCACACCCCAAAGGGGGTATCGCGCGAACAGGGGCGCAGGTTTCCGGGCGGGTTCGCCACCGGACCCGATCGGCGCCCCGCAGGCCCGGATTACCCCACCACGGCTTTCGCCGCCGCGAGCACCGCGGCGGACACCGTTGCCTCCTGACCCAGCGCGGTCACCCCGGACACCGACGACGCGTACTTCGTAAGAAACGCCGCCGCAGCCGGCGGCAGCGTTTCCGCTGCGGTCGTCAGCAGTGCGGCACGCCCCTGCGCCGCGAGCGGGCCCACCGCGAGCGCATCCGGGAAGCCCACCGTCCCATTCGCCAGGAACACCGGCGACGGCCCTGCCGAACCGTAGTGCGCTCCCCCGCTGTCGGCGAGCGTGGATCGCGCGAAATCGTAGAGCTTGGAAGCGGTCTCATACCGGTCGCCGCCCGCGATGCGCACCGATGTCGCCACGCCCGCCGCCTTCGCCTGCGCCACCACGGCATCGGGCACCCGATCGCCACCGCCCAGCACGATCAGGTTCTTGATCCCCTGGCTCATCAGCGCGCCCGCTACCGACACCGGCAGCGCGTCCGCGGGAGTCAAGTAGACCGGGATCCGCAGCGCGTTCGAGATCGGGCCCGCCGCAAGCGCGTCGGCGTTCGAGGCGCCCGAGACGAGGAACGCGGTCTTACCCAGGGTCGACCCATCGCCGATCGTGTATGAGCCAACCCAATGCCCGGTCGGGTCGTCGCCGTTGAAAGTAGCTGCAGCGACGGCGGTGTCGTACCGGGAGCTGCCGGCCACCCGCACCACGTGGTTCACCTTGTCGCCGGCGAGCGCCTGGACGATCGCGTTGATCTGCGCCACCACCGCGTCCGACACCGAGTCGGCCTTGCCCATCACCAGGACCTGGTAGCCGGACCCGCTGGAGCCCTGTAGCACGGACTTGATCGAGGCCGCGGTCGCCGAAGGCAGCGAGGCGCCGCCCGTCAGCAGGATCGGCGCACCGACCACCCCCGCCAGGAAGTTCGCCGACAGCGCGTCGAAACCCTGCTTCTCCGTCGAACCGTTCGCGACGACCACCGTTCCGGCAGGCCCGAACTGGGCCGCGATCTTCGCCGCGGTGTCGTACCGGTCGGCGCCCGCGATGCGGTCGGGCAACGCGGAACCGAGCCGCGGGCGCGGCGCCACCGCGGCCGCGGCGTGCACCCCCACCGCGGGCGTAATGCCCGATAGAGCCGACAGAGCAGGCACAGCCGTCACCGGCACCGCGGCGTTCGCCGCGAACGACGTCATAGACGTCATACCTGCAGCCGCCATCGCGGCCGCAAAGACGACGCCGCCGATCGCAGCAACCAGACGACGGGTCATGGCCGGCCTCCCCATTCGGTCACCGAAAGTGCGCACCACGTTACCCGACCGCCCCGATCACGCCGCCGAGCCGCCGAGCGAGCCGAGCCGCCGAGCGAGCCGAGCACAGCCGGTAGCGAGCCGCTACTGGAACTCCGGAACCGGCAAGCGCTCGGACGGCGTGGGCCGCGCGATCAGGAAGCCCTGCAACAAATCGCACCCGATGTCCTCGAGAACCCGCCGCTCCGCTTCGGTCTCGACGCCTTCGCCGAGTACCAACAGATCCAGCGCGTGCCCCAACTGCACCATCGCCTGCACCATCGCCCGCTGGCGCGGATCTCGCTCGATGCCGGCGACGAACGACCGGTCGATCTTCAGGATGTGCACCGGAAACTTCTGCAGGTACGCCAGCGACGAGTACCCGGTACCGAAGTCGTCGAGCGACAGCCGCACCCCGAGCGCGCGCAGCTCCACGAGTTTGCGCGCCGAGGCCTCCGGGTCCGTCATCAGCACCGACTCGGTGATCTCCATGTGCGGCTGCACCTCCGGGCCCAGCCGGTCGAGAAGTACGGCCACCGATTCCACGAAACCGTCCTGGCTGATCTGTCGCGCGGAGATGTTGATGCCCACATTGACGTGCGCGCCGGCGCGGTTCCATTCCCGGCACTGCGCCCATGCCTCTTCCATCACCCAGTCGCCGAGCTGCCGGATCAGCCCAGTCTCCTCTGCGAGCGGGATGAACTCGGCGGGCGGCACCAGGCCGCGCTCGGGGTGCTGCCAGCGCGCGAGCGCCTCCAGACCGGTCACCCGCTGCTCTGCCAGGTTCAGGATCGGCTGATAGTGCAGCAGCATCTCGCCGCGGTTGCAGGCGCCGGCCAGCGACAGCTCCGTGCGCAGCCGGTCCTGTGCGCGCCGCTGCATCCCGGAGTCGAACGTCTCGATCCGGTCCCGGCCCTCGGATTTCGCCCGCGCTGCCGCGGCCTCCGCGTGCCGCAGCAGCGATTCCGCGTCGGCGGCCGTCTCGGTGGCCAATGCCACGCCGATCGAGACGCGCACCTTGAGCCGATCGTCGCCCAACTGCACCGGCTCGATGAACGTGCCGTGGATGCGCGAGGCCAGCCGTAGCGCGGCCTCCCCGTCCTCGACGCTGTCGCAGATCACGACGTACTCGTCCGAGGCCACCCGGCCGACCATCGCCCGCTCCGCGCATTCGTGCTCGACCGTCGATTCGAGACGACGCGCCACCACCTCGAGGAGCTTGTCGCCGGCGTCCCGGCCCAGCGACTCGTTGATCACGCGGAACCGGTCCACGTCGCAGAAAAGCACGGCGATCTGGGTGTTCGCGAGCCAGACGCACGACGGTCGGCAGGGTGCGGCGCGGCGCGCGAGCATCCCGGCGAGCCGGCGCATCACGGTGGCTCGGCTCGCCAGGCCGGTGAGCTCGTCGATGGCGGCCGGGGTGCGGTCGTAGACGCAGTCAGAGCAGGCCGGCATTCCCGGGAGACCCGGTGTGCCCGGCGACACGGCTGCACCGGGCCGTACCTGCTGCGCCCAGACCGCCACCATGTACTGTCCTTCGGCCGGTTTCGATCGCGGCTTGAGGATCCGTCGTGTCCGGATGCGGCCACGGACCGGGAGTTTCTTCGAGTATGACGCTGTTCTCGGGCTGTGCCTTATCGCGCGAGCCGCGCGTCTAGGGCACTGCCGGCGCTGCGGCCGTGTCGGGGATGCGAGCCGTGTCGGGGGCGCCGTGTCAGGGGCGCGAGCCGCCCACCTCCGCGAGCATGACCGGGCGGTGCTCCCGTCGCGACAGGTCGGCGGCCTCGGCGATATACAGCGCGGCCAGGGCGTCCTGTGGGGTGCACGGGCTGGGCACCGTGCCCGCCGCAACGTCGAGGAACGTCTCCATCTCGCGGCGGTACGCCGTCTGGAAGCGGGACTGGAAGTCCGGCCACGGCTTCCCGGTGGGGAAGGCAACACCGGCCTCGGCGCTGCGGATCGGTGTGCGCTCCTCCAGGCCGACCGTGATCTGCGCTGTAGTCCCGGCAAGCTCCATGCGCACGTCGTAGCCCGCCCCGTTATACCGCGAGGCCTGGAGAGTGGCGAGCGTCCCGTCGGCGAGCCCGATCATCGCCACCACCTCGTCGACATCGCCTGCGGCCCCGAAGAACTCGGCGCCGCGATTCACACCGGCGGCGAACACATAGTCGACCTCCAGTCCGGTGACCCAGCGCAGGATGTCGAAATCGTGCACGCTGCAGTCCCGGAAGATCCCCCCGCTGGTCGGGATGTATTCCGCGGCAGGCGGTTTCGGGTCACCGGTGACGAGGTGTACCCGGCGCAAGGAGCCGAGGTCGCCGGCCTGCAGCGCTGCCCGGGCGGACACGTACCCGGGATCGAAGCGCCGCTGGAACCCGATCTGCACGGGTACCGTCGCGCCCGCCCAGCGCTCGACCACGAGGCGGGTGCGAGACACGTTCTCCGCCACGGGCTTCTCGCAGAACACCGGGATGCCGGAGTCGATCGCACGGATCACCAGATCGGCGTGCTCCGACGTCGGCGCCACGATCACCAGCCCGTCGGCCCTGTCGGCGAATGCCGCATCCACGGGCACCGCCCGGGCCCGCGTCGTGGCATGGGCGGGAATCCGGTTCGCCGCGATCTGGTCCACGGCGGCGCGCGCCCGGTCCGCGTCCCGGTCGGCGATCGACAATTCGCCGACCCCCGGCAGGCTGGCAAGGGTCTCGATGTGGGCCATGCCCATGCGGCCGGCTCCGATCACGGTGATGTGCATGTCAACGCTCCCATCGGATCCCACGTCGCCGCGCCGCGAACAGCGTCATACCCACTCCCGCAGCATGTCGCGGCTGGCGCGCTGATCGGCCGCGCGCGCCTTCGCGAACTCGGCGATGTCGACGCCGGGAGGGTTCAGCACATCCTGTTCGACGACGATCCATCCGTCGAACCCGGCGGCCATGACGGCGTCCATCACCGCGCGTAGATCGATATCGCCTCGCCCGAGGGCAGTGAACGCGCCGGAAGCCCAGACCTCCGGCATGCCGCCGCCGGCCGCCAGCACGCGATCCAGGATCGCGCGGTCCACGTCCTTGACATGCAGGTGGTTGACCCGAGATCCCCAGCAGTGCAGGGCTTCGACCGGATCGCCGCCGGCGATCGCGAGATGCCCGATGTCCAGCGTCAAACCGATGTCGGTGGCACCCAGGAAGCGATCGATCTCGTCGGGCGACTCGACGTAGGTGCCGGCATGGTGGTGGAACGTCGGCTCGAACCCTGCTGTCCGGACGATGTCCGCGGCGCGCTGCGCGTTCGAAACCAGCCGTTGCCACGCGGCGTCGGTGAGGGCGTCGACCTCAGCGCCGCGGCCGGGGGCGGCGCGGCGGGCGGCCGACCCGGCGTCGGCGAGCGTCGGAAGCGGCAAATGCCGGGGTCTTGCGGTACCGGACCAGTTCACGGCGTCATGAAAAATACCGATAGTCGCTGTCAGCACCGGCAGCGATTCGTTGAACAACCGATCGTCACTCAGCGGCAACTGCATCCACCCCCCGGCGAGTTCCAGGCCGTGCCGCGCCAGCCGTTCGCGGAGTTCCATGCCTCGTCCGAGATATCCGACCGGACCGAGATCGACGCCGTCGTAACCGCTTTCCGTCAGAATCGACAGCATCTCTTCCGGCGGGATGATGGGCGCGCCGGCCGGGGTCATCTCGAACACGCCGAAGCTCACCGGGGCCCCGGCGACGGCGGGGCACGGGTACTGGCCGGTCACGTCGCACCCCCGTCGGCGGAGCCGATCGGGCCGGCGGGGCCGATCAGCGGCCGCATCACCGCGCGCCGCTGCTCGTACTCGCGCCGCGCGGCCCGCGTCGCGGCCACGGCGGACACCTCCGCGACCGGCACGTCCCAGAACCCCTCCCCGTCGGGGGCGTAGATCTCGGGGTCGCTCACGATATGGATGACGGTGCTCTGAGTGGACGATTTCGCCTGCGCCACAGCCGCTGTCAGGTCTTCGATGGCGTTCGGCGTGGGCGGAATGTCGATCACGTCCAGCCCGTAGCTGCGCGCGTTCATCGCGAGGTCGACGGGCAGCAGCTCGTCGCCCTCGAAGTTTCTTCGTGGCGCGTCGTACCTGCGGTACTTGGTGCCGAACCTCCCGGACCCGACCGTCTCGGACAGGTGGCCGATGGACGCGAAACCCTGGTTGTCCACGATGATGACGATGATCTTGATCCGCTCGGCGACGATCGTCGCCAGCTCCGAGGACAGCATCAGGTACGAGCCGTCGCCGACCATCACGATCACATCCCGATCGTCGCCGGCGGCCAGCAGACCGCGCTTGGCACCGAGCCCGCCCGCGATCTCGTATCCCATACAGGAGTAGGCGTATTCCACGTGGTAGCCGAGCGGGTCGGCGACCCGCCAGAGCTTGTGCAGGTCGCCGGGCAGCGATCCGGCCGCCTGCACGATCACGTCACGATCGGCGCACGCGGCGCGGACCGCGCCGATGATCTCCGGCTGTCCCGGCCGCGCGCGGCCCGACGGCGCGAATGCGGCGTCGACAATCCTCTCCCAGTCGGACTTCTCGGCAGCAATCCGGTGCCCATAGTCCGGGTCGATGGTGAAACCCGCAAGTTCACCGGCGATCTCGATGAGCGCCTCGCGGGCGTCCGCGACGAGCGGGAGATCGCTGCCGAGCTTGTGCGCGTCGAGGGCGACGACGTTGATGTTGACGAACCGGACGCCCGGATCCTGGAACGCCGAGCGGGATGCGGTGGTGAAATCGCTGTAGCGGATGCCGATCCCGATCACGACGTCCGCGATCGCCGCGATGCGGTTGGCCGCCGCGGTCCCGGTGGCGCCGATCCCGCCGAGGTACTGCGGGTGGTCCCAGCGGAGCGACCCGCCGCCCGCCTGGGTGGTGGCGACCGGTATCCCGGTCGTCTCGGCGAGCGCGGCCAGCTGCTGTTCCGCCCCGGAGTACAGCACCCCGCCACCCGCCACGATCAGCGGCCGGGCGGCGCGGCGGATCGCGGCGACCGCGCGCCGCAGGGCGTCCCGGTCGGGCCGCGGCCGCCGGATCGGCCACTCGCGGTCGGCAAGGAACTCGGCGGGCACGTCGAGCGCCTCGGCCTGCACGTCCTCGGGCAGGGCGATCGTCACGGCGCCGGTCTCGGCGGGATCGGTGAGCACCCGCATCGCGCCGAGCGCGGCCGAGAACAGTTGCTCCGGACGGACTATCCGATCGAAGAACCGGGAAAGGGGACGAAAGGCGTCATTCACGGTGATGCCGGCGTCGTGCGAGAGCTCGATCTGTTGCAGGACGGGCTCGGCGACCCGGGTGGCGAACGTGTCGCTGGGCAGCAGTAGCGCGGGCAGTCGGTTGGCCGTGGCGAGTGCCGCGCCGGTGAGCATGTTCGTGGCGCCGGGGCCGACGGACGAGGTGGCCGCTAGGGTGCCGCGCCGTCGGTGCATGCGCGCGTAGCCCACGGCCTCGTGCACCGCCGCCTGCTCGTTGCGCGCCTGGTAGTAGGGCAGCAGGTCCGGCTGGTCGTTGTTCAGTTGGGCGATGGCCTGGCCCAGTCCCGCCACGTTGCCGTGCCCGAAGATCCCGACGATGCCGGCGACGGTGCGCTCCCGGTGGTCGCCATCGACGGTCCACTGGTGGCCGAGGAACGTGGCGAGCGCCTGTGCGACCGTCATGCGCCGTGTGCTGCCCGCTTGGCCCATGCGTCACCCCTTCGGCGTTTCCGGGGCCCGGAACGGCAGCCGCGGATCAATCGCCTCGCCGGCCCAGGTGTCCCTGATCCAGGCATACGCCGGATCGTCGCTGATGCGCCACTCCCGCTCCGGATCGGGGCCGGCCATCACGTTCAGGTAGTACAGGTCGTATCCCGGGACGGCCACCGCCGGGCCGTGGTAGCCGTACGGAATGAGCGCGATATCGCCGTTGCCGACACGGGTTTCGATGTCGATCTGCCCGGCTTCCGAGGAGTAGGCGGTGAACAGGGCGAAGGCGGCGGCGTCCGGGGGCGGCGCCTCCGGAGGCGGAGCTTCCGGTGACGGTGCTTCCTGTGACAGCACAGCCGGCTCGCCGCGGCCGTGCCACTGCGGCTCGAAGTAGTAGATCTCCGCGAGACGCGTTTCGCGACCGGGGATCTGCGTGTCGTGCTTATGCGGCGGGTATGACGACGTGTTCCCCTCCGGGGTGAGCACCTCGCAGACGATCAGCCGGGCGGCGTCCAGCGACTGCGGCGTGCCGAGGTTGTGGACCTGGCGGCTGCAACGCCCCGCCCCGCGGAGTTCGACCGGGATCGCCGCCGCCGCAATGTGTTGCACCGGTTTTGCGATGTCGGTGCGCGCCTCGGCGACGGCGATGCGCCCGTGTCCGGTGATCTCCGCCGTGTGGTCGAAGGGCAGGTACAGCACGTCCGTCGGGCCGGCGAAGACCGAGGTGCGCCCGGCGAGATGCGTTGCCCCCGTGTTGCTTTGCGACCCCGGGTGAGTCCCGTGGATCACCTCGAACGACCCCGCCAACGGTATCAGCAGACGTTCCATCCCGGTGTCGGACAACGCGACCGAGGCGCCACGATCGAGGTTCGCGATCCGCAGTCCGGCGTACTGCCAGCCGGGCAACGACTCATCGACCACGCTCACCCATCCGTCGTGAGCGAGCTCCCCGCGGCGGTAGACCCACGGCAACTGCCTCATGAGGCCTTCTCCGGCGCAGCCGCGAACAGCGTCATATCAGTTGCCCGCCAATCGTTCCAGGACCTCTCGCGTGTCCGGCATGGCCGTGGAACACTCCCGCCGGGAGGCGACGATCGCGCCCGCGACGTTCGCGAATCGGAGGATCCGGTCGAGTGGCCAGCCGGAGATCAGCCCGTAGACGAGGGCCCCGCCGAAGCCGTCGCCGGCGCCGAGACCGTTGACGACGGTGACCGGATACGGCGGGACGCGGGCCGTATCGGTGCGGGTCTTCGCGAGCACACCGCCTGAACCCTGCTTCACGACGGCCAGCTCGACGCCGCGGTCGAGAAGGGCGTCCGCCGCGCGATCCGGGTCCGTCTCGCCCACCGCGACCTCGCATTCCGCAAGGTTCCCGACCGCGACGGTCACGTGCTCCAGTGCCTTCGCAACCTCGCGATGCGCGTCCGCGCGCGACGGCCAGAACATCGCCCGGTAGTCGAGATCCAGTACCGTGTACGGCTTTCGGCCCCGCGCCTGCCACGCGGCGAGGTGCGCGTCGCGGCTGGGCTGCTGGCTCAAGCCCGTCACAGTGGCCCAGAAGACCCGGGCATCGCCGATCGCGTCCAGGTCCAGTCGATCGGCGCTGATGGTGAGATCCGGGGCCTTCGGTTCGCGCCGGAAGTAGAGCGGGAAGTCGTCCGGCGGGAAGATCTCGCAGAACGCGAGCGGCGTCGGGTTCACGGGATCGGTGAAGACGAAACGGTTGTCGACGCCGAGGCGACGCACCTCGGCGAGGCAGAAGCGTCCGAACGGGTCGTCGCCGACTCCGGTGATCACTGCGGTGCGAAGGCCGTGCCGGGCCGCCGCGACCGCGACGTTCGTGGCGCTGCCGCCGAGGTACTTCCGGAAGGTGGTGACCTGTTCGAGCGGAATGCCGTCCTCCAGCGGATAGAGGTCCGCGCTGATCCGGCCCATGGTGATCAGGTCGAACGGCGCGGGGGCCTCGATGGTGTGCTGGAGGGTCATCTGCTGGAGTCATCCCCCTCCGCCGCGCGGATGCGTGTTCATGCTACGCCGGGCGGCTCTGCTAGGCAGGCGACTCTGCGGGGCCGTTCGTTACGAGGACCCGGCGGAGTCGAACGGTTTGACGAGCCACTCGTCGCTGTTCCCCGGCCGCAGCAGCTCCCGCCGATCCGCGCTGGCCACATAGAAGATGAAGTTCGACGCGCCGTACACCTGCTCGTAGCAGTCGAACGCGGTCCCGTTCGCGTCGAAGCTGATGCCCCGGATCCGGACGACCGCAGCGTCGTCCTTGAGCCCCAGGATCGCGCGCTGCTCGTCGGTCGCGGTGTCCACCTCGAAGGTCTGCTCCGTGACGGAATCCGTGAGCTCGTACTGGCTTTCGAGGTATCCGTACATCGAATTGCCGGCTCGAAGATAGGCCTCGTCCAGGGCCGGCACGAGCGCGAGCGGCAGCATCGCGCGTTCCAGCACCACCGCGGACATGCCCACGTGCCGCAGCCGCCGCACCTCCCAGACCGGCGCCCCCGGGGCGATCGACATCGCCGCCGCGATGTTCTTGTCCGCCGTGCCAACCGTCAGTCCGAGCAGCTCCGACCTGAGGGTCGTCTGCGGCGTCCGGTAGGCGAGGGTGTTCAGCAACCCGCCCGTGCGGTTCGGCGCGGCGACCACCCGTCCGTGACCGACGAACGTCCCCAGGCCCTGCCGGCGATCGATCTTGCCTTCCTGTTCGAGCTCGGACAGGCCGCGCCGCACGGAGATCATGCTCACCTGCGTCAGCGCTGCGAGTTCCGTTGTGCTGGGCAGCTTGTCGCCCGGGTGCAGGTGCTGATCCTTGATCAGGTCCAGCACGTATTGATACACCTGCTGGTAGCGCAGCAGGTGTTCGCCGTCGACCCGGCTGCCCGCGCGCGCCATGGCGCCTCCCTCTCGTCGACGGCCGCGATGTGTCCGGAAGGATTATCGCAACATCGGCCTCCCGACACCAACGATCAGTCTGCGCGTCGTATTTCGCGGGTGACACAATGTCGTCATGCAGATCGCCACCGGGATTGTCGAGCCGCACACTTCCGAGACGTGGGACACAATCGTGATCGGTGGCGGAATCGCGGGCGTGTCACTCGCCGCACGCCTGGCTACCGACCGCACGGTGTGCGTCTTCGAGAAAGAAGCCGGGCTCGCGCAACACACGACGGGCAAATCGGTCGCAACCTTCATTCAAAGCTACGGGAACGGCGTGATCCACGCGCTGAATGCGGCAAGCCTCGAGTTCTTCACGGACGGCCGAAGCGACAACGGCGAGGCGCTTGCTAAACCGCTGCCGTTCATGTACGCCGCGAATGCCGACACGCTCGGTCATCTCCGCGATATTTATGACGCCGCCGGCCCGCTGGCGCGGGATATGCAATTCGTTGACGGCGCGGGCGCCGTGGAGTTCAGCCCGCTGCTGCGCCCGGAATGGACCGTGGGCGGGCTCATCGATCCGCACGTGTTCGATATCGATGTGCACGCGCTCATGCAGACGTTCGCGGCGATCCTCCGCCGATGTGGTGGCGCGATCCGCACGTCGACGGAGGTGGTGGCGGCCCGGCGCGAGGGTGATCACTGGATCATCACGGACGGCTCGGGGGCGCTGTATCGGGCGCGCACCGTGGTCGACGCCGCCGGCGCCTGGGCCGACCCGGTCGCCCGCCTCTTCGGCGCTGCACCCCGGGACATTCGACCTCTTCGCCGCAGCGTCTTCACGCTTGCCATACCGGAGCATCTGGCGAACTCGGTGGTCCCGATGATCAACGCCGCTGACGAGTCCTTCTACCTGAAACCCGAGACGGCGCAACTGCTTTGCTCCCCCGCCGACGAGACGCCCACCGTCCCGGCGGATACCCGGCCGGATGAGTTCGAGATCGCGCGCGCCCTCGACGCCATCAGCGAGGCGACCGTCGTCGACGCGCGGTACGTCCGCACGACGTGGGCCGGGCTGCGCTCGTTCGCCCCCGACCGGATCCCAGTGGTCGGCTTCGACGATCGCGTGGAGGGCTTCTTCTGGTATGCGGGACCAGGCGGCTACGGTATTCAGACCTCCCCGGCGCTCTCGGAACTCGGCGCGGCGATCTTCCGGGGAGACGGCGCACGCGCCACGGATGAATTCGACGTGGACTCGGCAGACATATCGCCGAACCGCGCGTCGATTGTTTCCACCGCCGGTCATTGATCGCATGACCGGGCGGCCATGGTCGCGCGGCGGCCGCACAACAGACGAGTATCAAAGGAGAATGCCGTGACCGGCAATGTGCAGGAATCAAGAATCGGATATGACGATGTTCGCGCTGCCGCGAATCGTATCCGGGAATTGGTGGATCCGAGCCCGGTGATTCGATCACCGTGGCTGTCCGACATCGCCGGTACGGCCGTGTGGCTGAAACTGGAGAATCTGCAACCACCCGGGTCGTTCAAGATCCGCGGTGCCGCCAATAAAATGCTCACCCTGACGCCCGAGCAGCGGTCAAGCGGTGTGATCACCTGTTCCGGCGGAAATCACGGTGCGGCCGTCGCCTATGTGGCGCAGCACCTTGGCATCCGCGCGACCGTCTGTGTTCCGCGGAACGTCGATCCCGTGAAGCTGCAGGCGATCCAGGCCGCGGGCGCGGAGGCCGTGGTCGACGGTGCGACGTTCGATACGGCGCTGGAAGGCTCCTTCCGGCTCGCGCACGAGCGGAACCTGACGTACGTGCACCCCTTCGACGACCCGCACGTGATCGCCGGCCAGGGCACGATCGGGCTCGAGATCCAGGGCCAAGTGCCGGACGCAACGGTGATCGCCGCGGCCGTCTCCGGAGGGGGCCTTGCCGGCGGGATCGGTGCGGCGGTGCAGGGCTCTCGGCCGGAGGTGCGCGTGGTCGGCGTCTCGGCGGAGCGTGCGCCGACGATGGCGCTGAGCGCCAAGGCCGGTCACCCCGTGGACGTTCCGTACCAGGACACGCTTGCCGAGGTGCTCACCGGGACCATCGGCGCGAACAACACGTTCTCGCTGCCGGCGGTACGTGCCTTCGTGGACCGGCACATCCTGGTTGCCGAAGAGCACATCGCGGCCGCGATGATCGGGGCGCTGCGACGTCATCGGGTGGTGGTGGAGGGCGGGGGCGCGGTGCCGATCGCGGCGGTGCTCTCCGGCCAACTCGGCGCCCGCGAAAGTGCCTGCGCAGGCGGCGCGGACGGCGCGATCGTGCTGGTGGTGAGCGGCGGCAACGTCGACCCCGCAGCCGTCCTCACGCTCTGGTAAGGCGCCCCGGTGATGCGCGCTCCCCGTCCCCACCCGTCGAGTGGGAGTCCTGCAGAGAAATGGGCGCCCCTGACTCTGCAGGACTCCCACTCAATGAAGTGACCGAAGGGCGGGCATTCATCCACAGGCCCGACATTCATCCACAATCCGCGGGCCGGCCGGGGCAACGGCAGCGCCTTCTGTTGGGCTGAGGTCCATGCAGCGCAATGGTGATGAAGACGCTGTCGATCTGGCCCGCAGAATGCGTATGGTCGCCATGCTCGCCGTGCAGCAGGAGGTGTTCCTCCGCCCGCAGGCACTCGCCGCGGGCATTCCCCGGCAACGCATCGACTACATGACGCGGACCGGGCGTTGGTCGCTCGTGCTTCCGGGTGTGCTCACCACCGGCAACCCCGCTGACCCGGTCATCCGGATCCGCGCGGCGGCGCTCTGGGCCGGGCAGGGAAGCGTGATCGGCGGACGGGCCGCCCTCTTCTGCGCCGGACTGATCTCGAAGGTCGTCGGCCCCGTGGACGTCTTCGTGCCCCCGCCGCGTCGGCGACGTGAGCCGAACGGGGTCCGGGTGATCCGGGCGGCCGTGGAACGGGGCGACTTCACGGTGCGCGACGGCATCTTCATGACAACCGTCGAACGCTCGTGCCTGGACCTCGCCCGTTGGGGTCATCGCAACGACTATCTCGACCTGGCGCTCCGTCGCCGATTCACGACAGTGCACGAGCTGCCGAAATCGCTGAACCGCAGCGCTCGGCGCCGCGGGCAGGTCCTCGCACGGCGCGCCGCGTCGGACGTCGCGAAAAACCCGTGGTCGCCGCTGGAGCGCGACTTCCATCGGCGCCTGCGCGACGCCGGGATCGACAGATGGGTGGCGAACTCACGCGCCACGGAGGTGCCCGGCATGGTTCTCCCCGACGTCGCATTTGAGGACATCATGCTGGCGATCGAGATCGACGGCCGGCGCTACCACGACGAGATGACCGACCCCGAGGCGTTCGAACGGGACCACGAACGTCAACTTGCCCTGCAGCGCGCCGGTTGGACGGTGCTGCGCTTCACCCGTCGGCAGATCGAGGAGACGCCCGACCTGGTGATCGAGACGATCAAGATGATGATCGCGCGGCTGCGCTTGGGCGCGGCGCGCTAGGGGCAGGAGCTCCGCGCATAGCGGCAGTCGCCGAGGTCGACGATCGTTGCGACGCCGTCGATCTCCGCGACGACGGTGAGGCGCTCGGGGAGCCACGGCTCAGCGCCGATCCGGAACTCGCCCGCGCCGATCGGGACGAGCAGTTCGTCGTCCGAGGGCGCCTCGACTCCGCCGGCGGCCGTGAGGTACAGATCGGCGCCCCGACGGACGATGCGGAAGTTGGTGAACCACGGGTTGTGCGAACGGTACTGGCCGACGAGGCCAACGGCGCCGGTGTGCGCCGTGGGCGCACCGGACGTGCTCGTCGAGTGAGAGTCCTGCAGAGAAATAAGGGCGCCAGACTCTGCAGGACTCTCACTCGACCATGACGACGAGGGGCCCGCGCGGTGCAGGAAGGCCGTTCGCAGGGCAGGGTGGTCCGTCGCGAAGCGGCCGTACAGGTCACGGTAGAGCGTGCCCTCACCGTGATCTGTGACGACGCGAAGGCCGGTCGCCGCACCGCCCGCACCCGTCGAGTGGGAGTCCTGCAGAGAAACAGGAGCTCCAGACTCTGCAGGACTCCCACTCGACCATGACGACGGGGGGCGGTCACCCTCGGGGCATGCCACAATCCGGACGAGAACCTCGGTGCCGGAGTCGTCGGTACCGGCGAGGTCTCGCAGCAGGCTGGGGTTCGCCGCAGCCGCCCGTGGAACCGGATCGAGCCGCGCAGCCGGGAGGTCCAGATCCGAAGCCCCGTCCCGGTCCCCCGCCTGCGCCCCCGCCAGCAACACCCGATGCGCGTGTCGTGCGAGCAGTTGCGCGGCCAGGCAGTCGCCGTTCGCGTTCGTGACGACGCCGACCGCGAGATCGTGCGCTGGGTCCGCGAGGACGAAGCTCGCGTACCCCACCATGCCACCGCCGTGCGTGAGACACGGTGCGCCGCCGATCGTCTCGACGTTCAGGCCGAGCCCGTACCGGCTGGCGGTCGCCGGCAGGCCCATCACGAGTTCCGGCAGCGGTTCACCGTCCGGGGCGAGCATGGCCCGGATCCGCGTCATCGCCGCCGCACTCAGCACGCGCGCGTCGCCCACCGCCCCGTCGCCGAGCATCAGCCGGAGCAGGGCGGCGAGGCCGTCCGCGTCGAGCGCGACGTTGCCGTCCGCGCCGAGCGCTTCCAGCCACGGTGCCGGCGCCAGCGGGTCGCCGGGCAGGAACGGCCGGTCGTCCACCGCCGGCACGTACCCGACGGCGAGTCGCGCCCGGTCCGCGTTCCGTACCGTCGTGGCGGCGGTGGACACGCCCAGCGGCTCGAACACCCTGCGCCGCAACTCTTCTCCGTGATGCCGACCGGTCACCGCCGAGATCATCAGGCCGACCAGGATGTACCCGATGTTCGAATAGTGGAAGTACCGTCCGGGCTCCGCGGATCGCCGATGACGAAGTGCCCAGGCCTGCGCCTTCTCGTCGGTGAGCCCGTCCACCCCGGAGACCAGCCCGGCGGTGTGCTGCAGCAGATGCTCCAGCGTGATTCGCTCGGTGTACGGCCCGGCATCGAGCCACGGCAGATACCTCACCACCGGGTCGGCAAGGGAGACGCGGCCCTCGTCGACCAGTTGGTTGATCACGACCGAGGCGAGGAACTTGCTGATCGAGCCGATCTCGAAGAGGTGCGCGGGCGTCACCGAGATCCCACGTTCCGCATCCGCCAGGCCGAAGGGGAGGACTCCGGCGACCCCGTTTCGGGTGCACGCGACCAGCAGTCCGCCGGGAACAGGTTCGAACCGCATGACGAGTTCGGCGACGCGCGTCAGCATGGGGGCCACGGCGTCGAATCGAGCACTCGCCGAAACCGACATCGCTGTCCCGCCTTACCTTTTCAGCGCGCGCAGCGCGCTGCGAACAGCGTCATACCGGTCGGTGAACGCTGCCCACTCGGCGAAACGGGCGGCATCCGGCTCCGCGACGAATGCCGGTCCGGGTCGCCCCTGGATCGCCGCGCCCGCAGCGCCTCCCGTGCTCGCGGCGTCTCCCGTGCTCGCAGCGCCTACCGTCTCAGCCGCGAGAAGCGCTGCCCCGTAGGCCGAATGCGAGGCGGCCATCGTGCTCACGGCGACGCGCCGACCGGAGGCGTCGGCCAGGTCCTGGACGATCCGCTGCGGTAGACCGGACCCCGCGGCGAAGACATCGCCACGGAGACCCGTCACCTCGGCCAGCACGTTCAGGCACCTGGAGGATTCCACGACGATGCCGCTGGCCAGCGCGCGGACAATGTCACGCTCTGAGTGCGAGAGACCCAGCCCGACAATCGATCCCGTCAGCTCAGCATCCCAGAGCGCACCCTGTTCGCCGCCGGCGAGATACGGCAGGAAGAGCGGCGCGTCCGACCCGAGCGTCGGCGCAGGAAGGTCGGCGAACACGGCGCGGACGTCCCCGTGGACCAGCGCCGCGAGCCACCCGATCGCCGAACCTGTTGCCAGCAGGTCCATCTCGGCCGCGAGGTCGGGGCCGGCGGTGGGAGTCACCAGGAACCGTCGGCGGTCGTCGAAGTGTGGACCGTCCAGCACACCCAGGATCACCGTGCTGCTACCGCTCAGGTACGCGACCTGCCCGGGCTTCGTGGCACCGACGGCGAGCGCGCCGAGCACCGAATCGGCCGCGCCGAGCACGATCGGCAACCCCGCCGGGAGTCCGAACTCTCGGGCCGCGGCATCGGTCGCGGGAAGAATGGTCGTCGCACCCGACACATGCGGCAGCGCATAGGGTTCCGCGAGCCCGGCGATCTCCGGGATCCAGGTGCCGATGCCGATGTCGAAGCAACCGTATCCCGCGGCGGTCGACGGATCCGTGCGCAGTTCACCGGTCAGTCGATGGAAGAGATAGTCCTTCGCCCCGACGATCCAGTGCGCCCGACCGCACCTCGACGGCTCTCGCGCGGCGAGCGCCTGCATCATCGGGACGAGGTAGCGGCCGTCGACGATCTGGCCGGTGCGCCGGTACAGCTCCGCCTCACCGACGCGCGCCCGCAGCGCCGTGCCGTACGCCTCGCCGCGATCGTCCTGCCAGGTGAGCGCCGGGGCGACGGGCGCGTACCCCTCGTCCAGCGCGACCAGCGTCGGGAGCATGGCCGTGAGCCCCGCGCCACGCCACGAGCGTGCCGGCACGGTCTCGGCCAGTTCACCGAGGGCGGCGGCCAGCCCGTCCAGCCACAGCTCCGGATCCTGTTCCGCCACACCGGGTTCGCTGCGCACGGTCGGGTAGTCGCGGCGGGCGTGCGCAGCCACCCGCCCGTCCGGCCCGACTGCGACGACCTTGACCGACGAGGTCCCCAGGTCGATGCCGATGGTGAACGAATCCGGGTTAGGCATGCGCCGAGAATACGGACTCAGCGACGCGCCGCCGTGAGCGCGTCCGCCGCGGCGTTCAATGTCTCGTCGACGTCGACATCGGTGTGCACGAGGGACAGGAACAGGTTCTCCATCTGCAGCGGGTGGAAGAGCACGCCGCGCGTGAGCATCCCCTGGAACCAGCGGGTGAACATCGCCTCGTCCGCGTATTTCCGCGCATCGCGCCAGTTGTGGATCGGGTGCTTCGCGAACCACATCTGGAACACCGTGCCGAAACCCTCGACGTAGGCGTCGATCCCGCGCTCCTCGGCAAGCGAGCGCAGGCCCTTGGCGAGCCGATCGCCCAGGGCACGCTGCCGCTCGTAGAGCCCCGGCTCGGCGAGCGCGTCCATCGTCGCGGATACGGCGGCGCACTGCACCACGTTCGCGTTATACGTGCCCGAGTGCGAATATCTGCCCTCTGCGATCATTCGCATCGCTTCACGGGTGCCGCCGAGCGCAGCGACCGGGAATCCGCCACCGACGCCCTTGGCCATGGTGGTCAGGTCCGGGGTGATCCCGAAGTACTCCTGGGCGCCGCCGCGCGCGAACCGGAAGCCGGTGATCACCTCGTCGAAGATGAGCATCGCACCGTACTTCTTCGTCTCCGAGCGGAGGAGCTCCAGGTACCCGGGCTCGGGCATGATGCAGCCGGTATTGAACATGACCGGTTCGGTGATGACGGCGGCGACCTGGTCACCGCGTTCGCTCATCAGCCTGACGAACGAATCCGGGTCGTTCCAAGACAGGATCGCCAGCGTGTCCTCGAGTTCCGCCGGCACGCCGGGACCCGACGCGACGGCTCGTGGATGGTCGGCCGGCCCGGCCAGCGCAGGATCGACGTGATTCGACCAGTAGACGACGTCCTGCCACCCGTGGTAATGACCTTCGAAGCGCACCAACAGTTTTCGGCCCGTGGTGGCCCGGGCGAGTCGCACGGCACTGCCGACGGCCTCGGAACCGGAGTTGGTGAAACGCACCTGCTCGATGCTCGGGACGGCGGCGACCACCTTTTCCGCGGCTTCGATCTCGAGCTCGTACGGCAGCCCGAAGCAGGTGCCGTAGGTACTGATCGCATCGGCCACGGCCTTCGTGACACCAGGGTGTCGATGGCCGAGGATCATCGGTCCGAGGCCGAGCAGGTAGTCGATGTACTCGTGGCCGTCGACATCACGGATACGCGACCCGCGGCCGTCGACCATGAACGGCGGATATGGTTTCCAGCCGAAGCCGACCGTGCGCGCGCTGCTGCCCGCGCCACCGGGGATCACAGTGCTGGCTCGCTCGAAGAGCTTGGCAGAGACCGGGTTCCGCTCGCTGTAGAGCTGATCAAACGTCACGGTTGTCATCGCCCTTTCCTGACGACCTGAGGTCGTAGCATCGCTAATGCTACTGAGTATACACTGTTGCATCTGGTTCGAGCAGCAACTCCAGCAGGGCACGCGTCGGCGAACCGGTCGGCCCGGCCGCCCACGGGGGCAGATCCGCGCCCAGGTAGGCGGTGCCGCCGTTGTCGATGTGCGCCCAGGGCACGCCGCGCGGGAATCGGCTGAGGAAAGTTGCTGCGGTGAGGCCGATATCGGGCACGTCGCGCGCGCGGTTGCTGCGATCCGCCACGGGTGACGCGAAGAGTTCGGCGTACTCCTCGCGAAGCGGCAGGTGCCAGCCGGCGTCGCCGACTCGGTCACCGGCCGCGAGGAGGTCGGCGATGAGCCGGTCGGACGTGCCCCAACATCCCCACAGCAGGTGTCCGACACCGCCGCCGTCGGTGAGCGTACCCACGTCGATGACGCCGTCCACGCCCTCGCCCACGAGGAACGAGATGGCGTCCGCCAGAACGAGTCTGCCCTCGTTGTCGGTGTCGAGGACCTCGGTCGACGATCCGTCCGGATGGATCACAACGTCACCGGGCAGCAGGCTCCCGGGTCCGGGAAGGTTCTCCGCGAGCGGCAGCACGGCGTGCACCGCTCGCACCGAACCGAGCCGGGCGGCCGCGCACACCGCCGCGACAACCGCTGCGGCGGCGGCCATATCGGACTTCATCCAGGCGATCTCGTCCGGGTCGCGCTTCAGGTTGATACCGCCGGCGTCGAAGGTGATCCCCTTTCCGGCGAGGCCGAGCACCGGCGCAGGGTCGGTCGCCTGTGCTCCGGTCCACAGGTGCACGACGCACGGCGGGTGCGCACTCCCTCGCCCGACTCCGAGCGTTCCGCCGAAGCCGGCCGCCACAAGCCTGTCGCCGGACCAGATCTCGCACTTCACGCCGGCGGCCGACGCCCGTTCCGCGATCCGCTCCGCGAACACCGCCGGGGTGAGATCCGACGGCGGCGTGTCCACCATCCGGCGTACCCACTCGACGGCTTCGGCGGCCGTGCCAGCAACCTCGAGGGCACGCGCGACCTCGGGCGCGTCGGGCTCGCCACCGGTTCCCGAACCCAGGCACAGCGTCAACTCCGCGTCCACGCCGCCGCGATACCGATAGCGACCAACCGAGAACCCTTCGGCCACAACCAGAATCGCGGCCGTCGTGTCCCCGAGCACGGACGGCAGTGTGGTCGCGACCTCGGGCTCGGCAGCGAGCGCGCGACCCGCCGTCATACTCGCTACCCGCAGCCGACGCGGATCGCAGGTGTCCCGATCGCCGAGCCCCACCGCGACGACGCGCTGCCGCGTCGGCCCGTCCGCGGCGACCGACAGCACCGCCACCGAGCCGACCGGCGCGTCGAAGGCCGGAACGAGCACCACCGGCGCATCGTCCGGTACCGCGCCGGCCGTTCGGAGCCGAAGCTCGAACATCACGAAACCTGGTGCACGTTCAGCAATGTCGCGATCGAGAGGTTGTTCACCGAGCCGAGCAGCGGCGACATGACGAACCCGTCCCACTTCGGGCTGTGCGCCTCGATCACGTCCGGGTAGCAGAGCACGATGTACGGGCGATCCTTGAAGATCATCTCCTGCATCTGGTTCACCGCGGCCTGCCGCGCGGCACGGTCGACGAGGGTGCCCTGCTGCGCGAAGAGCTTGTCGTACTCGGGATTGCAGTAGCCGGAATCGCTGTTGTTGCCCCACTGATCGCAGGTGAGCACACCGAGCACGTTCTGCGGGTCGGGCGGAAGCACCCAGTCCCACATCGCGAGAGTGTAGTCCTCGTACTTGTTGTCGGCTCCGTTGATCGCGGTGGTCGCCGCGGTCGGGTCCATCTTCTGCTGCGTGACCTGGACTCCGATCTGCTGGAAGTCGTTCTTGATGATGTCGAACATGACGTCGCCCGCGCCGTTGATCTCGGTCGGGAAGATCAGGTTGTACGACATCGGCGCGCCGTCACCCATCCGGATCCCGTCGGCACCCTTCTTGAAGCCGGCCTCGTCGAGCAACTGATTGGCCTTGGCCAGATCGAACGGCAGCGGCTTGATCGCGGGGTCGGACCAACCCGAGGCGGTGGACACGATGCTCGCATTGTTCTCCGCGAAACCGAGCCACGCCTTGGAGATCATCTGCGCGCGGTCCAGCGCGTACTCGAACGCCTCACGCACCTTCGGGTTCAGAAGTTCCTTGTGCGCCTTCATCTTCGGGTTCGTGTTGATGATCAGGTCGTAGAAGGTCTGGCTGGGCCCGGTCGAGACGACCATGCCGGCCTGCTTGAGGCTCTCGACCAGCGTCGGCGACGTGCTCTCGCCGATCATGTCGAGCTGCCCGGACTTCAGGGCGGCAGCCATGGCGTCGGCGGTGCCGAACATCTGGATGCCGAACCCGTCGATATGCGGCTTCTGGCCCCACCAGTTCGCGTTCCGCGCGAACAGCGCGATCTGGTTCTGGGTGTACTTCACCAGTTGGAACGGCCCGCCGGACACGGACGGCGTCGCGTCGTTGGCGAAGGTGCGGATGGCGTCGCCGTTTCCGGTGGCCAGCTTCCCCCACACCTGCTCGGGCAGGATATGCACGCCCTGCATCTGCGCGGGCACGTTCGCGGTCGGGTCGGAATACGTCAGCACGAGGGTGTTGTCGTCCGTCGCCGTCGCCGTCTTCAGCCCGGTGACGAGCTGCGAAAGTTGCCCCGTCGGCCCGTCCTGATACTTGACGATCATGTTCAGGGTGAACGCGGCGTCCTTGGCGGTGAGCGGCGCGCCGTCCGACCACTTCGCGTTCGGCACGGTCTTGAACGTCCACACCTTGCCGCCGTCGGAGTCGGCCCAGCTCTCGGCGAAAGACGGTGCCAGGTTGAGCTTCTCGTCATAGACGGTCAGGTGGGGGTAGAGGTACTGGTAGGCGACGGAGCTGTAGTCGGACTGCGAGCTGAACGGGTTCAGCGTGTCGATCTCGGCGGTGACGCCGATCCGGAGCGTGCCCCCTTCCTTGATGGGGGCCGCACTGGACGACCCGCCGCCCGTGGTCTCGGAGCCGGATGTCCCGTTGTCCGCGGACGTGCCGGAGCCCCCGGACGTCCCTGAACCGGACGTCCCTGAACCGGTGGAGCCGCCCGGTGAGTTCCCGGTGGACCCGCCGGAACACGCGGCGACCAGGCCGACGAGGGCCGCGAGGGCCACCGCCGCGGCGAGAACCCGCCCCGCGCGCCAGGTCCCGGTACGAGATGTGCCTGCACGTACTGTCATTGCTTTGCCTCCGCACCCGATGGATGGCCTCCATGCGTGGCACGGCGATCGCCGGAAAACTCGTCCGGCGAAAGTGCAGCACCATCACGGCCCGAGGCTTATCCTGCTGAGTATGCACAGCGGGTGTCAAGGGCTCGCCCGTGATTCGTCTCCGTCGCCCGAGCTGTGCCCGCCACCGTCACACGGGTAGGAATAACGCATGTATCGGTCCGGGTACGTCCTGCGGCGGGTCGCGTTCGCCGTCGTGACGATCTACATCATCGCGACACTGAACTTCCTGCTGTTCCGGGTGCTGCCCGGGAGCGCGGTGACCCGCATCTCCCGCATCCCGAACGCGTCGCCGGAGCTCAAGGCGGCCGTGATCCATCAGTTCGGGCTGGACAAGCCGTTGTGGGAGCAGTACTGGATCTACCTCGGGCAACTGCTGCACGGGAACATGGGCATCAGCTACGTGAACCAACAGCCGGTCACGGACAACCTGTGGACCGCGTTCACCAACACGATCCCGATGGTCGCGATCGGCACGATCCTGGCGCTCGTCATCGGGATCGCGGTCGGCGTGCTGTCCGCGGTGCGACGCGGGACGGCCAGCGACCACATCGGAACCAACCTCGCGGTGCTGTTCTACGCCTTCCCCACCCAGTTCCTCGGCATGATGATCCTGATCTTCGCCGCGGGTGTGCTGCCGGTCGCCGGGATGAGCGACGCGTTCGAACTCGACCCGAGCACCTGGGGGCACCTGCTCGATGTCGGCAAGCACATGATCCTGCCGGTACTCACGCTGACGCTGACGCTCTTCGCGGAGAACGCGCTGATCGTCCGGTCGTCGATGCTCGAAACACTGGGCGAGGACTACATTCTCACCGCCCGCGCGAAAGGGCTGCCGCGGCGGCGCATCATCCGCGCCTACGCGCTGCGCAACGCGATGCTGCCGACGATCACGCTGATCGCGCTGTCCCTCGGGTCGATCGTGACCGGCGCCATCCTGATCGAGATCATCTTCTCCTGGCCGGGTATCGGCCGTGCGCTGTACTCCGCGGTGCTGTCGCGCGACTACCCGATGTTGCAAGGCGGGTTCCTCGTCATCACCGTCACGGTCATCGTCTTCAACCTGGCCGCCGACCTGCTCTACGCCAAGCTCGATCCCCGCATCCGGGCCTGAAAGACCTTGAAGGACAACCGATGAGCACGATCCTGAACACCACCCCGGCGCCGGAGGTCCCTCCTACCGGGGCCACCGGCGCTTCCGGCGCTTCCGGGCCGACCGGTTTCCGCTATGTGCTGCACGAGATCATGCGGCAGCGCAGCACCACCGTCGGCCTCGTGATCGTCGGGCTGCTGCTGCTCTCGGCGATCGCCTCCCCGCTCATTTCCCCGTACAGCGTGACGGTGTCGAGCTGCGGGGTGTTCGACCCGCCATCCGCCGCCCATTGGCTCGGGTGTGACGGCGCCGGCCTTGACGTGCTGTCGCTCGTGTTGCACGGCGGCGGCGTGTCGATGATCGTGGGTCTGTCCGCCACGCTCATCGCGATGACGGTGGGCGCCTCTGTCGGTGTGCTGTCCGGGTACTTCGGCGGTTGGGTGGACGTTCTGCTGATGCGCATCACCGACTACTTCCTGGTGGTCCCGCAGATCGTGCTGATGATCGTGATCGCGGCGGTGTGGGGGCCGAGCCTGTTCCACGTGGTGGTCGTGATCGGCGCGCTGATGTGGACGGGCACGGCCCGGGTGATCCGCGCCCAGGTGATGTCGATCCGCGAGCGCGTCTACGTGCGGCGGGTCGCGGGCCTGGGCGCGAGCCACGGCCGGATCATCTTCCGGCACATCCTGCCGCAGGTCGGGCCGCTGCTCGTGGCCAACGCCGTCATCGCGATCACCGTGGCCGTGTTCGACGAGACCGCGCTCGCGTTCCTCGGCCTGTCCGACCCGGATGCCGTGACCTGGGGAACGATCATGGAGCACGCCTTCGACCGAGCGGCGACCAGTGCGGGCGCCTGGTGGGCGATCGCGCCCGCCGGCCTCGCGGTCGCCTTCTTCATCGTGGGGTGCTACCTGGTCGGCCGGTCGATCGAGGATGCGCTCAACCCGCGGCTGCGGGTCTCGTATTTGTCGGCGCACTCGTGGCGGCTGCGTCCACTCGTCGGCAAGAAGCCGGAGGCGATCTGATGGGCGCGGTGATCGACACGGCCGGTGCGGCTGCGGCCTCTGCCGGAATGCGCATCGAGAAGAACGGCGTCATACCGGTTCTCGAGCTCGACGACCTGAACGTCTGGTTCGCCGATCGCGACCGGCGCGGCGGCGAGACGCAGATACTCAACGGCATCTCGCTGGCGATCGCGCCCGGTGAGCGCGTGGGGTTGGTGGGCGAATCCGGGTGTGGGAAGACGACGACCATCCTCGCCGCCATGGGCCTGCTGCCGTCCTCGGCGTCGGTGTCCGGGCGGGTGCTGCTCGACGGCGCCGACATCCTGCCCGGCGGCGAGAAGACGATCCGGTCGCATCGGTGGACGGATATCGCCATGGTCTTCCAGGGTGCGATGAACTCGCTGAATCCGGTGAAGACGGTCGGCTGGCAGATCGCCGAGGCGATGCGGGTGCACCGGGTGCGCACGGGCGCCGCCGCGGATCGGCGCGTCGACGAGCTGCTGGACATGGTCGGCATTCCGGTCGCGCGGCGACATGCGTTCCCGCACGAGCTTTCCGGGGGGATGCGGCAACGCGCGGTGATCGCGATGGCGCTCGCGTGCGATCCCCGAGTGCTGCTCGCGGACGAGCCGACGACGGCCCTGGACGTGATCGTGCAGGCCCAGATCCTGCGCCTGCTCACCGATCTCGCGTCAGAACTGCATCTCGCGCTGGTGCTCGTGACGCACGATCTCGGCGTGGTGGCCGAAACCTGCGACCGGGCAGCGGTGATGCTCGGCGGGCGCATCATCGAGGCGGGCACCATCGGCGAGCTCTACTACCGCGGCCAGCACCCGTACACGCGGAAGCTGTTCGCCTCGACGCCGAGCCTGAAGGACGCGAAGCCGCGCGATGTGGTTGCGGAATCCTCAGCGCTCCTTGAGGTTTCGGATCTCCGAGTGAGTTTCCCGATCCGCAGGTCGCGAAAAGCGTCATCGGCGGACGGTTCGGGAGCCGCGCGGGCGCACCGGCTGGTCGCGGTCGACGGGATCTCATTCGAGGTGGCGCGCGGGGAGTTCGTGGCGCTCGTCGGCCAATCCGGTTGCGGCAAAACGACTACGGCGCAGAGCGTGCTCGGCGTGACGGAGATCGACAGCGGTGCGGTGACGTTGCGGGGCGAGACGATCGTGGGGCTGCGACGCAGGGCGCTGAAGGACATGCGGCGCCGGGTGCAGATGATCTATCAGGATCCGTACGAGTCGCTGGACGAACGGTTCCGCGTGCGGCAGACGCTCGAGGAGCCGCTGCGGATCCACGGCATCGGGGATGCGGCATCGCGTCGCCGCGCCGCCGCGGAAGCCCTTGAGCGCGTGGCACTGTCGGCGGACTACCTGGAACGTTATCCGCACGAGCTCTCCGGCGGCCAGCGCCAACGGGTGTCGATCGCGGCATGCCTGGTGCTGCAACCGGATCTGCTGCTCGCGGACGAGCCGGTGTCGATGCTGGACGTGACGCTCCGGCTGGGCATCCTGGAGCTCCTGAACGAGCTGCGGCGCGGCTCGTCGCTGGGCATTCTGATGATCACGCACGACCTTTCCACGGCCGCGGCATACGCGGACCGGATCGTGGTGATGTCCGACGGGCGGATCGTCGAGGCCGGGCCGTCGTACTCCGTGGTGCACCACCCGCAAGCCGAGTACACGAAGCAGCTGCTGGCCGCCGTGCCCGATCCGCAGCCGGCGGACGCGGGGGTCGGGGTAGATGGGGGCGTCGGGGCCGGGGTGGGGGCCGGGGCCGAAACGGAGGCCGGCGCGCCTCGGGTGTGAGTAAAACAGGGACAAATCGGGCAGAATGCTGCTAGATTCACGCCGTAGGTTTTTGGGTCTTGCGAGCGAAGCGAGCCGAAGAAATGCTCTCGCCGCAGAGAACGTGTGCACGGGCGACGCGGTTAGCGGGACATTCCTGCAGCATGGCCGTACCGTGCGCGGTGCGAATCGTGGCGGCACTCAAGGTCCAAGGGCGCTGAGCGGCGCGGTGATAGTTCCGTCATCAAGGGTGAGCGTCGGACCCGTGCCGGTGATGATCAGACGGAAGGCCGGGTCCCCAGCGCTCGCCACGTCGATCTGGTCAATGGCACGCCGTAACGAGGTCGCAGCAGCTGGGATCTGGCCGGCTCCGAGCTTCACCTCGATGGCGGCCCAGGCACCCGACGGGAGCACCGCGACCATGTCGATCTCGTGTCCGTTCGAATCGCGATAGTGATGCACGGAACCGCCGAGCGTCGCCATGAACACCGAAAGGTCATGGTAGACAGCGCTTTCGAAGATCATTCCGACCGTAGCCGGTTCGCCCGCGAGGCGCTCCGCAGAGGCGCCCAACGCGGCTATCGACAGCGCCGGATCGGCGAGGTGAATCCTGTCCGAGGTTCGAAGCCGGGCACGGGAGGTCAATCTGGGCGCCCACGCCGCCTGCCGCTCAAGAACGAACAACCGCGCGAACAGGTCGACATATCCGGCGATCGTCTCGGCTGAGATCGCGGGCGCGACGCGTGCCACGTCGGCGGCGAGCGTCCGGTACGACACCTCGCTGGCGCTGGAGCGAGCCAGCGCCCGGAGCAGGGCGTCCAGCAGAACGGACGAATGGCGGACGTCGGCGATGCGATGGATGTCCGTGTGGGTGATCTCCTCCACGTACGCCCGCAGGCGCCGCTGCTGGCGGTCGGCAGACAGCTGCGTCATCGCCGGGAATCCGGAACCGGCGAGTTGATCGATGATCTCGCCATACGTCATCGACGCGGGACCAGGAGCGATCGGCTGACCCTCGAACAGAGCGGCCACCGACACCGACGCGTCGACGCCGCTGCGTTCACGCCAGGTCAGCGTACGTTGGCGCACACGGAGGAACCGGCCGGCGCCGGAATGCCGCGTGGCGTCGTCGGCCGGCACCGACGATCCGGTGAGAATGAACTGCGCCGTCGATCCGCTGCGGTCGACCTCGCGTCGGACCAAGTTCCACAACTCCGGCGCGGTCTGCCATTCGTCCAGCAGCCGTGGGCGCGATCCCTCAAGAAGTGACTGCGGGGCGATCTCCCGCATCTGTATCGCGAGCGGATCGTCGAGGAACACGTATGACGACGCGGCGTGCAGAGCCGTCATCGTCTTGCCGCACGCGCGCACACCTTCGACCAGCACGGCACCGGCGCTCGCCAGTGCCTCCGTGAGGGCGCTGTCCAAAATCCTTGGGCGATAGGCGGTCCCGAGGATGCGTTCGGTGTCCACGGCACCACCTCCACCAGGCGTCAGATGGTCGGAACGATGTAGCTATGCCGACATATGCAGCAATAATATGCCGATAGATGCAGCCACTCAAAGCGGCATTCTGCAGAATCATGACGCCGAACAGCGCGCTCGGAGTGTGAGTGAAAGAGGGACAAATCGGGCAGAATGCTGCAGGACGCACACCGTAGGTTTTTGGGGCCTTGCGAGTGAAGCGAGCCGAAGGAGTGCCCTCGCCGCAAGGAGCACAGGTGCTACATTGAAACTCATGGCGACCGTGGGAATCCGCGCCCTGAAGCAGAACGCGTCGGCGGTGGTCGCGCAGGCCGAGGCCGGCGACACGGTGACGATCACCGACCGCAACCGCCCTGTCGCACAATTGACGGCGATCCCCGCCCACCGACTGGCGCAACTCGTCGCCACTGGAACGGCCCGACCTCCACGCCGACCCCTGGCCGACCTGCCGGAGCCGAAGCCGGGTCCCGCGGTATCCGGCGAACTCCGCCGCATGCGTGAGGCCGAGCGGTTCTAGCGGGATGGCCCACTACATCGACACGTCGGCGCTCGCGAAGCTCGTCGTCGCGGAGCCCGAAACGGCAGCCCTGCTGGCGTGGATCCGGGAGGCCGAACGGGACTTGGTGACCTGCGACCTTTCCCGCACGGAGTTGATGCGCACCGTCCGCCGCGTGGACGAGGATCGCGCCCCCGACGCGCGCAGTCCTCGACACGGTGACGATCACCAAGATCACGACGGCGCTGACCGAGACCGCCGGGCGCCTGGACCCCCACGGTCTTCGCAGTCTGGACGCCATCCACCTCGCCGCCGCACTGGACCTGCAGGACGACCTCGACGGCATGGTTGTCTACGATGCTCGGCTCGGCGAAGCCGCGCGGGCGAACGGCGTCCGGGTGATCGCGCCGACGTGACCGGCCGGCCGAGCCAAGCGCGGACAGCAGGGGCGCCCCAAGGGTGTGAGTAAAACAGGGATAGATCGGGCAGAATGCTGCTAGACGCACACCGCAGGTTTTTGGGGTCTTGCGAGCGAAGCGAGCCGAAGAAGTGCTCTCGCCGCAGGGAACGGCCCCCGCAGCGCCGCGGTCAGCGGGACATCCCGGCGGTCAGGCCGCGGACGATGTGGCGCTGCGCGAACAGCGCGAACGCGATCATGGGCACGATCGACAGGAACGAGGCCGCGCCGAGCTGGTTCCACTTCAGCGCGGCGAAGCCCTTGTACGCCGCCACCGCGATCGGCACCGTCGGGTGATCCGACGTCAGCGCGAGCGCGATGGTGACCTCGTTCCACACGTTGATGCCGATCAGGATCGCGACCGTGGCCACGCCCGCGCGGGTGAGCGGCAGGTACACGCGCCAGAGCGCGGACGCGGACGTACAACCGTCGATCAGGGCCGCTTCACCGACCTCCGGCGGGATGTCCCGGAAGAACGCGATCATGATCGTGACGGCGAACGGCGTCATGAACACCTGGTAGACGAGCGCGAGACCGATTGCGGTGTCGTACAAGTGGATGTACTGGAAGATGTTGTAGAACGGGATCGCGACGACGAAGTCCGGCAACAGATAGGCCACCAGCAGCCAGACGACGAGCGGCTGCCGGCGCCGGACGTGCCGCCGCACCATGATGTACGCGGCTGGCGTGGCCACGGCGAGCGCGATCAGGATCGTGAGGACCGTGGTGAAGATGCTCATGATCACTGCGTGCACGAAGCCCTGGTCCGTCCACACCTGGCCGAACGCGTCGAACTGCGGAACGAACAGGAACTTGGGAGTTCCGAAGGCCTGCACGGGGTCTCGCGTCGCAAGCACGAAGATCCAGTACAGCGGGAACAGCGTCATCACGATCGCGAGGAGCACCATGAGGTAGATGAACGGCTTCGACCGGGAATGCATGTCAGGCCTCCTCCGCGCTCTCGCCGGACTGTGGTCCCGCCCCGCCGGCACCCGCTCGGCGCCCGACGACGCGCCGCAGACCGAGCGCCACGATGACCGCGATCATCACGAACAGGGTGTAGACGACGAGCATCGTCATACTCGCACTCATTTGGTGACCCTTGAAAGCCGTTCTGTAGGCGAGCATCTGGAGCGATTGCGTGGCCGTACCCGGTCCGCCGTTCGTCGCGCCGAAGACGAGGTCGAAGAGCTTGAAACAGTCCACCGCCCGGACCGCGGCGACCACCGCGATGAGCGGCAGCAGCAGCGGCAGGGTGAGGTACCGGAACCGGGACCAGTAGCCAGCGCCGTCGACCTCGGCGGCCTCAAACGGTTCCTTGGGCAGCGACTGGACCCCCGCGTACAGGATGATGAAGACGAAGCCGGATTGCCACCACGCGTCGAGGAAGGCGAGGGTGGGCAGCGCCGTCGACGGGTTGCCGAGCAGGTTCACCGCACTCAACCCCAGGTGCCGCAAGAACCATGGCACCACACCGAGTGTCGGGTCGAGCATCACCTTCCAGACCATGGACACGACGATCCCGGACATCATGAGCGGCAGGATGAACAGGGTCCGCAACCAGCCGACCCCGCGCGTGAGCCGGTCGACCGCGAGCGCCAGGGCGAGCCCCGCGACCAACTCGATCGCCAGCGCCATGACGGTGAACGAGGCCGTGCGTCCGATCGAGCCCCAGAACTCTGCATTCGTGAGCGTCACCGCGTAGTTGTGCAGGCCCACGAACCGGAAGCGGCTTCCCCAGTTCCAGTCGAAGAAGCTGAGGTAGACGGCATATCCGATGGGGACCACCGTCGTCGCGGCGAGGACGGCGACGAGCGGGGCGGTGAAACGCCACGTCGGCGTGTCGGATCGGCCGCTTGCGCGCGGCTTCTCGGTCGCGAGCACCGCCGGTTCGGCGAGCGTCGTCATACGCGTGTCGGCTTGTTCATATCGCGTTGATCATGGTGTGTTGGTCATGTCTGTGCTGGTCACGTCGTTCTCGTCACTGTGTGGCGCTCCTGGTGCTGCGGGGATGCTGCGGGAATGCTACGGGGGGCCGGGGCGCGCGGTTACTCGGCGGCGAGCTGGCCGGCCTGAGCCTGCACCTTGGTCTGCGCGTCGGCCATCGCCTTGTCGGGCGCCTGCCCTTGGCTGATCGCGATCATGGCGTCGACGATATCCGTGAGGGCCGGTTCCGCGTTGCCGTTGAGAATCGCAGTCGGGCGGGCGGTCGACATCGCTTTGCCCACGGCCGCAACGTAATCCGCGTTCAGCGCGCCGGTGTACGCGGGATCGCTGGTCGCCGATCCGCGCGGTGCCCCGCCGGTGAGCGCGCCCAGGGTGGCCGTCATCTTCTTGTTCGTGAAGTACTGCATGAACATCCAGGCCGCATCATGGCGGGGCGACGCCTTGGCCATCGCGAGCCCCCAGCTCCACAGGCCGGTGGTGCCGTCGGGAGACGCCTTCGGGAGTGTCGCATAGCCCACGTGGCCGGCGACCGTCGACTTGGAGGTGTCCTCGAACGACGGCCCGAACACGGACGCGTCCACGTAGAACGCGGCCTTGCCCTGTTGGAAGAGCGCCGTGGAATCCGGCCAGTCGATGTTCAGCGAGTTCGGCGGCCCGGACTTCACCAGGGCGGCATAATCGGCGACACCCTTGACGATCGCGGGATCCGTGAGGCGCGGTTTCGACCAGTCGCCGTCCCACCAGACCCCGTACGGGAGTTCGGGTTTGATGCTCGCAGGCAGTTCGTTGAAGACCATTCCCGTCATCGTGTCCATGATGGAGTCCGCCGATCGCACGCCGCGCATCACCGAGCCGTAGACCTCGCCGCCAGCCTTCTCGGTAACCGTGGCCGCGGCCTTGATGAGGTCGTCCATGGTCTGCGGGACGGTGCCGCCGAGGTACTTGTCGACGAGGTCCTTGTTGTAGAACAGGATGTAGGTCTCGGTGGACACCGGGATCGCGTAGAGTTTCGCGGACGGGTCGCCGGACGGGAATTCGGCCGGCTGCAGGGTGCCCTTCGGAAAGTCGGCGATGTCGTAGTCGGCGGGGGTCTTCGTGGCGTCGTCGATGTACGGGGTGAGCGGCTCCATGAGGCCCGCACTGAACTGGCTCGCGGCGTCGAAATCGAGGCCGGTCATGTATACATCCGGCGGATTGTTCGACCGGAGCGCCTGATCGACCTTGTCGAAGTACAGATCCTCGGAGTAGGTCTTCAGGTCCACGGTGATGCCGGTGGCGGCGGTGAACTCCTTGAGGTGCTGCTGCACGCCGTCTGTCCACGGGTGCTCGTCAAGCATGACGTGGATCGTCTGGCCGCTGAATTTCTTTTCGTCGAAGCCTGTTGTGTTGGAACCTGTTGCGCCGGAACCTGGTGCGCCGGAACCTGTTGTGTTGGAGCCGCTATCGCTCTGCGACCCGGTGCCCGCGCCGGGCTGGGGTGTTGTCGACTGCGAACAGGCGGCGAGTGTCGTCGCTGTCAGCGTTGCGGCGAGCGCGGCCGCGAGAAATCCGGTGGTTCGCTTCAGTGCCATGGTCGCTTCGCCTCACTCCGTCGGATTACGTTATGAATGCTGAGTATGACAACTGTCGCGGGTGAGGTCAATGGATCTTCGTAAGGTTCGGAGGGTGTGTCAATCGATGGTGCCGGCGGGGGCGATCCATTCGGTGCGCTGGCCTGTTGCGGCGGAGATCAGGTCGAAGTCTGCGTCGTAGTGCAGGACGATGACGCCGAGTTCTTCGGCGGCCGCGGCGACGAGCAGGTCCGGAATCTTGCGCCCGCGCTGGCTGCGCGCAGCGAGGATGCGCTGCACCTGAAGTGCCCGGCGCACATGAGACTCGGTCGTCGGCACCGGCTCGAACGCCCCCAGCGCCACCAGGAGATCATCCCATTCGGGCGCGTTACGGGCGGAAAACCCGACCTCGAGGTCACAGATGCCAGGCCGACCGAGGGTGCCCGCAAACGCGAGACGTTCAACCTTCTCGCGCATCGCTGCGTGGCCAAGCCGCTTCAGCACGCTCGTGTCGAGCAAATGCGTCAGCGCCATGCGTCGGCGCGATCATCGAGATGAGCCGCGGCGAGACGATCGAGTGCATCGGCGACACGGCGTGCGCGAGACGCCCCGGCACGTCGAAGCGCCTCGTTCACCGTGTCCCTGATGGTCGCAGTCCCAAGCTCGGATCGGGCATCGTTCAGCATGGCGTCATCGATGTCGACCAAGTGCTTCACCACCCTGTCAGTATATATCGACTTATCACTGATATATGTTCTGTTCCACCGGGCCTGTGAATGGCTGGGCCGCAAGGGATACGGCGTCGAGGAGTTCGGACAGGCTGCAGAGGCGGGCAGGCATCGCGAGCATCGCGCGGGCGTGCTGCCGCCAGTCGATGCGGTGCTCGGTGGTTACCTCGCACCTCGATCTATCCGGGTCCTGCAGAATCGGAATGGCGAGAGGGAACGGCGTCATACTCGGGAGGCTGGTCACGCGGCGACTCCGCGGAGACGGTTCACTGCCTGCAGGATCGTGTGCAGGACGCCCATCGGGTCGCGCTCGATCTGCTTGGCGGTGAAGCGGATGACGATCCAGCCCGCGTCGACCAGGGCCTGCTCGCGGCGGTGGTCCCGCTCGAACGCGTTCGGGTCCACGGCCTCGTCGTGGTAGCGCTTGCCGTTGATCTCGATCGCGAGTTTGATGTCCGGGAAGCCGATGTCGGGGAACACGGTGCCCGTTGCCGTCTGCGTGCGGTCGTTGGCGACCCATCCGGTGACACCGGCGTCCGTGAGTACCCCGTGCAAAACGCGCTCGGGGTGGGACCACGGCCGGGTCACGACGGCAATTGCCGCAGTGAAGGCGCGGTCGTAGCCCTGCACCGTGGCCATCCGCTGGGCACAGGTCCGAAGCGCGTCCGGGCTGGTGAGATTGCGGCGGAGAACAGCCTCGAGATAGTCGTTCCGCTCGCCCCAGCGCGCGAGGTCCAGGCAGGTGCGAGCGGGCGTCGTGAATCGGATCCCCTTGTGCCACCCCACGTCTCGCGGGTCGAGCCGGGTGCGGATGAGGCGCAGCGGGTCGCGTTTCAGGCGTGCGCGAGCCACCGGCACGTAGATGGTGATCGCGCGTGGCATCCGGTCGATGACGCCGTGCCCGAAGAGGGCCGCGCCGCCACCGATGACGGCGCTCTCGCCGGCCCAGAGCCATGCCGCCCACAGCCGCACGGCGGGATCAGCCGGGTCGCGATTCGTGTAGACGCTGGGAAGGACCCTGACCAGCTGCCTGGACCGGACCATCTGGTCGAACCTCTCCCGGGGCAGGCCCGTCGCAAGGGCCTGCGCCCGGAGCAGCGTTCCGGATTGCCGTGCGAGGAGCGTGCGGATGTCCAAGGTGGCCGCGCTCTGCAGCAGGCGCGGTTCGTGTTTGGCTCGCATCGGTCCAGTGAAGTGGTCCGTGGTCGCTCGTGGGGTGGTCGCTTCGAGAATGTGGATCAAATCGCGGTCTGTGGATAACCGGTGGTGTGTGGCGGCGGGACGCCGCGAATAGCGTCATAGGCGGTGGTGTGGCGCCTTGCGAGGTATGGGGGGCGGCTTCGCGGAACGCGCTCGGCGGTGGGCGTGCTCTCGGGGTGTGCGTAAAACAGGGACATATTGGACAGGATGCTGCAGGATACACACCGTAGGTTCTTGAGTGCGGCTCGCGAAGGGGTGCTCGCGCCGCAGGGCAGGTGCCCCCGGGAGTGTGGGTAAAACAGGGACAAATCGGGCGGAATGCTGCAGGATACACACCGTTAGTACGCGTAGCTAAGCGAACCGGCCCGGGCGAGCGGAGCGAGCCGAGCCGCGCCAGCGGCACGACACGGCCCAGGCGAGCGGAGCGAGCCGAGCCGCGCCAGCGGCACGACACGGCCCAGGCGAGCGGAGCGCTAGCGGAGCGAGTCGAAGAAGGGGTCCCGCGGGAGTGTGAGTAAAGCAGGGACAAATCGGGCGGAATGCTGCAGGATACACACCGTTAGTACGCGTAGCTAAACGACCCTCGCCCGGGCGAGCGGAGCGAGCCGAGCCGCGCCAGCGGCACGACACGGCCCAGGCGAGCGGAGCGCTAGCGGAGCGAGCCGGAAATGCGCGGAGCCGGGGAATGTGCGTAGAACTGGGACAAATCGGGCGGAATACTGCAGGATACACACCGTTAGTACGCGTAGCTAAGCGAACCGGCCCGGGCGAGCGGAGCGAGCCGAGCCGCGCCAGCGGCACGACACGGCCCAGGCGAGCGGAGCGCTAGCGGAGCGAGCCGAGCCGCGCCAGCGGCACGACACTGCCCAGGCGAGCGGAGCGCCAGCGGAGCGAGCCGGAAATGCGCGGAGCCGGGGAGTGTGTGTAGAACCGGGACAAACCCGGCAGAATGCTGCAGGATGCACACCTTTTGTTTGGCGAACGAAATGTGCCCCCGCGAGCGGAGCGAGCCGAGCCGCGCCAGCGGCACGACACTGCCCAGGCGAGCGGAGCGAGCCGGAAATGCGCGGAGCCGGGGAGTGGCTCACCACTCCCCGGCTCCGCACCTACTTCGCAATGAAGAGGATCAACTCCTCCTCACTGGCTGGACATCAGCCCAACGCAGTCACCGCGTCGTTCAACACCGACTGCGCAATCGTCGCAGGCTGACCCAGCGCCGTGGTGTTAGCGCCGTTGCTCTGGAACGTTGTGGCGTGCGATCCGGTCAGGAATGCCGACGTGGAGTCCGGCAGCATGTTCGGCGCAACGGTCAACAGAGCGTCGTTGTTGTCACCAGCAATCGGCCCGGCGGACAACGCATCCGGCCAACCAGTCAGACCGTTTGCCAAGTACACCGTGTTGCCACCAGCGACTCCGAGACCGCCCGCGGTCACCGTGCTCGTCGGCTTCGGCGTGTAGACGAAGTCGTACAAGTCCGCTGCCGTTGCGTACCGGTCGGAACCGGCAATTCGCTTCACGTTCAAGATGCCCTGGCTAGCCAGACCCTTCTCAACGGCCGTGGACACACGATCCGGTCCACCGAGAATGATCACCTGCTGAATGTGCAACGCCTTCAGAGCGTTGACGGTCGCCGCCGGCAAGGTGCTCCCGGAGGTCGTCAGCAGCATCGGAATACCCGCCATGTAGCTCACGGCACCTGCGGCGATCGCATCGGCGTTGTTCTGGCCGGATGCCAGGAACGCGGTCCGAAGGGTCGGCTTCAGGTACGTGAAGCTGAAGGACGCCGGCGTCCAGGCGAGGTCCCACGTAGCGGCATCTGCAGCTGTGCCATACCGGTCGGCACCCGCAACTCGGATAATGGTGTTCTGACCAGAGGCGGCATTCGTCGCACCCGCGAGCTGCGTTGCCACTGCTGCCGAGACTGAATCAGTACCACCCATGACGTAGATCTTGCCAAGCGTTCCGCCAAATCCGTCGGCGATAGTCTTGAGCGCCTGGGCCGAGACTGCATTGGCCGAGACGAGCAAGATCGGACCGCCGACCTTACCTGCTAGGTAATTGGCCGCGAGCGCGTCCACACCGAGCTTGTACTGCTCGCCGTTAGCGACGACGAGGCTCGAGAACCCACCGAAATCATTGACAAGCAGGCGCGAGGTCTCGTACCGATCGACCCCGGCGACACGATGCCCAAGGATCGCGCCGGTCACCGACACGGCATTCGACGGAACCGAAGTCACATTCGGTGTGAAGGAGAATGTGGAAGTAGCGCCCGCGGCATTCTTGTTGATCGCCGTGTATGGCGTCGGCAACGTGACAGTGAAATTGACATCCGAAGTCGCAGTGACCGCCGTTGTACGGAGTCCCTGGATCACGAAGCTGTCGTCCTTGGTGTTATCGCCAGTGAAAGTAACCGTCACCTTCGTCGCCGTTGCAACGGCAGTCGTGGCGATCGTGCCGTCCCGCAGGACCTTCACCGTCGGCGCAGGTGCAGCGGGGTCAAGTGCTACACCGGCAGGAGCGTTGACCACAACTGAGACCGCACTGCCGAAAGCCGCAGGCGTCAATTCCTTGACGGTGATGTCCGGAATGGCTTGGGCGCCACCTCCGCTGACCAACGATCCGCTCGCAACTGAAATTGTGGCGCTGTTGGGAACGAACCCAACCGTCGTCACACCGCCGACACTCGGATCGGTCGCGATAGTGCTGCCATTCCAGCTGGCACCACCAACGGATGCGGTGATAGCAGGCCCGCTGTAATTAGAGGCGACATTCAGCTTGACGCCATCAAGTGAAACTACGTACCCGGGCTGAGCTGTACCAGGCGCCGCGGTGGTAAGCGCGGAATCTGTAAAGAACGCGGGGGCCGTCGCAAATGTCTGATCACCAGCGTGAACGTCGGTGTTGCCCCACGGGTTTGCTTTGATCGTCAAAGTCAAGGTTCCGCTGCCCGAACTCAATGCGGAGGTGAAGGTCGGAGCGACCAACTTCGCGACCTGGTTGGTGCTATTCAGATTCTGATTGCTGTAAAGCTGAGTGGCAGCTGTCGCGCCTGCACCCGCGTGCCCAGCCTTCTTCGCAAGTTCCGAAAGATCAGAAAGCGGCGAAACCGTTACGGTTGGGGCCACCGCAAATGTCACGCCGCTGGGGAGTGTCACGGTCAACTGCTCGCCTGCGCGCCAAGTCGCGTACTGAGTAGTGCCGCTGGTTGCGATTGGCAGCTGAAGTTGCACGCCACTGGCGGCTTGGTTGCTGGCACCAGCCGCGAGAGTTGGCACGGCACCCGTGCCATCCGTCGCGTAGCCAGCGGCGTCATCAACGGCAGGCGTAGCACGAACAATGTCACCGAGAGCTGCACCGTGCGTAGCGTCCCACGCACTCGCCGCGGGGGCGGCAAGTACTGCGCCTGCGATGGCCATCGCTGCAACCGAAGCTACTGCGACGCCCCGCTTCAGCGCGGTTTTTCCTCGATTCACTACTACCTCCTACTGGTAGGGCATGTGCGCGAGGTCGCGCCCCCGCACGCGCTGAGCATGAGGAACGCTCAGCAAGCTTCGATCGCCTTACCGAAGGCGACGCGCTACGGACCGTTATCGGAACGATCCGGTGTGACTATATCGCACGTGGCGCCCCGAAACGCAAGCGTCGCAGGGTCTTTTCCGGGCGCGCCGTGGGCCACATCACGAGCGTGTCACGGACACCCTGTCATCTCACGCATTCAGCGTAGCGAGTCGGGCTATCTCGACCACAATTCGCGAAGATCAACTCGTCTACGCTCCGATGTGATGCACCGAACGAGTGAATCAACCCCAATTCTGCCCACGCCCCCCGCCGCGAGCAAAACCGCCACAAATGCAGGTAAAAAGCCCGTAAACCCAGGCCGTCATCCTGGCCCCGGAAACCGCTTACCCGACCGCCGAATTCGCCGCCGCTATCACGCCCAGAGCGAGCGTAGACGGCTGTCCGAGCCCCACCACGGCCGTCACCGCGCCACGCAGAGTAGCCAAGAACGTCTTCAGGTTCGGGTCCAGCACCGCCGGACCGTTCGTCAGCAGCGGGGCTGCCGCACTTCCCGCCAGCGGCCCGACCGCGAGCGCGTCCGGGAAGCCCGTCACCCCGTTCGCCACATAGGCGAGCGTGCCGCTCCCCCAGCCCAGCCCTCCCCCGTTCGCCGCGCTCGTGGACCCCGGCCGTCTCGCAAACGCGTACAGGTCCGCCGAGGTCGCGTACCTGTTCGCCCCCGAGATCCGCTTCACCACCGCCACGCCCGCGGCCCGCAGTTGCGCCAGGACGTTCACCGAGATCCGGTCCACGCCGCCCAGCACGAACACCTGCTGGATCTTCTGGGTCTTCACGAAGCCGAGCACGGTGTCCGGCAGGGCCTTCTCCCCCGTCAGCAGTACCGGCAGGCCCATGCCGAAACTCAGCGGCCCCGCGGCCAGCGCGTCCGCGTTCACCACCCCCGAGGCCAGGATGGCTGTCTTATAGGCGGGTGAGCCGGCGGCGAAGCTCACGCTCGACACCGTGCCCGCCTTCGCGGCCTGCACACTCGTGGCATACCGATCGCTCCCCGAAACCCGCACCACGGACACGGCACCCGCGCCGGCACCGCCCAGGGCCGAACGCGCGATCGCCGTCATACTCGAAACGACCGAGTCCGAGACGGAATCGGCCTTCCCCATGACATAGAGCGTGACCGGGCCCGAACCCCCCGAGGCGCCCGCCAGGATCGCGCGCAGGGCCTGGGCGGTCTCCCGCGGCAGCGAGTTCGCTTCCGTGAGCAGGATGGGCGCGCCTGCTGTTCCGCCCACCCGTCCCGCCAGGTAGTTCGCGCTCAGGGCGTCGAACCCGCCCTTCGCGTTCTCGCCGTTCGCGATCACTATCGCGGTGATGGTGGTGTTGGGGTTGGCGGCCGCGAGGCGCAGGGCGAGGCGGGCGGCCGTGTCGTACCGGTTCAGGCCGCCCACCCGGTTCACGGTCTGGGCGACCGCGATGGTGGTGCTTGCGGGGACGGGGGCGGCCGGCGGCGGGGTTGCGGAGAACTGCGAGGCGCCGGGGCGGGTGAGGCAGCCTTCCGTCGAGGCGTCATTCACGGCTGTTGTCGGGGTTGTTGTCGCATCCGGGGTCACGGAGATCCTGACGGTTGCACTCTCCGGGAGCTTAGCTACTGCGCTTTGGCCGGTCGGGACGTAGCCGGCGATCCTTAGCCCGGTGGCTATCGCTGTTTCTGTTGCTGCGGGGTTGGTCTTCGTGACGGTGAAGGTGAGCGCGGTGGTGCGGGCGGTGCCGTATTGGTTCGCGACCGGGGCGAGGGGTGTGGTGGTGAGCCCTTTTGTGGTGCCGAGGGTCGCGTCGAGATAGGGGATGGCGGGGCTGTGGGTGGGGAAGTCGAAGAGTGCCGTGCCTATGGTCGTGCCTTTGTCGAGGACGTCGGCGGTGATCTGGTACTTGCCGCCTTGGACCCAGCCTGTATTTGTGGTTTCGGCTGCTGCGGTGGGCGGGAGCTGTTGCAGCTCGTCGGTGGCGTTCAGGGTTGTTTGCTGTGTGCTCATTCTGAGGGGTGGCAGGAACGCGATCGTGGTGGCGCCGCCGACGTAGCTGACATTCCTTGTGCCGCCGACGGTTCCGACGGTGCAGGCCGCGGGGGCGACCGCGGGGTAGGTGGAGTAGCCGGGCTTTCCGTACAGGCCGTTCGTGGCGTTGCCGGCGACGATCGCGGTGACGGCGCCTCCTTGGTTCGGCTGGGCGTCTGTGCTCACGTTGAGTTTGATGCCGGAGAGGGTGAGTAGGTAGCCGGGTTTGGTGGGGGTTGCGGTCGGGGCGGTCGTTGCGGGCGTTGCGGGCGTTGCGGGCGTTGCGGGCGGGGTCTCTGTGGTGGTGAATTGCGCGGACTTGAGGTTCAGCCAGGGCGCGGCGTTCAGGTCGCCTGTCGTACCGGTGGTGTTCCATTGCGCATTGGTGAACCGGATGACTGCGACGGACTTGTCCGAGGACAGCGTCATACTCGTGGCCGGCGGATTCAGGGTGACGGCGTTTCCGTTGTCGGCCACCAGGTTTGCGGCGACGGTGTTGGTCGGGGTGGCCTGGGTGGCGAGATCGGCGAGATCGGTGAGGGCACTCGTGGCGAGATGGGGGGCCTGGGCGAAGGTGATGCCCTGCGGGAGGGTGACGGTGAGCTCGTCGCCGGGCTGCCAGGTGGCGAACTGCTTGCCGGGCTTGGTGTCGGTGGCCTCGGTTTTGATGGGGAGCTGGATCTGGATGCTCTTTGCGGTTTGGGTGGTGGGGGGTTGGCCTGCGGTGCCGTAGGCGAGGACGGGGACGGGGCCGGTGCCCGCCGGGGTGGTGGTGTAGGTGGCCGATGCGGGGGCGTCGGTCGTCGGCTGCGCGCGGACGATGTCGGTGAGGTCCGGGCCGGCGCCCTGGAAGCCCGGGGCGGCCGGTTCCTGGAAGGCGTTCGCTGCGGGAGCCGTTGCGATTCCGACGGCGGTGGTGACGATGGCCGTGGTGACGACGAGGGCGGCGGTCGTCGCGATCGCGAGGGCGGCTTTGGTGACGCGGCGGCTAGTTGGGCTGGCGGCTCTGGTGGCGGCTTTGGTGACGGGGCGGCTAGTTGCGCTGCTGCGGGCGGTGGCGTCGGTGCGGGCGGTGGCTCTGGTAGAGGCGGTGGCCTTGCTGCGGGCGGTGGCCTTGGTGCGGGCGGTGGGCCGAGGGCGCGGGCGCAGACGTGGACGCAAACTCGGGCGCATGGGGGCTCCTTCGCGATTCGAGCGTTCGCGGGGTCGGGCGTTCACCCGGTCGGCGTTCGCTTGGTCGGGCGTCAGCCGTGCCGGCCGTGGCTCTCAGGTTAGGCGACGGGCGCATCGCCGGCAGACCGGGCGGCCGGGAGCGGACGTTGCCGCGGTCGTTGCCGGGAGGTGAGCGCGGGCGTCGCTGCGGGGGTTGCCGTGTGGATTGCCGCGGGCGTGCGGAATGGGTGGTCGGCGAGCGGATGCGAGACGCGGGAAGCGTCATGGGCGGTTTGCGGATGGCGGCGGCGGGGCGGCCGAGGCGGCGCGAACGGGCGATGGATCCGATACGTACGCACGTTCGGATCGGGTATTTTCAGCGGCGGAAATTCACTCTTCCGGGTGTTGACTCGGGCCGTTCAGCATGGTTGATTGGTACTAGTACGCGTGTTCGATTGATGTGTTGAGCCTGGTGTGGGTGTCGGAGGATCCCAGTCGGAAGGGGGTGCCGCAGTGTCGTCGCCGGCGGTGTGGGATGCGGGATGGGATGCGGGGCCTCCCGAGTATGACGCTGTCCTCGCCGATGCCTCTGTCGATGGCGTTCCTGTCGATGATGTCCCTGCCGTCGATGGCCCTGTCGATGATTTCCCTGACGATGCCGCCGAGGCCGATGAGGCAATCCGATTCGAGCCGGCCTGGGTGCTCGCGGCCGCCGAGGATCGCCTCCAGGAGGAGATCGCTGCGGGCGCGACGCACTCGTACGGCTCCGCGTCGTCACCCGGCGCGGACGTGCTGGCGGCGGCGCGCGTCCTCGAGGCGCTGGAACTGCAGTCACCGGAGGCGCTGGCTCGGGATGGCCGGGCCGGCACGCTCCTGGACGGAGTGGTCGCCGCCACGCGCCTCATCGCGCGGCTCCAGGCGCTCGGGCAGCGGTGGCACGCGGCGTTCGCCAGGCCCGGCGTGGCCGTGCCGCTCGACGAACTCGTCGCCTCGTGCATGTCGCCCGGGAACCGGCGTGAGCAGACGCTGCGGGTACCGGATGAGCTCCCCGCCGACCTGCCGGTCGGTGCCGATGGAGAGGTCGACCTCACCCCCCTTGATGTCGCACCCGCACTGGCGAGTTGCGTTGGAAACTGAGGCATCTCGCCTGGCGGCGGCCGAAGTGGGCTGCGCGCTGCGCATCGCCCCGATCACCGCACGGCTGCGGACGGAAGCCGCAGTGACCATGGTCGACCAACTGCCCGCCACGCTCGCTGCGCAGCAGGCCGGGGATCTCGACGGCTACCGGGCCTTGATCATCGCGGAGGGCACCGCCACGCTCTCCGCCGCCCAGCGGCGCACCGTGGAGGAGCGGGTCCTCCGCTACGCGGACGGCGCCAGCCCATCCGTGCTGCGGGATCTGGTGAAGCGGGAGTCGATCGCCATTGACCCCGAATCCGCTGCGCGTCGCGTCATCCGGGCGAAGGCCGGCCGTGGTGTGGGCGTGACCAAGTCCGACGACGACATGGCAGTATTCACAGCGCTTCTCGGTGCGCCCGAGGCCGAGCTGGGGTTCGCGCTGCTGGACGGGGTGGCGGTCGCGCTAACGTCCGCGGGGCTCGCCGACGGGCGCACGTTGCCTCAGCTTCGGGCAGATGTGCTCGTGGACATCTTCGACAGCCTCGCGACCACAGGCAGCGCATGTCTCGACGTCGCTGGTGCAGGCGAGGGCGAGGCGGCGGGGGCTGGAGCTGATGCGACTTCCGGCGCGGGGACGGGGGCCGATCCGGAGCAGGGCGCGGAATCGGCCGTCGGCGCGGGTGCGGGCGAAGCAGCGGGCTCGGATGCTGATGTCGACAAGGGCGCCGATGCGACTCCCGGCGTAGGTGCGGGAATGGGTGCTCGGGCCGGTTCGGGCATTGGCGCTCGCGAGGGCACTGACACGGCATCCGGTGCCGCGCGCGTGCACACTCGTACGACGGCGCACCGACGGACGGGCGCGATCGTGGACCTGCATGCCGCTCGTGCGGCTCGCGCGGGCCGCACCGGCGCCGCTGGGGCCGGGATGCGGCGACCCGTCTGTCTGAATGTGTATGTTCACGCCAGCACGCTCGCCGGGATCGACGATGTGCCAGGCGATCTCGCCGGGTACGGCTTGATCACCGCCGACACCGCTCGGGCGCTCGCTGCCTCCGCCGACACCGTCCGCGCGCTTGTCCTGAACGACCGGACGGTGGCGCGCGCCGGGAGTCCGCCGGTCACCGGAACAGGGTCGCGGTCGATAAGGCCCGCACGGCTGCATCCGCCCGGCGGTACCGAACGCATTGACCCCATCGGGCTTGCCGACGTCACCGAACCCGCGCACACCGACAAACGTGGCGACTCCACCGAGCTTGCCGGTGGCAAGGAACGCTCTGGCACCCCAGACCTCGTCGGCGTGCACAGCCAGGATCCGGCCCGGGCCAGGGCCTGCGGCACGCCGCTTGATGCCGGTCGAGCCGTCTATCGCCCGCCGGCCGCCGTCTCCGACTACATCACCGCGCGAGACCGCACATGCCAGTTCCCGGGTTGTCGAATGGCGGCGCGCCGTTGCGACATCGATCATCGCGTCCCGTACGACGACCCCGACTACGGTGCGACCTGCCCGTGCAATCTCGATACCTTGTGTCGTTTCCATCACCGCACCAAGACCTTCACGGCATGGCGCGCCGATCCCGGCCCCGACGGGCTGCTCGTCTGGACGAGTCCGGTCGGTCGTCGGTACCCGACCGCGTCGCCGCACGTGCTGACCCTCCCGGCTGGGGCGGACCCGGCTGGGACGGACTCGGCCTCGGCGCCCGTTGCTGCTGATCGTCGAGCTGCTGATCGTCGATCCACGGATCTGCGAGCCACGGATCGGCGGACGACACAGGCTTCGCCACCCGGCAATCGCCCCGGGCGGTGCCTGGGATCGAGCCTCGGGTCGGCTCCCGACGGTGCGGTGGGACGCATCGTCACGGATGCACGCACGGATGCCCGCACAGATGCGCTCGGACCCGGAGGCGACGATGAGCCGCCGTTCTGATGCCCGATCGCAGGCGCGTCAACACGTGCCCAATTCTCGGCAAAAGGTTCGCCAGCCGGCCGCGACATGCCCGAGTTACTCAGCCGCACCGGTTACGCTGCGGAGTCATGTCGATACAGCCCCATCGGGCCCGGCGTCGGGCTCGTGCATTCCTCGTGACCATGCTCGCTGTCAGCTTGAGCGTCGCGCTCGCGGTCACCTCCGTGCCGGCGTCCGCGGCCTCTGCGATCGGGGCGGCCGCCCCGGTTGCCTCAGCCGCCCCGGCGGCACTGCCTGCCGGCTGGCACACGGTGTCCCTCGCCGAGGTGAGCCTTGCCGTCCCCGCCGCGTGGCCCACCTTCGACTTCACCGCGGCTGGCAGCACGGGCTGCGTCCGCTACGACACGCATGCCGTCTACCTCGGCAACCCGGCGCAATCGGACTGCCCGTCCCGTCTGGTGGGCCATACCGAGACGGTGCAAATCTCCGTATCGGCGACTCCGGCCCCGGTCGGTGCCCCCCTGACCATCACCGGGGGTACGGTGGCCCGGCCCGACCTCACCGTCATATCCGGCAACTCGGATCTCGCGGTGACGATCACCACCGGCGCCGACGATGTCCTCGCAAGGCAGATCGCGGCGACCGTGCGATTCGGCGCCTCCGTGGCCACAACGAAGTCGCCGGCCGCCACCCAGGTCGCGGAGACCCAGGTTGCCGGAACCCAAGCCGCTGCCACTGCCACCGGCACGATCATCACCACCGCCTACACGGGCCGCGGGTTCGACGCCTGCTCTGCCCCACCGGTTTCCACCATGCGGGCCTGGCTCGCGTCCCCCTACCGGGCAGTCGGCATCTACGTCGGCGGCGGCTCCCGCGGCTGCGCGCAATCGAACCTGACCGCGGACTGGGTGGCCCAGACGCTCAACATGGGCTGGGGCCTGATGCCGCTCTACGTGGGCCTGCAAGCGCCGTGCACCTCGTACACGAAGAAGGTCAGCGCCGACATCGCGACGGCCCGCGCGCAGGGCACGGCGCTCGCGAACGACGCGATCCTGTCCCTCAACGCGCTCGGCATGGGCAAGGGCACGCCCATCTACTACGACATGGAGGGCTACTACAGCAGCGACCCGACCACCATCGCCACCTGCCGGGCCGCCGTGATGGCGTTCCTGGAGGCGTGGACGATCCAACTGCACTCGCAGGGGTACCTGTCCGGTGTGTACAGCGGCGTCTCCGCGGGGATCAAGGACCTCGCCAGCCAGTGGGGCACCGGATACACCGAGCCCGACGCGGTCTGGATGGCCCGTTGGATCGACCTGACCAAGGAGTCTCCGTCCACGGCCAGCCAGCCCGGTATCAACGACGCGTACTGGTCGTCGCACCAGCGGATCCACCAGTACGCGGGCGGCCACTACGCGACCTACGGAGGTGTGAAACGCTGGATTGATTCCAACCAGGTCGACGCGCCCGTGGTCGCCGGGAACGGGACGTTGTGGACGGCGCCGAGTACCTGCACGGGCGGCGCTCCGACGGGCGGCGCCGTGCAGGCCACCCAGTGGCAGGGCGTCGCGCCGGCGCCGACCCTGGCGATGCCGCGTGTCGCGGGCGCCGACCGATACGCGACGGCGTCGCTGCTTGGGGAGTCGTACACGGCAGCGCAGTCCGGAACCGCGACCAACGCGATCGTGATCGCGAACGGCGAGGACTTCAAGGGCGGGTTCGACGCGCTATCCGCCAGCTACCTGGCCGGGCGGGTCGGCGCCCCGATTCTGCTCACCCGCGGCGACGCACTTCCGGATTCCACCGCCGCGACGCTCTGCGATGTCCTGAACAACGGGGGCTCGTCCACGGAGCGGACGATCTACGTCATCGGCAGCGGAGACTCCGTCTCGAACGCGGTCGCGTCACAGCTCGCGAACATCTATCACCCGGGCGGGGTCACCGTGACCGTCTCGCGGATTGCCGGCTCGGACCGGTACCAGACGTCCGCGAAGATCGCGACGGTGAACTTCGGCAGCGGGGTCGGGTCCGCATCGTTGACCGCCGGCGGCGCCTCCGCCCCCACCGCCATCCTCGCGTCCGGCGTGGTGAACGCGGACGCGCTGTCCGCCGGCCCGGTCTCGGCCGCGCTGAACCTACCCGTACTGCTCACGGCTCCCGACGCACTCGACCCGTCCGTGGCCGCGGCGCTCCAGTCGCTCGGAATCCGCAACGTGATCGCCCTCGGCGGGACCGATCGGATCTCGGGATCCGTTGTGTCGCAACTGCAGTCGATGGGCCTGACCGTCTCGCGCATCGCCGGCGCCGACCGGTACGACACGGCCGCCCGGCTGAACGGGTTCGCGCGCTCGGCTCTCGGCCTCGCGGGCTCGACGGTGGCGCTCGCGAACGGTGTGACCGGGTTCCCGGACGCGCTCACGGCGGGGCCGTATCTCGGGCGGTGGGGCAATGCGCTGCTGCTCGTGCCGTCCGACGCGACCGCGCTGCCGGATTCCTCCGCGGCGTTCCTGAAGGCGCAGGCGGGAACCGTCACCAACGTGCAGGCGCTCGGGCAGCCGGCGACTGTATCCGCGGCGGTGCTGAGCCAGGCCGCGGGGCTGATCGGGTAGGTCTGTCAGGTGTGTCCTACCGGTGCTGCAGGATCAGCGTGAGGACCACCGCGAGGATCACCACGACCATGCAGATCGCGATGATCCAGATCGCCGAGTTGTCGGGTTCCGGCTCAGGCTCGGGTTCGGGTTCCGGCTCGGGCGCGTAATACACGAGCTCGGGTTCCGGCTCGGGCGCGATGACGACCATCGGCAGGCCGCAGCGGATGCAGTTCACCGCCGCGGGCGAATTGGGCTCCCCGCAGTGCGGGCATGCCACCGACGCCGTGGCCGCGCGGCCGACCGTGCCGGGCAGACGCCGCAGGGAGGCGCCGGTCTCGTCGCCGGCCATCAGCACCACGGCGCTTCTCGCCCAGAACAGCGGGAAGTCGCAGTTCGAGCAGAAGTCCTCGGCACGGCGCTGCGCGAGGTCCACCATGGCGCCCTCGCCGCACTCCGGGCAGCTGATCCACTCCTGCGCAGAGGGTGCCGCGACGGCCGCGACGGCCGTGGTTGCCGGGGGCGCTGGGGGCGCTGTCACGATCGTGGTCGCGAGAGGCGCATACGGTGGGACATCGTCCGACCCCGGAGCAGCGTCATACTCGGTCGGCTGATATGCCGGTGCGGGATAGTCTGATCGCAGGCGCCTCATATACTCGATATCGCTTGTGGTGTCGGCATTCTCGCCGCCCGTTTCGCCGTGCTTCACCATCGCCTACCGCTCCCCTATCGTCCCTCGACGGTGCTCAGCACGCGCCGATCGCCGACGAACAATTCCGCCCGGACATGCGCCGGGATCTCGTCGCGCACCAGGGCTACGAACTCGTCCTCGGACAGGTGCCCGGTACCGGTGACGCGCATCCGCACCCAGGCCACCTCCGCAACATCGGCCGGTGAGGCGCCCTCGCCCCACACGCCACCGCCGTCCTCGACCTGTGCCTTGTCGCCGGAGAGCATCCGCAGGTACTGTTCGAGTCCAGACTTGGTGCCGCGCAACGCCAGTGCCTTCGCCGAGCTGCGCAGGATCACTCGCTGCACGTCCTCCGCCAGCGACGGGTCGACCGTGCGAACGTCGATCCACGACGCGAGGTAGGCGAGCAGCGGCGTCGGCGTGACCGTGGCGTCCGGGACGTGCTCGATCTGGTCGGCTCCGTCCATCAGGGTCTCGGCGAGCTCCTGGAAGATCGACACGAAGCGGACGAAAAACTCGCTGTTGAGCATGCCCACCGGCAGCTGGTTCACCAGCCAGAGCGGGTGCCGTGGCGGACGGCTGACGCGCGCGTCGCGGCGGGTGATCGCGGGGGCGCGGCTCTCGGCCGTTCCGTCGGCCGGTCGGTCGACCGTTCCCTCGACCACCATGGGATCGGACGAGGCACGCACCTCGAGCTCCGATCCGACCCGCTCGCCCTGCTCGCTCACCGCACCACCACCCGGTGCGGCCCGGACAGGAACAGCGACTGGGCATCCAGTCGGATCACGTCGCGCCCGCCGCCGATGCGGGCGCCGCTGCGCAGGTCGTATTCGAAGAGCAGCACCTCATCCACCCGGTCGATGCCCTCGACGCTCTCCAGCAGTTGCGTGATCGTTGCCGCATTGACGTCCGCGTCGAACAACCAGCCGTCGCCGTCCGCGCCGCCGGTGAGCGGGTGCAGGTACCGGGTGAGCTGGGCGACGGCCCGCTGCCGGATCAGGGCGAGCGGGCGACCGGCGGGCGCGTGCACCAGGGCCGCCACTGAAATGCCTTGGTAATAAGGCGTTCCCACTTCGATCGCGGAACCGACAAGCCGATGCTGGTCGAGATGGTTCGAAATCCGCGCGAGCAACGGGGCGGACAGGGCGAAGTCGTCCAGCTGGTGCAACTGCGGATCGGTCCGCACCTGCGGGACCACCAGCACGCGCACGGCGCGCCGCCCGTCGGCGGACGGCAAGCAGCGGGCGCGAGCCACCTCGATCGATGATTCCAACGTCAATCGCTCGAAATCCTGTGCGGTCACGGCCCTTTGGCCGGTGCGCAGGGTGAGCGGGCCGCGGCGTTTGGCCTCCTGCACGGACTCCGGGTCCACGCCACCGGTCGCCTGGCGCAGGTTGACGGCCGACGCGACATACGGCACCGCCGAACGCAACACGGTGAGCGTGCGGGCGCCCACGTTGCCGGACGCGCCACCGCCGGTGCGGTAGGCCGTCACCTTGATCTCGGCGCCGTCGTGCGGAATCCGGCCGTGCTGACGAACCGAGCCGTCCGGGTAGCGGATTCGCGGCCCGAAACTCACCACGCCGGAGGACGAGTTCCACACGAAGTGCCGATCCGTGCCCTTGGACCGCGAGAAGTCTTCCACCTCGGTCCATTCGACCGGCCCGCCTGCGTCGGTGACGATGATCGTCTCACCGGTCCGCCGGGGCAACACCGGGAACCGGCTGACGCGAAACTCCTGGCCGGGACTGCCGTCCGACCGGCCCAGCACCTCCCCGGCCGCCTCCGCGGAGTGCTCTGCCGTGACCGTACCGCCGAGCGCCGCGACCTCGAGCGACGCGACCCGCGGCGAGGCCTGATACGTTGGCTGACCGGGCAGCGGCGCCAGCAGCCGGCACCGCAGCCAGTACGCGGGAATACCTGCCAGCGTGAGGATCTCGTGCTCCAACGGAACCATGAGGACAACCTCACCGGCCCGGTTCAACCCGCCGGTGGAATCCGAGTAGACATCGGTCTGAATCCACGCCTCGCCGTTCCAGACCTCCCAGTCCAGCGGCGGATTCGTCGGATCGACGCCCAGGCCCTCGGCGCGCGCGTCGAACGTGAGCCGCAGGGCCGTGCCGGCTAGCGAGGCCTCGAAGCCGAACAACACGGCGTCGCCGGGGACCAACCGGCCGTCCCGCCCCGGGGTGGTGAAGCATTGCACGTCCGAGCCGGGGAAACGCAGATCCTCGGTGACGTCGACGATGCGCTCACCGGCGACATCGGTGGTGGCTGCAGCCTTGAAGACCGGCTGCGAGATGACGAGATCGTCGACAGTCGTGAAAACGACGGCGGTCTCGCCGCTCTCGGCACTCGTGGCGACCTGCATGCCGGCCGGAACGGTGACCGGGTTCGGCTGCACCGCGGACAGCCAGAAGGTGAGCGGCACCGTCGCCACCGACGGCGGGAACGGGTCGATGCCCACCAAGTTGAGGAAGTGCACAAAGAGCTTGTCCGGCACCTGGTTCAGGCGATACAGCACCGTCTCGCTCATCCACGCGAAGAGCTCGATCAGCGCGACACCCGGGTCCGACAGGTTATGGTTCGTCCACTCCGGCGTGTAGCGCGGGATGAGTCGCTTCGCCTCGTCGACGATGTCCTGGAACGTGCGATCGTCCAGATTCGGTGCTGGAAGCGCCATCTCAGGTCTCCTCGTGCGGGATCACATAGAACGGGTAGACCAGGTTGCGCCGGTCGTTCGTGGCCTTCACCCGGTAACTGACCATGATGCGGATGAGGGTCGCGTCGTTGTCGTCGGGAACCGGTTGGACATCTTCGATCTCCACCCGCGGCTCCCACTGGGCCAGCGCCTCGCGGACCACCTGCGCCATCAGGCCGAGCAGGTTCGCCGTGATCGGCTCGAACAGCAGATCCCATATCTTGCAACCGAACTCGGGTCGCATGACGCGCTCACCGGGCGCGGTAGCGAGGATCACCGCCATGGAGCGGTCCAGGTCGGGGGCGCCGTCCGTCATACGGATCGACCCGGTGTGGTCGACCTGAAGCGGCCAGTAGAACCCGCGGCCGATGAAGGTCGCGTCGTACTCGGCCGGGCGCGTCGCACCGGTGGTGGGCAGCATGATCTCGTCCATCAGTTGATCATCACCATCGAACCCTTGACCGATGTCTGCCCGCCGGAGGAGAGCTCGGCCTGTGCGGACCCGGACATCTTCGCCTGGGTGCCCGAGGCCTCCACGGCGACGTTCGCCTTGAGTTTCACGTTCATGCCGGAGATCTCGACGTCCTGCGTGGCCTTGATCGTCACCTTCTGGCCCGACAGCGTGATGTTCCCCTGCTTGTCGAACTCGATCTTCGTGTCGCCTGCTGAGATCGAGACCGGTTCGCCCGACGGCACTGTCGCGGTGAGCCCGTCCTTGCCGAGCTTGACCGCATGCTCGCCCCCGGCGAGGGTGAGCCAGATGTGCTGATCCGCCGGCTGCTGGCCGTCGCCCAACTCGACGACATGGCCGAGCCGGGAGACGATCTGGCGCTTCTCGATAGAACCGTCCTTGGTCCCGTAGTCCAGCGCCGGGCTCGCCCCGCTGTACAACCCGCCGAGCACGAGCGGACGCGTCACGTCACCGCCCTCGAAGCCGATGATCACCTCGTCGTTGACCTCCGGGAGGAACGTCATACCGCGCGACGATCCCGCACCCATCGACACCACGCGTGCCCAGGCGCTTTCTATCTGGCTCCCGAGGGTCGGGTACTTGACCTTGATATAGCCCTTCGGAGAATTGGAATCACCGAGGTTCGTCACTACACCGATCACCAGCGCATCCTGTCGGAAGCTGGACGGGACCGGCGCGGCGAGCGTGTCCACCAACGACGTCGGCTCGCGATCGCCTGCGACGAAACGGGTGTCGAAACCGTTTTCGCTGTAGATGTGCTCCACCTCGGTGACGGGGTAGGTGCCGGAGGCCGGTCCGACATCCGAGATAGACACCTTTTTCCCGACCACGATCGCCGCGATGATCCCGCAGCGGCCCTCCGCGACGACCGACCCGGCCAGCGCCCGTATCGCCGCGCTGTCCGCCAGTTTCGCACCGTCGCCCTGCGTGCCGAACATACGGTACGCCGTGGTGACCTTGCTCGACGAGGCTAGGCTTGACGCGTCCAGGTAGGGCGTGACGAGCGACGCATCGGGTTTCGTGCCGACCGACTGGCTTTGGGCCGTCAGCGGTTGCTTCTGCCCAGCATCCCAACCGTTCACGGTGACCTGCTGGGGGTGCAGCGCCGAGGCGCGGACCGTGAAGTGCCGAAGACTCGCGAGGTCTGATCCCCATGTCAGCGTCGCAACGAGATCGGACTGCGCCCCCATCGGATGGAACTGGAACGTGCCGCCGCCGTCGACCCACCAGTCGTAGCCGACACGGTCGGCGATCTCGGTGATGAAGCCGAAATCGCTGTCCGTCTGCAGCACGTATTCCTGTACATCACCGGTCGAGGAAATGCTCGCCGTCAGACCGTACGCCGCGACGATCTTCGACACGATGTCGGAGTAGCTCATCTGTGCGTAGGTCACGGTCTTGTTGCCGAGCGTCATCTTGTAGGCGGCGTCGTCGGCGATGACCCGGAGATTCGACGCACCGCGGTCCACATCCAGTTCCACACCGGTGATCTCGCCCGTGAACAGGGTGGTGGTGCCCGCTGCCACCACCACCTTCGCGCCGAGATCGAACGTGGTTCCTGCGCTAATCGAGAATCCGTCGTCGAGGAAGTCCAGGCGCGCGCGACTCGGCAGGCGCAGCCCGCTGCTGACCGTCATGCCGATGAGCGCGCTGAGCGTCGAAGCCGCCAACTCCGATCCGGCGACCTTGATGACTGGGGCGATCGCTCCGATCGCGGGCGGCGTCATATCGAGGTCCGCGGAATCGACAGCAGGGTACCGGATCTCACCGCAAGCGGATCGGTAATGCCGTTGGCAGAAGCGATCTGGCGCCACCGGGTGGGGTCGCCGTAGTAGCGGGCGGAGATGCGATCCAACGTCTCACCGGGTTGAACGCGATGCACCCGGTGCGGGTGCGGCGTGCCCGACGTCGGGTTCTGCGGGCCAAACGCGCTGGACTGCTTGTACTGCGTCAGCGACATCGAAACCTTCGCCCGCAGCGGCACTCCCGTCGATGAGAAGTAGGTGAACTGCAGCGTCAGGTTGGAGACGACCGCCTCGAAGGAATGCAGATCACCCCAGTGGAACGTGACGTACGGCGGGCGGGCGTTGTTCGACTGCTCATCCGTGCCGCCCAGCGAGGGGTCGACGTCCATCAGCTTCATCAACTTGCCGGTGTACGTGGTGACGGCCTTGCCGGTGTCGGTGGTGTCGAAGGTCAGGTTCAAGGACATCGATCCGGCGCCGGCGCCGGTGTAGCGCGCCTTCTGCACGCCCTGGCCGGCCAGCGACGGGGAATCCCACGAGTTCGACCGGCTGATCTGCAGCTCGGACGGGTTGAACATGCACGGAATCCGCTCGGAGCTGCCCTCGATCATGAGGTAGGCCTTGTCGGTCAGCGCCATGGTTCACTCCTCTCGCGAATAATGCCTGCAACACAAGTATTCTCGCCGTTCATGTCTTCGCCGTTCATGTCATAACACCCTCGGCTTGGCTCGGCGGCCGCGGCGGGCGAGGTCGTCGGTGACCCGGCGTTCGAGGCGGCGCAGCACCTCGTCCGTGAGCTCGTCCCATTCCCGGCTGGTGAGCGAATCCGCGATATCGGTGGCGCGGGGCGGGGTTTCGAGTGCGCTGGTCGGAAGAGTCATGGCACGCTCACATGGTCCGCGGGATGAAGCGGCGGCCGCGCCGGGTGAGTTCGACCGCGATACGGTCCTCGATCCGGCGGGTTACCTCATCGACGAGCGCGTCCCATTCCCGCGAGGTCAGTTGCGACTGGACGGGGGTGGGATGGGCAGGTGGAACGGCCGGAGATTCTGCAACGACAGCGTTCTGGGGATTCTCGACGGGGGTCGCGGCAGGGGCGGGTTGTGCGGGGCCCGCGGGACCCCGGTGTGTTCCGATCATGGCGGGTGGGGTCGCGGCAGGGGCGGGGCCGGGTTGCGCGGGGCCCCGGTGCGCGCCGAGCATCGGGGTCCGTCCGGGTCCGCTGGTGGCCGACCGGCCGGGCACCTTCCCGTCGGCCCAGCGCCGGATGACCTGCTCGTCGGCGGCACCGACAGCGGTGGGCGGCGGCGAAGGCACCGGAAGACCCAGCGGTGGAGCGGGTTTGGCCGATCGGATGAGGTCGAGGGCGGACGGGCGGATGGCTCCCCGGGACGTGGCTGGGACTGGGGCGTTCGATGGCTGATCGGGCTGCGGCATGAGCGGCAGCGTGGCAATACGCGGTGCGCCGTCGGCTAGCAACGACCGCGTCGCGGGACTGATGGTGGCGCCGCGAGGCGACATCGAATATGACGACATTCGCTGCTGCGCAGAGTGAGTCGACGACGTGACGGCCTTGCCCACGGCGCCCGGGCGCAGCGGCGCAGTAGTGCTTGTCGCTCGGCCTGTTGCCGGGATGGCCATCGAACGGCGGATGACGGGGCCGCGTGGCATCGATCTGTGGCCCGGTCCTGCGGGGGGCCGGGGAACGTCGTCGATCCGGCTCGGCCGGATTGCGCTCGGGGATAAGAGTGCTGCGCGCATGATCGGGCCTAGTGCCGGTCGCTGTGCTGCGTCGGGATCTCGCGAGTAAGCGGGTGTCGATGAGGCCGGTGAGCCAGCTCCGATTGTTGCGCGGTAACGGCGGATGATGCCGCCCGGAGCGCGGTCATGGATGCTCACCGCGGTGCTCACCACGGTGCTCGGCGCGTTGCCGCGCTGTGGGGAGCGGAGCACGACTGGTTCGCGTGGGCTCGTACTGCGTGCTGGCCCTGCGGGAGGCCTGGGAACGTCATCGATCCGCCTCGGCCGGATCGCGCTCGGGGACGCGAGCGCCGTGCGCATGGACGGGCTCGGCGTGGCGGTCAGGGCCGCGCCCAGTGCCATGCTCGGTGCCGAGACGCGACCCCGAGAGGACGCCGATGCCGATGAAGCGGGTGGGCTGTCCCCGACAGCGGCGCGGTATCGGCGGATGATGCTGCCCGGGGCGCGGTCGAGAGACGTTGCGACGGCGCCGATCTGCGCGTCGGGGATCGGGGCATAGGTAGGGGCGCCGGGCAGCGCGCCGGTCCTAGCTTCGCCCGAGATCCTTGCGCGCGAAGCCGGCTCGGGCGTCATGCGCGCTTGCGATGTCGGCGTCGCAACGGATCTCAGGATCGATGCGGATGCCCGCGGCTGGGTATCCGCGATGCGCCGCGACCCAGGTAGCAAAGCCGGGCGGGGCGCGGCGTCCGTGACATTGCGCGTCCGGACGACGTCCGGGGCTCGCCACGCTGTCTGCGCAGGTCTGGGGCTCGGCAGCGCCGTGCCGACGCGCGGCAGTGCGGACGGGACGGCCAGATTCGGCCGAAACTGACGACGGACGATGACGTTCACCAGCTGGGCCGGTAGGCGTACCGAAGTGCGGAGGGACGAACGGCCGAATGTCGCCGCGCCAGCAGTAACAAGAGCACTGTCGGAGGTCTGTGCCAGAGTCGTGGGCATCGATGGATTCGATGGATTCGACGCGTTCGCCGGGGAAGGAGGCGCCAGAGGAGAACTCGTGGAAGTGCCGGCCACGGCGGTTCGGCCTAGGCCCGGAACGGCGTTCGTGGCGGGGGGCTGAGCATCGCCTAGAGTACCGGCGGGAACTCCGGCGGGATGACTGAGCGATCTCGGCGAGACGCCTGGCAGCGACATGGCGGGCATCGAGCCGGGGGTCGCTGGCGTCGGTGCGGGCACGCTGGGTTGCTGTGCCGCGGGTTGCTGCGCGGTGGGTTTCTGGGGGCTCGGTTGCTGCGCGACGGGCGACCGGCGCAACGTCGCGGACGTCGGGGTGGGTGCGGCCGGGATGGACGTCGGGGTAGGCGCCGATGCGGAGTTTGCGGTCGTTGCCGTCGGTGCGGGGCTCGCAGGCGATGCGGATCCTGCGATCCGTGTGGGGCTCGCAGCCGGCGCGGGGCGCACGGTCGGTCGGGGCTCGGTGGCCGGTGCCGGTGGCCAGATCTGCGCACGGCGTCCGACGAATCCGCTGTCGCCCGCCCAGGCGCGCCGGAGCAGACTCACGCGGCTCGGTGGTCGGACGGCGGCCCGCGTGGAACGACCGGTCGACGCGGGCCACGTGCCGGGCGGGGTTAGCCCTGCGGGTGGGGTAGGCGCTAGGGGCGCTGCGGGTGCGCCGGCTGGGGTCGCCGCCGCTGGCCTCGTGAGCGCTGCGGGTGGAGTGGGCACTGCAGACTGAGTGGCCGCTGCGGACCGAGTGGCCGCTGCGGACGCTGCAGGCCCGGTAGGCACCGTTTGCCCAGCCGACGCGATACGGGGAGCAGCGCCAGCCGCATCCGGCCGGTGCGCCGAGCCGCTCCCCGGAGGCACCCCCGGCGGTTCCGCTGAACCGTGCCGGGCCGCAGCGGTGTGCGGCTGCGTGCTCGCCGGGCCGTGCGACTGGCCGGGCGTGTGGGTCGGCTGCTGGGTCGGCGATTGTGTGTGCGTTGGCGTTGATGGCTGCGCATGGGGTTGGGTTGGCGGCTGCAGCCTGGCGCCGACGCCGGTCATGGCGCCGGCGCCGACGACCTCCTTCATGCGGCGCACGGGGATCGGGGCACCCCTCATAGTGGCGGCGAAACCGCCTGGGGAGTACGTCTTCTCGGTGGGAACGAGCCGGGCGGCGCGGGGCAGGCCGCGCGCGGGAAGTGGGGTGCTGGCGATCGACGCGGCGGTCGTACCCCAGGAGCGGAGGTCGGGCGCGTGCGCCGCGGCTGGCGTCGCGGTCGGCGTGGGCACCGCGGCGGACGGGGGCATCGTGGCCGAGGCGATTGTGCGCGCTAGCACCGGTGCATGTGTAGGGGCAGGCGTCGAGGCCGGGGTAGCCACTGGCGCCGCGGCGGCAGCGGTGAATGCCGGAGATGTCTGTGCCGGCGCGGAGGCGTGTGCCGGTGCGGGCGTATGCGCGGGTGCATGCGTCGGCCCGTGCTCGACAGGGACCCACCAGCGCGGGGGGGCACTCACGGGCTCGTAGCCGCGGGGCCGGATCTCGCCGGGGCCGGCGAGTTGCCGGCGGATCTCGACGGGGCGGGCGACACCGGCAGCGAATCGTCGGGCGGCGCTGGCGACGATACCGATGCCGGGCGTCCGGGCGACGCCCCCGGAGGGGTGATGGCGCAGGACGAACCGCGCGGCGGCGGACCGGCCCAACCGGGTCCGGGCGTCCCCCTGATCGGCAGCCATGATTTACGCCTGCGTGGAGCTGCGGAATCCCTCGTGGGCGATCTCCAGCTCCTCGGAGATCGCGTCGCTACTCGTGACGTTGAAGTCGGGGCCCTTCCAGCGCACGGGGAAGCAGCCGGTGAGGTTCCAGGACCGCATCCGGGAGCCGTCGGACCCGATGGCCGTGATGGCACCGGTGCACCGCTTGAGCTTGTTGCCGGCGGCGGCGAATCCTTCGCCGGAGGTCTTGGAGAACCAGTCGAAGAGGTTGTCCGACTGGATAAGCCCGCGCGAGAGCACGATGTTCGGCCACTCCATGCGGCCGGGAAGCTTTCGGGCGTAACCGTTCTGGCCGCCCTCGACAAGGTCCTCCGTCTGCACGGAGACCTGCAGGCCGGACACGGAGGCGAACATGCCGATCTCGACGCCGTCGACCTCGAGTAGGAAGTTACTGCCGACCTGGCCGTCGCCGCCGAGCGGCGTGAGTTGACTAGGCGAAGTCACGCGCAGCCTCCCATGCTCGCTGGTTCAACGACACGACCGCCCGGATCAGCGTCACCCGATCCATGTGCTCGAGATCGAGGATGTCGTCGAGCGGCCAATGCAGGTGGTACGCCAGATACGCAATCTCCTGCCACAACGCATCGACCGGATATCGCTTCACCGCTGTGCTTTCCCCGCGGCCGCATCGGTTGCCACCGCACCCGCCGCCCGCTCAGTTCTTACTGCGGGGGACTTCCTGCACCCGCGTCCGCACCGCCGGACCGGGCTCGGCGACGTCGCTGCTCTCAGCCTCCCCGTCACCGGCGCCGGAATCCTCGGTCTCGCGGGCAACACCGTCGGTGTCCGGTCGCTCCCCGACGACCGGGCCCGCCTCGGCCTGCGCCGCCAGCAACGCCTCGTACTCCTCCTGGGTGCCGAAGTTGATCACCCCGTAGAAGTCTTGCAGGAAGGCGAGGTCCGCGGCGAACAACCCCTCGATCTCATTGACCGTGATCATCGGGACGTCGCCGAGCTTGGTGACGACGCGCGCGAGAATCATCAGCGTGAGTCGCGGATCGTCCGGCCCGGAGACGGTCGGATGGCGCAGCGGCTCCAACTCGTCGCGGGCCGTCGCCAGCCGCATGACACCCTTCTTATGCACGCTGCCCGCGGCATCGACATAGCCGCGGGGCAGCGTGAACTCGTATTCGGTGCGAAGACTCACTTCGTGCGCTCAAGCCGTTCGATCGTCAGGGTGATGGTCTCCTTGACGGGGTCGTTGGAGTCCACCGACAGCTGGTCCGTGGCGATCTTCGACGGCCAGCCGTTGTAGAAGTTGAACCGCGCGACCTCGGCACCGGTGGAGTCGTAGATCACGATGGAGCCGTCCTTGCGCTCCGACCCGCGGTTCCCCACCGGCATGCCCTTGTTATAGATCTCGTTGAACCAGCCCCACATGGCGTCCTTCCCCATGTCCGTCGGGGCCACTCGGGTCAGCGAAAGGTCCGGCGGCTTGATGTGGGTGCCGAGCATCTTTCGGATCACCTTCTTGCCGTCCGGCGCCGCCTGGACCACCTCGGCGACCTCCATCGCAATGTCCAAGCCGGACACGCCGGAGAGGTAGGTGATGATCTCGCCCTTGATCTCCAGGAAGAAGTTCTGGGCGATCAGGGTGTCTTCCTGCAGGAAGTTGGGCATGTGTTGCGCTCCTTATGTGCGTGCCAGTCGGAAGACGAGCCGGTCCGTCAGCTCGCGGTCTGCTTGTGTTGGGCGATGCGGAAGACGACGAACTCGGCCGGTTTGACCGGAGCGATACCGACCTCGCACACCATCAGGCCCTGGTCGATGGATTCCGGTGGGTTGGTCTCGGCGTCGCACTTGACGTAGTAGGCCTGATCGGCGGAGGCGCCGAACAGGGCACCCAGGCTCCACAGTCCACGAAGGAACCCGTCGAGCGTGCGCTTGACGCCTTCCCACAGCTTCATGTCGTTCGGCTCGAAGACGGCGTACTGGGTTCCCTGCGCCACCGTCGTCTCGATCATGTTGAACAGCCGGCGCACGTTGATGTAGCGCCAATCCGAATCGGACGACAGGGTGCGCGCACCCCAGATGCGGATGCCGCGGGTGCCGAACGGGCGAATGCAGTTGATGCCCATGGGGTTGAGCAGGCCCTGCTCGTTCTGGGTGACGGCGTACTCGACATCCAGGACGCCGCGGATGGTGTCGTTGGCCGGCGCCTTCCACACCCCGCGGGTGTCGTCGGTGCGGGCCCACACGCCGGCGACGTGGCCGCTCGGCGGGATGACCACCTCGGCGTCGCCGTTGGTGCCGATCGGGTTCTCGACCTTGATCCACGGGTAGTAGAACGCGGCGAAGGCGGAGTCGTACATGGCCACATCGCTGCGCCATTCCTTGACCTGCTGCGGGTTCATTCCGGGCGGGGAGTCGAGCACCGCCATGCGGTTGCCGTTCTGCTCGCAATGGCTGATCAGCGTGGTCTGCACCGACTTCCACAGGCCGAGGTCGATCGAGCCGTCCTCCTTGGTGGCGGCGGTGACGAGATCCGGGACGATCACCATGGTGACGTCCTCCGCGACGGCAAGGCCGTTGATGCCCTGGCGTGCCGAGGCAGAACCGGCGAACTTGCGGCCGTTGACCGGCACCGGCGTCGGCGCGGCCTTGGCCAGCGAGTAAATGCCCGGCTTGACGATCTCGATCTGGCCGGCGAGATCGGCCGTCTCGTCCAGCAGGACCTCAACCTTGATCTTGGTGGACGTCTTGTTGATCACCGTTGCGGCGTTGCGGTCGCCCTTGCCGAGGGTCAGGTTCTCGAAGGATTCGACCTCGGTCCCGCCGGAACGGACCGTGATGTTGAACGGGTTCGGCTCGTCATCGGCGCCGCCGGCATCTTCGTTGGTCTCGACGACGATGGAGATGTCGGCATCCGGCTCGATGCTCTCCACCGCGATCGGCAGGCCGAGTGCGCGGTCCGGCGCGGGCAGTTCGAGGCGCGACGGCTGGCCGGACGGCGCGGTGTTGGGGATCCGCACGATGTAGGCGATCGAGCCGCCGTTCGCGAAGTATCCGTAGACCGACAGCGGCAGCACGGCACCCGCGCAGAAGCTGCCGTAGAGCTGTTCGTACTGGGTCCAGCTGGTGACGAGGCGGGGGGCAAGACCCTCCGGATCGTTCGGATCGTCCGTCGGCGCCTTCTCGGTGAACCCGACGAAAGCGGCGATCGCGGTCGGCGCCGCGGTCAACGACTTTTCGGACGACGGAACTTCCTCGACGTATACGCCTGGTGCGGCATAGTTTGGCATTCCCGCTCCTACGGATTGCAACCTGGAGGTGTCACGAAGAGTGACTCCCAGCGATCATGTCACTCGCAGCGGCAAGAGGGAATAGCCCTACGTCTATTTCGTGACAGATTTTCAACAAAGCGCGCTATGACGCGCTATGAGGCTTGTGTCGTGGTCGACCCCGGCACGACGACCGAGATCACGCCGCCGTACGCGCAGTGCAGCTGGGACCCGGCGGTGAGCATGGGTGACCCGCCGACGACGGTGGTCGGCGCGCCCGGCGCCCACGGGCCGACGATCACCGGCACGCACGGCATCGGGGTGAGGGTGCCCAGGGCAGCAGCCGTGGCGGCGGCGACGGTGGGATTGGCCAGCGACTGACACATACCGAACGGCGGGATGTTGGCGACCGGCGCCATGTCCATGATGGTGCCGGCGGGCCGGCTCTCGACCAGGACGTTCGGGCGGATCACGTTCATGGTGGACGGTGCCATGCCGAACGTGCAGGCCAGTGTCGCGCCGGTGACCACGGGATTGGGCATACTGCATGCTCCCTCGGTTGACTGCCGACAGTCCATCGGCCGCCGGCTCCTACAGCTTCGACCCCTTCACCGACTTGGTCAACGACCCACCGGCCGTCGTGGTGACGAAACACAGGATCTGGCGGTCGGCGCCCTGCTGCCAACTGCGCGCCGACGGCAGCAGATACGTCAACCACAAGCCGGAGTCCGGATAGGCGATACCGACGTACCCGGTGTACTTCTCGGCGCAGGCACCCTGGGCGAACTTGTCCAGCACCGCGTCTCCGGGATAGGCGTCGGCGAGGCCGGCGCCAGTGGTGGTGCCTGCATTGCCGGCAGTGCTGCCGGCCGGCTGGTAGTCGAGCTTGGCGAAGAGCTCCTGCTGATGCGCGACATCGCACGGCACCTTGGACAGGTCCGCGAGTTCGGCCTTCACGTCGGCCGGCGCCACGAAACAATCGCCCACCGTCGCATCGAAGACCGATACGGAGGTGGGTTTGGACGCGTAATGATGCCCGAAAAGCCCGGACACCCACGAGCAGGACGCCGTCACGGACATGACGGCGATCAGCATTGCGGCCACGAGGGCCCGGCGGAGCACGGGGTGAGCCTACCAATTCAAGTGCCGACAGGAAGTGTGGTCGCGCGGCTCGATCTGCAGGGTGGCGTGTTCGATGTCGTAGGTGTGCGCGAGCAGGTCGCGCGCGGCGTCGAGAACCGTGTGGTGATCGGCGGTGTCGGTCGCGACAAGGTGCGCGGTGGCGACCGTCATACCGGAGGTGAGCTCCCACAGGTGGACGTCGTGGACATCGGCGACACCGTCGATCGCCTCGAGGTCCGCGGCGAGGCGATGCGGGTCGATGCCCTGCGGCGCGTGCTGCCCGAGCACCCGCAGGACCGACCGCCCCAGGCCGATCGCGCGGGCCATGACGAACGCGCCGATGGCGATCGCGACGACGACATCCCATGCGGGCCACCGTGTTCCGGCGATCAACAGCGAGGCCGCGATGACGCCGACACTGCCGGCCGCGTCGCCGAGCACCTCGAGATATGCGCCCTTGAGGTTGAGCGACTCGGCCGCGCCGGACCGCAGCAACAGGACGGCCACGATGTTGACGGCCAGGCCCGCGATCCCGATCCACAGCATCGGGCCGGTGGCGATGTGCGGCTCGTGGCCGACGCGGGAGACGGCTCCGCCGATGACGACGCCGCCGACCGCCAGCATGACCAGGACGGCGAAGCCGGCGGCGAATACCTCCGCGCGATAGCGGCCGTACGTGCGTTGACCGGAGATGTCCGACCGGGTCGCGATCCGGGTGGCGGCGAGCGCGGCGCCGAGGGTGACGATGTCCGCGGCCAGATGGCCGGCATCGGCGACGACCGCGAGCGAATGCGCGATGAGCCCGACGACCAGCTCCGCGACGAACAACGACCCGGTGAGGCCGAACGCGGCGATCAGCCGACCACGGTGCCGCTCGGATGCGGTGACCGGGTGATCGTGCACGCCTGCGATGCTATCCGGCGTGTCTGCGTGGGCTCGGCTAGCGGAATTGCCGGCCGGCATATCGACCGGATTGCCGCCGACCGTGGTCGCAGCCGTTCTGGGGTCGGCCGTCATCCACGCGGGGTGGAACGCGGCGGCCAAGGCGATCGGCAATCGGCTGGTGGCGAGCGCGCTGATGGGCGCGGGGTACCTGATCTTCGGCGGGCTGTGGTGCCTCGTCGCGGTGGTCCCGGCGGCGGCCAGCTGGCCGTATCTGATCACGTCCGTGGCGCTGCAGACGGGCTATCTGCTGTTGCTCACCGCGGCCTACGCGCACGGCGAGTTCCGGCAGGTGTATCCGCTGGCGCGCGGCACGGCACCCGTTCTGGTGACGGCTTTCTCGCTCGGATTCCTGGGCGAGCGGCTCGCGGTGTGGCAGTTGGTGGGGATCGCTTTCGTCGTCGGAAGTCTGGCTGTGCTCGTCGGGTTGCCGCGTCGCTTCGCCCGCGGCAAGGGTTCTCGGGCCGGCCTGCTGCTGGCGGTGGCGACGGGCGTGGTGATCGCGACCTACAGCCTGGTGGACGGGCTGGGCGTGCGGAGTTCCGGCTCGGCCGCCGGATACGCGGCATGGCTGATGATGTTGCAGGGGCCGCTGTTGATCGCGGTGTGTGCGCTGCTGGCCAGGCCCCGGCAACTGGTGGCCTGGACGCGGGCGGGCGGGGTGCGGACGGTGTTGCTCGGCCTGGCCGGCGGGCTCGCGTCCACCGTCGCGTACGCGATCGTGCTGTGGGCGCAGGACCGGGCGAGCCTGGCGATAGTCTCCACCCTGCGCGAGTCGTCGGTGCTGTTCGCCGGGGTGATCGGCACACTTTTTTTCGCGGAACGACTCTCACCGCGACAACTGATGGCCGCGGCGGGTGTGGTGGCCGGGATCGCGCTCATCCAGCTGGGGTAGCGGCGCGTCCGCTGGGATAATCGGGGTATGGCTGGAAAAGCGTCATACCCGTCGCCGCCCGCATCGCTGTCGCACCACCGCATCGAGGTGCTGCTCTCCGCGCTGCGCCGCGGTTCGGGCGGCGATTCGGCCGACGGCTCGGGTGGCGGCTCGGGTGATGACGGCGAGACCGAGGTGCGCATGCCGTTTTCCGGCGAGGTGTTGCTGCGCCTGCCGAACACCACCGTCGGCCAGGTCGCCGAGGCGGCGCGGCTGGCGCGGACCGCCCAGAAGCAGTGGGCCGCAACGAGTATCCACGTACGGGCGGCGGCGCTGCTGCGATGGCACGACGCGGTGCTGGCGCGGGCGGACGAGCTGTGCGACGTGATCCAGGCGGAATCCGGCAAGGCGCGCGGGGATGCGTTCGAAGAGGTCGCCGACATTGCGAATACGCTGCGGTATTACGGACTCTCGGCGGCGAAGGTGCTCGCGCCGCGGCGCCGGCACGGGGTGTTCCCGCTGCTGACCCGCACCGTGGAGCTTCGGCACCCGTACGGGCTCGTCGGGATCATCTCGCCGTGGAACTATCCGCTGACGCTCGCCGCGGGCGACGCTATCCCGGCGCTGGTCGCCGGCAATGCGGTGCTGCACAAGCCGGACTCGCAGACGGCGCTGACAACCTTGCTGATCCGCGAGATCGCCCTCGCCGCAGGCATTCCCGCCGGAGTCTGGCAGGTGGTGGTCGGCGACGGCGCGACGGTCGGGCCGGCCGTGATCGATGCGGCCGACCATGTCGTGTTCACCGGCTCGACCGCGACCGGGCGGCGTGTCGCCGAGCAGGCCGGGCGGCGGCTGGTGCGCGCGGACCTGGAGCTCGGCGGGAAGAACGCGATGATCGTGTGCGCCGACGCACGCCTCGCCGCGGCGGTGGAAGGCGCTGTGCGCGGGTCGTTCTCGTCCGCCGGGCAGCTCTGCCTGTCGATGGAGCGCATCTACGTGCACCGGAACATCGCCGACGAGTTCACCAAACGGTTCGCCGCCGCTGCGCGGCGGGTGAAGCTCGGCGCCGGGTACGACTTCCGGTCGGAGATGGGGTCTTTAGTGAACGAGGCGCAGTTGGCCAAGACCCGGAGCCACATCGACGACGCGGTGGCGCACGGGGCCACGGTGCTGGCGGGCGGCACGCATCGGCCGGACCTGGGGCCGTACTTCTTCGAGCCGACGGTGCTGGCCGACGTGCCGGAAACGGCCGCGTGTTTCGGCGAGGAGACGTTCGGGCCGGTGGTGTCGATCTATCCCGTCGCGTCGGACGAGGAAGCCATCGAGAAGGCGAACGCGTCGGCGTACGGACTGAACGCGTCGGTGTTCTCGCGGTCCGCCGCGCACGCCCGGTCGGTGGCGCGACGGCTCGCGGCCGGAACGGTGAACATCAACGAGTCTTATGCCGCCGCATGGGGTTCCGTGGATTCGCCGATGGGCGGGGTGAAGGCCTCCGGGGTGGGGCGGCGGCACGGGGCGGAGGGCCTGCTGGCGTCAACGTGGGCGCAGACCATTGCGGCGCAACGCTTCTGGCCGGTCGGGGAGTTCGGACCGCTGCGCGGGCGGCGGTATCAGACGTTCATGACGGCGGCGCTGCGGGCGCTGAAAATGCTTCGGCGGCGGTAAGAGTCGGTCGGTGACTCCGCCACCCTCGGGTGCCCCTAGGGTGGACGCATGGATCTGCGCATCTTCACCGAACCGCAGCAGGGCGCCTCGTATGACGACATTCTGGCCGTCGCCCGCGCGACGGCGGCGGGCGGTTTCTCGGCATTCTTCCGGTCGGATCACATCCTCGCGATGGGCTCCGCGTCCGGGCTGCCGGGCCCGTCGGACGCCTACGTGACGCTGGCGGCGATCGCGGCGCAGGTACCCGGGATCCGGCTCGGCACACTGCTCACGTCGGCGACGTTCCGGCATCCGTCGATGCTAGCCATCGCGGCGGCGAACATCGACGACATCTCCGGCGGACGACTGGAACTCGGGCTCGGCGCCGGATGGTACGAGGAGGAGCACCGCGCCTACGGCATCGACTTCGGTGCCGGATTCGGTGAGCGCTTCGACCGACTCGAGGAGCAGCTGGAGATCCTCACCGGGCTGTGGGCCGCGCCCGCGGGCGAGTCATTCTCGTTCCACGGCAAGCATTTCCAGCTAGACGGCGCGCCCGGATTGCCGAAACCGGTGCAGCGCGGGCGAAACGGCGCACCCCGGGTACCGATCATCGTCGGTGGGCACGGGCCGAAGCGCACGCCGGCACTAGCGGCCAGGTTCGCGGACGAGTTCAACATCGCGTTCAGCGATCTGGAGACATCGGTGGTGCAGTTCGCGCGCGTCCGCGCGGCGTGCGAGGCGGCCGGGCGGGAGGCGGGCGAGCTGACCTATTCGGTGGCGCAGGTGCTGTGCTGCGGACAGACGGAGGCGGAGTTCGCGCGCCGAGCGGCCGCGATCGGGCGGGAGGCGGCCGAACTCCGCGAGAACGGAATCGCGGGAACGGTTCCCGAGGTGATCGCGAAGCTGGAGCGTTTCGCGGCGGCCGGGGTACAGCGCATGTACCTACAGGTGTTGGATCTGTCAGATCTGGAGCATCTGGCGCTGGTCGGTGAGCAGGTGCGGCCGCGGGTGGGGTGAGGCGCGGCGGATCAGTCGCGCGGCGGCGGCGCAGATCAGTCGGCGGCAGAATCCGCCGCCAATCCGAGATCCCGGGCGACAGACTGCAGCCGACGATCCGTCGTCCACAGCCTCGTGCCGGAAGTGAGCGCCGTCGCGGCGAGCAGACCCGCATCGACAAAGCCGATGCCCCGGCCGAACAGGGCATTGCGCTCGACGAAGGACCCGATCTCATCCACCGTGGCCACCACGGACGGCGGCAATCGACGCAGGTCCGTCAACGTGCGTTGACGATCGGTCAAGTTGCCCATGGCCAGTTCACCGATGATCCATGGGTGGGAACGGACATTGCTGCGCCGCAACGCCCGCGCGAGATCGGCGTCGCCGCTTCGGAAGTGGGTTATCCATACCGACGTGTCCGCGAGTATCACGCGGACCTGCGTCGCGGGGGCACCACGAGATCCGGTTGACTGCCGCCCAGCAGGGCCAACCGGTGCGCGCTCTCTCGTTCGATGAGCGCCGTCAAGGCCTCGCCGAGCAGGGCGGATGTGCCGGCAATCCCAGTCAGTTCGTGCGCAGCCGCCAGCTGGGCATCGTCCAGAGTCACCGTCGTCCGCATCTCTCGGCGCTCCCATCCGCACGGATTCCGTCATCACATGATGACGTGAACAGTGTAGCGGCGCGGGTACAGATGGGCTGAGGCTACCCTGGTGCCATGGGCATGACGCCGACGAGCCGTGCTTTGCGCGAGCTGATTGCCGCGCACCGCCGCGAACTCGACGCAGTGATGCACAAGTACGGGGCGACGAACCCGCGGCTGTTCGGCTCGGTCGCTCGCGGCGATGCGACGCAGAGCAGCGACATCGACATCCTGGTAGACCTTGATCCGAAAGACGGAAATATCCTCTTCCGGGTCGGCGGCCTGAACGACGAGTTCCGGCGCATCCTGGGGCGTGACGTCGACGTCTTCTCAACGGATCTGCTCCGGCGCCCGGTGTCCGAAGCCGCTCTGGCCGATACGGCGGCTCCGTGAGACGGTCGGCCGCCGGGGGCGTCAGAATGGGTGAGCGAGGCCCTCGATAACGGCGGCGTTGGGCAGGGCGGCGAGGTCGGCGCCGTCGATGACGATCTTGGAGGCGCGACGGCCGGAACCGATGACCACGGGGCCGGCGGCGGTAACGGCGGTGTCGATCAGGATGGGCCAGTCCGGAGGCAGGCCGATGGGGGTGATGCCGCCGTACTCCATCTGCGTGAGGCCGGTCGCGGTGTCCATGGGAGCGAACGAGATCTTGCGCACGTCAACGTGTTTGCGGACCGCTGTATTGATGTCGGCGCGGGTGGTGGCCAGCACGATCACGGCGGCGAAGCGCTCCTCGCCGGCGCGTTTACCGAGGGTGATGACGCAGTTGGCACTGGCCGCCTCCGGGACGCCGTAGTGCGCGCAGAACGCTGCGGTGTCGGCGAGGTCGGGGTCGATGGGTGTGGCAAGGACGGCGACGTCGGCGGGCAGCGCGGCAAGGGCGGCGTTCACCGTCGGGGCGAGCAGGTCGGGGCGGTCGGCGGCGGGGGCGAGGTCGAACGCGGAGAACCAGTCTGCGGACAAAGTCGTGCGAAAAACCGTCATGCCAGGAACACTGCCATACCTGGAACAATGAGCCGTGTGGCGACTCCGAACCCAGGGCTGAAGATCGGCCAGTACGACATCTGGCCGCCGGTGGAGCTGGCGCCGATGGCGGGGGTCACCAACCGGTCGTTCCGGCAGTTGTGTCGTGAACTCGGCGGCGGAGCCGGGGGGAATGTTACAGCCTGCGCGGGCGGGCTCTACGTGTGCGAGATGACGACGACTCAGGCGCTGGTGGCCCGCAACCCGAAAACCATGGCCATGATTCGCTTCTCGCCGGGCGAGTACCCACGCTCGCTGCAGCTCTACGGCATCGACCCAGCGGTGGTGAGCGCGGCGGTACGGATGGTGGCGGACGAGGATCTCGCCGACCACATCGACCTGAACTTCGGCTGCCCGGTGCCCAAGGTGACCAGGAAGGGCGGCGGCGCGGCGTTGCCGTACAAGCGGCGGCTGTTCGAGGCGATCCTGCGGGCGGCGGTGTCCGAGGCATCGCGCGCGAACATCCCGGTGACCATCAAGATGCGGATCGGTATCGATGAGGACCATCGGACGTTCGTGGAAGCGGGCCGGATCGCGGAGCAGGCGGGGGTCTCGGCGATCGGCCTGCACGCGCGCACGGCGCAGCAGCACTATTCGGGCCGGGCGGACTGGGACGCGATCGCCGAGCTCAAGGGCGCGGTCACGTCCATCCCGGTGCTCGGCAACGGCGACATTTTCCGGGCGTCGGAGGCGCTGGAGATGATCGAGGCGACCGGCTGCGACGGTGTGGTGGTGGGACGCGGCTGCCAGGGCAGGCCGTGGCTCTTCGCGGAACTCGCCGCGATGTTCGACGGCCGGGCGGTGCCCGAGCCGCCGCGGCTTGCCGGCATTGTCGAGATCATGATCCGGCACGCGGAGCTGCTCTGCGAGGAGATGGGCGCCGATCGCGGAATGCGGGACCTGCGCAAGCACATCGCCTGGTATCTCAAGGGTTTCGCCGCCGGATCGGAGCTACGACGCGCGCTCGGCATGGTGTCGTCGCTCGCCGAACTCGAGGATCTGACGGCGCAGCTGGACCTATCGCAGCCGTTCCCCGAGGCGGCGGAGGGTCCGCGTGGACGGCAGGGCGGACCGCAGCGCCGCGTGCACCTGCCGTATGGCTGGCTCGACGACCCGGACGATCTCGCCGTTCCGGAGGGCGCCGAGATCGATGGGAACGGCGGGTGAAGCCGGCGCTCGCGCTGGCGCCCCTACTGCTGGCCGCGGCATTCGCATCCGGATGCACGAGCACGGTGTCGCACGCTCCCCCGGTCACCACGCCCGCTTCCCTCGCGCTCGCGGATTCGCCCGCGGGGCAGGCCATCCGCGCCGCCGTCGACGAGATCAACGCGACGGCCGGCGGACCCGTCGCCGCGCAGCGCGCGGTGCTCGACCGGCTGGTGACGTCGGACCAGAGCGCCGACCAACGCGCGTGCCCGGTGGCGACGACCACGCTGGCCTTCGACCCCGCGTACCGTGATATGCGTCTCGCCGCGGGCGGTACCGACTATCTGTTACCTGCGTACATCACGATCTACACGAACGGGCGCATCACCGGGTCCGACCTGACGACCCTGCGACTGTGGGTGACCGCCGGGGTGGCGCGGACTGCTGCCCTGTGCGTCTCCTGACGGCGTGGGCCGTACCATCGCGCCATACGATCGCGCCGCCGTCGCGGCATTGTGGCGTCGCACCACCAGGAGGATTCGAGGCAGTGAGCACAGGCGGAGCAGACGGCCCTGACGAACCGTCGGCCCCATGGGAACGCCCGAGGCTATGGGCGGACGAGCCGGATTCCGACACCGGCATGAGTGCGCAGGAGTTGATCGCGCGGCTGCAGGACGCCAGCGCAGTCGCCGAACCGCATCGACGGCGCCGTGCGCCGGAGGAGACCGCTGCGACAGCAAGCGATCCCGATGCGACCACCGTGATCCCGGCGAGCGAGCTCATTGCCGCACTGAGTAACGACTCTGGTAGTCAACCGAGCAGCGACCCCAGCGGTGACCTGGGTAGTGAACCGGCCCCGGACGTATCGGCTGGGGACATGGCCCCGCCCGAGAACAGCGTCATACCCGGTAACGAAGCGCCATCGGACACGGGTGACACCGCTGACGTTGTTCCGGTCGCCGCTCCCCCGCCCATCGATCGCACCGACCGTGGCTGGGCGATCACCGGACGCGCACTGGTCGCGGCGCTGGCGGTGCTGCTGCTCGTGGTGTCGGGGACCGCGTACGTGATCAAGGCGCGCGCCGACGCGACGCTCAGGGGCAACCAGATCTCGGCCCTCGACCCGAACGATTCGAATATCGCCCCGACGACGGCTCCGAGCACCGGCCCAGGGGCGCCGGGAGCGGCCGTGACGACGGCGCAGGCGGCGAAAACCTATGCGGCGGAGAACATTCTGATCCTCGGGTCAGACACGCGCGCGAAAGCGGCGGACGCGAAGCTGGGCGGGGCGAACACGGATCCAGGCGGCTCGGACGTGATCATGGTCGCGCACCTGTCGGCGGATCGGTCGCACGTGACGGTGGTGTCGATTCCGCGTGATATGTATGTGCCGGCGCCGACGTGCAAGGCGTGGGATTACAAGACGGGGCAGGTGCTCGACCAGGACTACACGTCGCCGTATACGACCTGGCGCATCAATGCGACGTACGCGGCCGGCGGCCCGGCATGCACCGTCAAGGCGGTGCAGGAGCTGACGGGGCTGCGCATCGACCGGATGATGGTGATCGACTTCTCCGGATTCGCCGCGATCGTGAACGCGTTGGGCGGGATCGAGGTCGACGCGTGCCGGCCGATCGTCGACGCGCAACTCGGCACGGTGCTGCCGGTGGCCGGCGAGCAGCACATCAACGGGGTGCAGGCGCTGAACCTGGTGCGAGCGCGAAAGGTGCAGGGCGACAACACATCCGACCTCGCGCGCATCAAGCGACAGCAGAAGGTGCTGTCCACGATCCTGCGGCAGATGACCTCGGCGGGCGTGCTGCTGAACCCGGTGAAGCTCGATTCGGTGCTGCAGGCGGTGGTGAAGAACGTGCAGACCGACAATGTGACGCTGGACGACCTGATCGAGATCGCCCAGTCGCTCGGCCATCTCGACCCGAGCCACGTCACGTTCTTCACGCTGCCCACCGTGCCGGATGCCAATGGCGTGGCGCTGGACCCGGCGCCGAACGCGGAGCTGATCTGGCAGGCGCTGCAGCGCGACCAACTGCTGCCGGGGGAGGTGACGGGGGGCCTCGCGCCGTCTTCGACGACGGGTCCTGCCACGGCGTCGACCACTGGGTCGACGACGGGGCCGACCACTGGGCCGACGATCACGTCACCAAGCGCGTCACCCACCCCGGTGACCCAGCTCGTGACGCAGCTGGTGACGTCGACACCGGTGGTGCCGCAAATGCTTTCGGTGGCGCCGCGCGATGTCAACCTGCAGGTGGTGAACGTGGCCGGACGCGGCGGGGTCGCGAACCAGGCCATGAACGCGTTGGTGCCGTTGGGCTTCCGGCTGACCGGGCCGGACCTGTTGCTGCTCAGCGGGCAGAATCAGCGCGGGATCACCGTGGAGTATTCGGCGGGCAACCGTGCTGCGGCCGTGACGGTGGCGGCGGCGGTGCCGGGGGCGACCCTGGTCGAGAAGGGCGGCCTCGGCTCGAAGGTGCGGCTGATGCTCGGCTCGTCGTTCGGCGGGACGGTTCGCGCGGTGTCGGTGGGCGCACCGGTGCCCGCCGCGCTGTCCACGACCGCAAAGCCGGTGGTGTCGACGGTGGTGTCCACGATCGTGACGACGCCGGCGGCGAGCTCGGAGCCGGCGCCATCGACGACCTCCGCGACCTCCGTGACCTCGAGCCTCATGACGACCCCGACAACCACGACCGGCCCGACGTTCGCGTCTTCCGACCTGACGTCGGTGAACGCCGGAGACGCCGGGTGCATCTGAGCTGCCTACCACTGATCCGTCACTGACGCTCGGGAGCGGTCTACCGGTTCATGGTGCGGCATAGACGGTGTCGACCGCGTAGTCGGCAAAACCGAAGCGGCGGTAGAGGTTCACGGCGCGTTCATTGTCGCCTTCGACGTACAGCAGCACGGTGTCGATGCCGCGGGCGGCAAGGTGGTTGAGACCCGTTGCGGTGAGCGGGGTTCCGAGATGTTTGATGGGCGACGACGGGTCGACGCCTAGGACGTAGACCTCGCCCAGCGGCGGCGTCTCCTCGCGGTGCACCTTGGTCCAGTGGAAGCCGAGGACCGTGCCGACTGTGTTTATGGTGCCGGCCGTGTTTCCCTTCGTGACCGCGAGGAAGAACCCGGCCGGATCGAACCACGGCTGCGCCATCTCCGCCCGCAGCCCGGCCGCGTCGAGACGGCCCTGCTCCGGATGCCAGGCGAAGGCGCGAGCGTTGACGGCAAGGAACGCGTCGTCGTCCACGCCGGGCCGGAACGTGCGGATGCCGACACCCGACGGCAGGTCGACCGGCAGCGGCGTTGCCCGCAGGGATTCGACGGAGCGGCGCAGCTGCCTCAGCTCCCGGGTCGGCACCGCGCCGAACGCGGCGGCGAGATGCCTTGCGACGGGCAGCGTTCCGTGCGCCCAGATGCCGCTCGGCCGGGTGATGTCAGCGACGGTCGCGCGGGCCAACTCGCGGCCGATGCCGCGGCCGCGATACGCCGGATCCACGTAGAGTTCGGCGGGATCGGCGCCCCGGCGATAGGCCAGGCCGACCAGGGCGCCTGCGACATGCGCTGGTAACACATCGGTGTCGCCGCCGGGCGGGGTCTCCGGGGCGAGGCTGTCGTGCGCGCGAACGCGGGCGAACAGGGCCTGCGCGGCGGCCGTCTGCCCCTCGTCAAGGCCGCGCCGCCACGGGCCGATCGTCACGTCGCTGGGGATATCCGTCATGGTGTCTGCCACGGTAGTCGGCCGCTGGCCGTTATGGTGGTCTGCGTGGACATCGCGCTGGCCCTCCTGCTGATCCTGGGAGCGATGGTGCTGGCTGCGGTCGCCGGGTACGGCACGTATCGCGTCTTCCGCAGTTCGAGGTGACGGGGATGGCTGAGTTGCCGGAAACACCGGGGATGACGACCTCCGGGGATCGGGCCGTGGCGGATGCGGCGGCGCGCGCGGCAGGCACCCGCGAGGTGAACATCGACTCAGTGCCGTCGCTGCCTGTGCCGGCCGACACGGCGAACGTGCGGCTCGGTCCGGAGATCGACTCCGCGTGCCTGGCTCTGCTGCCGATGGTCGGGATCTGGCGCGGCACCGGCAGATTCGGCAACGATCCGGGCGAGCGCGCACCGCAGTTCGGGCAGCAGATCACCGTGTCGCACGACGGCCGCGCGTTCCTGCGCTTCGAGTCGGTGATGTGGTCGCTGGGCGCCGACGGTGCAGCAAGCGGACCCGGGGCGCGCGAGGTCGGCTGGCTGCGGCCGCAGGCCGACGGCACGATCGAACTGCTGCTGACGCACGCCGAGGGCCGGATCGAGGTGTTCTACGGGCGCGCCGAATCACTGACCAGCTGGGCACTGTCGACAGACGCCGTGTGGCGCACGCCGTCCGGCCCGGCGGTGATCGGCGCGACCCGGCTGTACGGCATCACCGGCGACGGGAAGCTGGCCTACGTCGAGGAGCGGGCGCTGGCCGATGCGGAGCTCGCGCCGTACGCCTCGGCGGCGCTGGATCGGATCGCGGGTTAGGGTTCGCTCCCCCGGCGCAGGGCGCGGCGCATATCCACCTGCGCGGCAAAAACCTGGCGCCGCAACGCCTTCGCTTGCCGTTCGCTCTGCGTCAACTGGATCACGACCCACATCTCGCCGTCTTGGACGCTCGCCCGCGCGCTGTGCACTCGGCCCGCGCGGCGAAACACCTCGCCGCGCGCGGTGAACGAGCACCCGACGCCGGTGCCCGCGGCCAGCAGCGGATCCTCCGGAGTCGACCACATGCTGGCCGCGATCGCGGCCTCCGATATGTCCACGAGGTACCCGCGCCGTGCGGAGGCAAGAGCCGAGGGGTCGACCATGGACCCGTCATCGCCGGGCTCGTCATCTCCGTAGTCGACATCACCAGCCGGCCACATCGCCACCCTGCCGAAGACGGGCACGCGGGCGAACTCGCGCCGCTGCTCCACCCACGGCTCGGCGGCCGCAGCGAGTTCCCAGAGCAGCACGGGCGCCTCGGCGCGCGTCGCGGTCAGGTTGGCGGGCAGGACGTGCAGCCCCGTCGGACCCGTCCACAGCACGTCGAACCGGGTGCCGATCGGGTAGGGGTATGCGGCCGGCACGCCCATGGGTTTCGCGACGGTCAGGCTGCCATGGCCGACGGACTCGACGCGGCTGATGAAGACCTTCTCGCGCAAGTCACGGAGCATCACGAGCGCGCCTATCCACAAGGTGCCGTGCACCGCTTACCTCCCCGCCCCGGGGCTCGGTCGTGACATCATCGATCCAGCACGGCCGCGACGAGCTGCTGGGCATCCGCCTGCACCTGCGCGAGATGCTCTGCGCCACAGAAGGACTCGGCGTAGATCTTGTACACGTCCTCGGTGCCGGAGGGCCTGGCCGCGAACCAGGCGTTCGCGGTCTGCACCTTCAGCCCGCCGATCGCGGCGCCGTTGCCGGGGGCGTTGACGAGCGTGGCCGTGATCGGCTCGCCGGCGAGGTGATCTGCGGTGACGTCGTCCGGCGACAGGTTCTTCAGGCGCGCCTTCTGCTCGCGGGTGGCGGGGGCGTCGATCCGGGCGTAGGCGGACGATCCGTATCGCTGCGCGAGCTGGGCATGGCGCTGGGAGGGCGTCATCCCCGTCACCGCGGTGATCTCGGACGCCAGCAGATCGCAGATGATCCCGTCCTTGTCGGTGGACCACACCCGCCCGCGCCGCCGCAGGAACGAGCCGCCGGCGGACTCCTCCCCGCCGAATCCGATCGATCCGTCGAGCAGGCCCGGCACGAACCACTTGAAGCCGACCGGTACCTCGACAAGGCGGCGGCCCAGCCCGGCCACAACACGGTCGATGATGGCCGAGGAGACCAGCGTCTTGCCGACGGCCACGTCGGTGCCCCAGTCGGGCCGGTGCGTGAACAGGTAGTCGATCGCGACCGCGAGGTAGTGGTTCGGATTCATCAGCCCGGCGTCCGGGGTGACGATGCCGTGGCGGTCCGCGTCCGCGTCGTTGCCGGTGGCGATCTGGTACTCGTCGCGGCGAGACACCAAGGATGCCATGGCATAGGGCGACGAACAGTCCATCCGGATCTTGCCGTCCCAGTCGAGCGTCATGAACGCCCAGCGCGGGTCGACCGTCGGGTTGACCACGGTCAGGTCGAGATCCAGCCGGTCGGCGATCTCCCGCCAATAGTGCACCGACGCGCCGCCGAGTGGGTCGGCTCCGATACGCACACCGGCGCCGCGGATCGCGTCGATATCGACGACCGAGTCGAGATCGCCCACATAGGAGCCGAGGAAGTCGTAGTAGCCGGTGGTATCGGCATCTCTGGCAGCCGAATACGGAATTCGTTGCACGCCTTGCAGTTTCGCTTCGAGCAGCGCGTTGGCCCGGTCGGCGATCCAGGTGGTGGCGTCGGTGTCCGCGGGGCCGCCGGTGGGCGGGTTGTACTTGAAACCGCCGTCACGGGGCGGGTTGTGGCTAGGGGTGACGACGATCCCGTCGGCGAGCCGGTCGGTCCGATCCCGGTTCGCCTTCAAAATCGCATGCGACACAGCGGGTGTCGGTGTGTAGCCGTCCTCGGAATCGAGCAGCACGGTGACGTTGTTGGCGGCCAGCACCTCCAGCGCGGTGGCGGCGGCGGGCGCGGACAGCGCATGGGTGTCCAGCCCGAGGAACAGCGGCCCGTCGGTGCCCTGCGTCGCCCGGTACTCGCAGATCGCCTGGGTGATCGCGAGGATGTGGTCACGGTTGAACGCGCCGTCCAGGCTCGAACCGCGATGGCCGGAGGTGCCGAAGACGACCCGCTGCTCCGGGACGGAGGCATCGGGATGAACGTCGTCATAGGCGGCGAGCAATGCGTCCACATCGACGAGGTCGGCTTCGGTGGCGGGCGTGCCGGCGCGGGGGTGCATGGGCCTATTGAACAGCCCGCGGGTCTACCGGGTCGAGCCCGGTGCCCCGAAAGTCCGGTCAGTCCGGTCAGCGAGGGGTGTCGACGCGGATGCCACCGCCGTCGACCTCGGCGGCGCAGGTGCCATCGGCGGCGACGGAAACGGCCAGATGACGGCCCGCGATGCGCAGGCCGGAGACGGACAGCGCGCCGATCCGGCGGCTCGGCCGCAGCCGCAGGCGGGAGTTCGGGACGTCGGCTTCGAGCCCGAGCAGCGCCTGGAGGGTGACGACGGCGGCGGCGGCCGACCACGCCTGCGGGCGGCATGCGGCCGGGTACGGCACCGGGACGGGCAGGTCCGCGCGGTCGAATCCGCCGAACAGCTCGGGCAGCCGGTCGCCGAAGGCGGCGCCGGCAGCCAGGAGGCCCTCGGCCAGCTCCGCAGCCTGGTCCGTGAACCCGGCGCGGCCCAGACCGTGTACGGCGATGGCGGTGTCGTGCGGCCATACCGAGCCGCAGTGGTAGCTGAGCGGAGAGTATCCGCCGGAATCGCTGCTCATCGTGCGCAATCCGAACCCGGTGGACATGGACGGGTGCACGAGTCGGTCGGCGATCAGCGATGCCTCGTCCGGCGTGAGCATTCCGCTGGACAGCAGGTGGCCCATATTGGAGGCGACGGCATCGACCGGCCGCTTGTCGCCGTCCAACGCCATCGCGGGGTACGGGCCGCGTTCGTCGGCGACCCAGAACTGCTCGCGGAACTTGGTGGCGAGCGCCTGGGCGAATTCGCGCCAGCGGTCGGCGCCCGGCCGGCCGAACGCATCGAGCAGGTCGGCGCCGGCCAGCGCGGCCTCATGCACGTAGCCCTGCACCTCGGCGAGCGCGATCGGGCCGGCGGCGATCCGCCCGTCGGCGAACCGGACCGAATCGCCGGAGTCCTTCCAGCCCTGGTTGGCGAGCCCGCGCCCGGTCCGGTCCACGTACTCGACGAAGGTGTCGCCGTCGCTGTCCCCGAAGTCGACCATCCATGCGAGGGCGCGTTCCGCAGCCGGTAAGAGTTGCGCCACAACGGATTCACTCATCCCCCACCGCCACGCGTCGGCCAGCAGGCAGATCCACAGCGGCGTCGCGTCCACGGTGCCGTAGTAGACGGGGGGCAGGGCGATGTCGGCAAAGGCGAACTCGGCGCGGCGCAGCTCGTGCAGGATCTTCCCGGGCTCCTCGGCGGTGGCGGAGTCCACAGCGGTCCCCTGCCGCGCGGCCAGGGTGCGCAGCGTGCCCTCGGCGATGTCCGTGCCGAGCGGCAGCAGCATCCGGGCCGCCCAAAGCGAATCCCGCCCGAAAAGCGTGAGGTACCAGGGCGAACCGGCGGCGAGGAACTGACTTTCCGGATCGGTGGCCGTGGCCATGCGCAGCGCCGCGAGATCCGCCACGGCGCGGGCCACGAAGGGTGCGAGCCGCCGGTCGTCCGCGACGATGCCGGGCGCGGCGAACTGCGCCGGGCGGGGCGCGGCTACCACCGCGGCCTGCGGGTCGGCCGCGCGGACCGACCAGGTGACGGCGTGTTCGCCCCGCCGGGGAACGGTGACACGCCAGCGCAGCAGGCCGCCGTCGTCGGTGACGGCCGCTTCCGCCGCGTCGGCCGCGTCCGCGAGGATCGACGCGGACAGCGCGGCATGGTCCAGTTCGAACCCGGCGCCGCAGGCCCGGAACGGGACGGGCGATCCCGAACCACCGGTCTTGACGATCTCAATGCCGGCGAGGTCCGCGGAGAGCCGGATCTCTACCAGGGCGTCGACGTCATGGTCGGTGGCGTTGACGAGGGTGACGGTCTCGGAGCATCCGTCCGGGGCGGCGGTCCGCGCGCGACGCACCCACACCGTGGGGTCTGCGATGGGATCGCCCAACGACCGCACCAGACCGATGAATTCGGCGGCACCGGGTCCGGTGGAGATCCCGGCGACCGGCTCCGGTTCCGCACCATCGACGGTGAGCTCGGCCCGGGAGATCACCCGGACATCGGCGATCAGCGCGCCGTGCGCGCCGGTGGCGCGGATCTGCCCGTCCGGAGCGGACAGGACCGTGGTCGGCGCGGCGACGCAGGTCACCAGATCGTGCAGGAGCGGCTGACGGGCGGCATCGGGCATGGGATCTCCTTGACGCACGTCTTGACAGGGCTTCCGACCCGTACCACACTACGACCCATCATTTGAACGATCCAAATGTGGTTTGCGACCTGATTGGAACGATCTAAGGCTTCTATCAGGGGCTGACACCCACCACCGCGGGAGGACGTCATGGCCGGTTCCACGGCCGATCGGCACGGGCCGACGGGCCGCGCCACGCTGAGTTCCGTGGCCGCTCGGGCCGGGGTGTCCCCGCAGACGGTGTCGAACGTGCTCAACTCCCCGCAGCTGGTTCGTTCCGACACGGCCGCGCGGGTGCAGGCGGCGGTGCGCGAACTCGGATACCGGCCGCACCGGGCGGCGCGCCAACTTCGCACCCGCCGTTCGCAGGTGCTCGCGCTCCGCGTGGAGGCCAGTCCGGGCGACGGCGTCTTCGACCGCTTCCTGCACGCGCTCACCGACGCAGCGACCGACCGCGACTACCGGATCATGCTGTACACGGCACAGGACGACGAGGCCGAGATCGCGGCGTATTCGGAGCTCGCCGACCGGTGGGATGTCGACGGTTTCGTCCTGACCTCCACCCATCCCGGTGACCAGCGAACCTCGCACCTCGCCGAACGCGGCATTCCGTGCGTGACGTTCGGCCGACCTTGGGACGGGTCCGGCCACCACCCGTGGGTCGATGTCGACGGGGCGGCCGGTACCCGCGCGGCGACCGACCACCTCGTCGCCGCAGGCCACCGGCAGATCGGCTTCCTCGGCTGGCCGGCGGGGCCCGGTGTGGGTGACGATCGGCAGGCCGGCTGGGAATCGGCGATGACGGCGGCCGGGCTGGCGCCCGACCGGCTCGCGCGCAGCAGCAACGACCTCACGCAGGGCCGGGCCGCGGCCGCGGAACTGCTGAACGACCCGACGATCACCGCGCTGGTGTGCGTGTCCGACGTGCTGGCACTCGCGGCCATGGCCGAGATCGCCGCCCACGGACGGAAAGTGGGCCAAGACGTCGCCGTGGTGGGATTCGACGACACCGACCTCGCCCAGGTGGCCGGCCTCAGTTCGGTGAACCAGCCGCTGGCAGAGGTGGCCTCGGCCTGCATCCGGCTGATCACCACGATCCTGGACTCGTCGGCCGATGGCCGGCCGCCCGAACGGGTACTCCTCACACCGAGCCTGGTCGTCCGGGCGTCATCCGGTGCGAGGTGAGGCCGATACCCGACCAGCACACGGAATGGCCCGTTAACAAAAGAACACCGGAAGACCAAGGAGCAAAGACCATGTCACCACGCCGAATGTCCCGAGTGGCCCTGGCAGCCACCATCGGGGCGGTCCTTGTCGTCAGTGCCGCGTGCGGGAGCAGCGGAACCGGCCAGGGCACGAGCACATCGTCATCCTCGTCATCCTCGTCGTCGCAGAGCAGCCAGTCGCCCACCCAGAGTGAATCGTCGACCGGCAGCGAGACCTCGTCCCAGAGCAGCAGCGGCACCGAGTCGGGATCGGCGGGCAGCTCGTGGACCGCGCCGGCCGGCATGCCGAAGGCGAAGCTGACGATCCTGTTCGGATCGTCGGGCACCTCCGAGACGGACGCACTCAAGGCGGCCACCGCCGACTGGGGAAAGCAGACGGGTTCGACCGTCGAGGTCACCCCGGCTTCGAACCTGGATCAGCAACTGGCGCAAGGCTTCTCGTCGAACACGCCACCGGACCTGTTCTACATGGACCCGAGCAAGCTCGGCACCTACGCGAAGGCCGGCGACCTGTGGTCGTACGGCGACCAGCTGCCCAACAAGTCGGACTTCTACCCGGCGCTGGTGAAATCGTTCACCTACAACGGCCAGCTGTACTGCGCGCCGAAGGACCAGTCGACGCTCGCGCTGTGGATCAACACCGCCGACTGGACTGCGGCCGGGCTCACCGACGCGGACATCCCCACCACCTGGGACCAGCTCGACGCGGTGGCGAAGAAGCTCTCCACCGGCGGCCGAGTGGGTCTCGCACTCTCGCCGACGCGGGATCGCGTGGACGCCTTCTTCGTGCAGAACGGCGGATACCTGGTCAATGACGCGGGCACCGCGGCCACCGTGAACTCCGAGCAGAACATCGCGGCGCTGACCTTCGTGAAGAAGATGCTCACCGACGGCGCGATGAAATGGTCGTCCGACCTGAACACCGGCTGGGGCGGCGAGGCGTTCGGCACGAACAAGTCGGCGATGACGATCGAGGGGCCGTGGATGTTCGGCGCCCTGAAGAGCGACTACCCGAACATCAAGTACAAGATCGTGCCGCTGCCGGCCGGGCCGACGGGCACCAAGGGAACCCTGGTGTTCACCAACTGCTGGGCGATCTCGGCGGCGTCCAAGAACCACGACCAAGCGCTCAACCTGGTCGAGTACCTGACCCAGCCGTCCGTGGAGATGGGCTTCGCCAAGGCATTCGGGGTGATCCCGTCGGTGCAGTCGGCCCAGGCCGAGTACCTGCAGCAGTTCCCGGACAACAAGGTGTTCGTGGACGGCATCGCGTATGCGAAGGGCGTCGTCTCGGCCCCGGGCGTCGCCCAGGTACTGGCCGATTTCGATTCGCAGCTCGGCAGTCTGGCCACCGGCGATCCGAAGACGATCCTGAACTCGGTGCAGACGAACATGCAGTCCGCATTGGGCGGTAGTTGACGGGTGGCCATCGGCGGCCGGGCCAAGCGCACCCGGCCGCCGATGGCCCCCAGTACCCCCACGACGTGCGAGGCAACCGGGGAGGCGACGACATGAGCGCGACAAGGAGCCGTGGCGGAATCCGCGGCCGCGAGGGGATCGCCGGCTGGCTCTTCATCACGCCGGTGGTCGTGATCCTCGGGCTTTTCCTGCTGCTGCCGATCATCGTGGCGATCTGGGTATCGATCTCCGACTGGAGCGGCAAGGGGTCACCGCTGAATGCCAGCTTCATCGGGGCATCGAACTACGAGACGCTGCTCGTGAAACCCGGCCTGTCCCAGCAGGACCTCGGGGCGTCGTTGCGCAACAACCTGTACTACGTGATCCTCGTGGTCCCGATCCAAACAGTGCTGGCGCTCTTCCTCGCGACGATCCTCAACGCTCGCCGGCTCAAAGGCAAGGGCTTCTTCCGCACCGCCTTCTACTTCCCGTCCGTCACCAGTTCGGTGGCGATCGTGACGGTATTCCTGTTCATGTTCACCGGCACCGGCGTGGTCAACCAGATCCTCAGCTGGTTCGGCATCCACGGGCCGAACTGGTTCAACGATCCGCGGGGTGTGCTGCGGCTCATCCTTTCCGGGTTGCACATCGTGAACACCGACAATCCGCCGGGCTGGCTGACGAGCCACGGCTTCCTCGGAATGTCTTGGTACGACTGGCTTTCCGGCCCGAGCGTGGCGATGTGCGCGCTGATCATCCTGGCCGTGTGGACGACCGGCGGCACGTTCATGCTGATGTTCCTCGCCGCGCTCCAGGACGTTCCGGACGACGTGGTGGAGGCCGCGACCGTCGACGGTGCGACGCGGTGGCAGATCTTCCGCAGCGTGACCATCCCAGCGTTGCGTCCGACCCTGTTCCTGGTGATCACCCTCGGGCTGATCGGAACCTGGCAGGTCTTCGACCAGATCTATCTGACGGGCCAGGGCGGGCCGGCGAAGACCACGCTCACACCGGCATTCCTGTCCTACCAGGCGGCGTTCGGCGACTTCAAATGGGGACAGGGCGCGGCGATCGCGTTCATCCTGTTCGCGATCATCGTGGTGATGACGATCATCCAGCGGATCGTGATGCGGGAACGCAAGACGCTGCCCCGCAGGCGACGGTTCGGCACGGCCGCGCCGGCCGGCACCGAGAACACGACGATGGCCGCGTCGAGCACCGGAGGTTCCCGATGAGCACCGGAGGTTCCCGATGAGCACCGCCGTCGCCACCCCGCCGCGCGCCCCGCTGGCGCCGCTGACGACCGGACCGAGGCCGCCTCTCGCCGGGCGCGTCATCAAGATCGTCATCGCGTACGCCGTGCTCATCCTGTTCGCGCTGATCTACATCTATCCGTTCCTCATCGAGATCGCGACCTCGTTCAAGACCGGCGCGGACGCCACCGCGCACCCGCTGAGCCTGGTCCCGAGCACCTGGACCACACAGGAGTCGTTCTCCCAACTCGAGGGCGTCAACTTCCCCCGGTGGTTCACCAACTCGGTAGTGGTCGCGCTGTTCGTCACGGTCGGGCGGGTGTTCTTCGATTCGCTGGCCGGCTACGCGCTGGCCCGACTGCACTTCATGGGCCGCAGGGCGATCAACGGGGCGATCATCGCCGTCATGGCGGTACCCGGCGTGGTGCTGCTGATCCCGAAGTACCTGGTGCTGGTGCAACTGCACATGTACGACACCTACTACGGCATGATCATCCCGCTGTTGGCCGACGCCGCAGGGGTTTTCATCATGCGGCAGTTCTTCATCTCGATCCCGGTGGAGGTGGAGGAGGCGGCGCGCATCGACAGCGCGGGCACGTTCCGGCTGTTCTGGTCGGTGGTGCTGCCGATGGCCCGGCCCGCCGTCATCACGCTGACGATCCTCTCGTTCCAGGGATCATGGAACGAGTTCTCGTACTTCCTGGTCGCCCGGGGCAGCCCGCAACTGAACACGCTGACCACCGGGGTCGCGTCGCTGCTCAGCGGACAGTTGGGTGCCGGGAACCAGTTCCCGCTGAAACTGGCCGCGGCGCTGTTGATGACGATCCCGACCGCGGTCGTGTTCTTCGTCTTCCAGCGGTATTTCATCCGCGGGGCGAGTGCCGGCGCCGTGAAGGGGTGACCGCCCGGGTCGTTCCGGGTCGCTCCGGGTCGCCTAGAGCTTGCGCAGGCGCACGTTGGTGACGGCGTGATCCGCGCCCTTGCTGAGCACCAAGTGCGCCCGGCCACGCGTCGGCAAGATGTTCTGGATCAGGTTCGGCTCGTTGATCTGCGTCCACACCTCGGTGGCGGTGGCGATCGCCTGCTCGTCGGTAAGCACGGAGTAGCGGTGGAAGAACGAGTCGGGATCGGCGAACGCCGTCTCGCGCAGGTGCAGGAAGCGGCGCACGAACCATTGCCGGATATCGGGTTCTGCTGCGTCCACGTAGATGGAGAAGTCGAAGAAGTCCGACACAGCGAGAGCGCTGGCGACCTCCGCGCCGTCATCCAACCGCGCCGGCTGCAGCACGTTCAGCCCCTCGACGATGAGCACATCGGGTTTGTGCACCAGAATCTTCTCGTCGGGGAGGATGTCGTAGGTGAGATGGTCGTACTTCGGGGCCTCAACCTCGCCGGCGCCGGACTTCACGGCCGCCATGAACCGCAGCAGCGCGCGCCGGTCGTAGGATTCCGGAAAACCCTTGCGGTGCATGATGTCCCGCTCCTGCAGCACCGCATTCGGGTACAGGAAGCCGTCGGTGGTCACCAGCTCGACGCGCGGGGTGTCCGGCCAGCGCGCCAGCAGCTCCCGCAGCACGCGCGCCGTGGTGGACTTGCCCACCGCGACCGAGCCGGCCACGCCGATCACGAACGGGGTACGCGCGGAGCGCTCCCGCAGGAACGTGGACGTGACGGTGTGCAGCATGCCCGTCCCGGCGGAGAACAGGTTGAGCAGCCGGGAGAGCGGCAGATAGACGGTGGCGACCTCGTGCAGGTCGATGGGGTCGCCGAGACCCGCGAGGCGCGCCAGCTCCGCCTCGGAGAGCGGCAGCGGCGTGGACTCCGCGAGCGCCGACCATTCGCTGCGGCCGAGGTCCACGTACGGCGTCACCCCACCGGGCAGCCCGGTCCACAGGGGCGCCGGGTTGACCTCCGTCGTGTTCTGTGCCATATGGGACGATTCTGCCGCACGATCGTGAGGGTCTCTACCGCCCCACCTACCATGACGGTGTGACATTCGTTCCTTCGCCGCTGCTCACCCGGCGCGGGGCCGTCGCCTCGCCGGCCGACCCCGAACTCGCCTGGCACTACGGGGATCCGCTGCGCGAACAGCGTGCGGCGTCGCGCGGTCCGGTGCTCTTCGATGGCTGGACCGGTGGCCTGCTCACGGTGACCGGCGCGGATCGGCTGACCTGGTTGCACGCGCTCGCGTCGCAGGACTTCGCCGGTTTGGCAGACGGGGACGCGACCGAGGCGCTATGGCTCTCGCCGCAGGGACATGTCGAGCATTGGGCGGACGCGTGCGAGATCGGCGGCACGGTGTGGCTGCGGACCGAGCCGGGCTGCGCGGCGCCGCTGGCAGAGTTCTTGCGCTCCATGCGCTTTCGCGCCGATGTTGAGATCGCTGATATGACGGCGGATTTCGCGTCGCTGACGGTGGCCGGTGCGGGTGCGGCAGATCTTTCGGCAGCGTTTTCGGGTATGACGGCGATCGCCGCTTCGCGGGTGGCACGTGTCGAGACAGGCTGGGCTGCAGGGGTTCTGGTTCGGGCATACGACGACCGGGTGGCGCTGACGGTGTCTCGGAACGCGTTCGGCGCGGTAGCGCAGCAACTGATCGATGCGGGTGCGACGCCGGCCGGGACGTGGGCGGCGGACGCGCTCCGCATCGCGGCGCGGCGACCGCGATTCGGAGTCGACAACGATGCCCGCACCATCCCGAACGAGACGCCGTGGCTGGCTTCGGCGGTACATCTGCACAAGGGCTGCTACCGCGGGCAGGAGACGGTGGCCAAGGTGGACAACGTCGGCCTCCCGCCGCGCCGGCTGGTGCTGCTGAACCTGGACGGATCGGGCGACAGCCTGCCCGTCACAGGCGATCTCGTGACCACGAAGGACGGCAAGACGGTGGGCCGCGTCGGCACCGTCGCGCAGCACTGGGAGAACGGGCCGATCGCGCTCGCGTTGGTGAAGCGCACAATCGGGCCCGGAGTCCCGCTGCTGGCCGGCGACGTCGACGCCATGGTGGACCCCGACGATGCGGTCGTCGACAGGCCGCGATTCCAGGTCGACCGCCGCACGTTCGCGGACCTCCGCAGGCGGTAGCACTGCGCGGAGGGGGCATCATGGGGACCATGGCGTTGCCGGTGGCCGAGGGCAGGCGGTGTTCGACTCGGCGACGTCGAGTGTGTATAGGACCGGGACAATTCGGGTATTCTGCTGCAGGACTCACACCCTTGGTACGGCCCGCGAGGGGGTGTTCTCGCCGCTGGGTACGACCCCCAGAAGTGTGAATGCAGCAGCATTCTGGGCGAAAAGTCCCAGTTCCATGCACACTCCCGCCGCAAGCAGCGAGCGTTCTATCCGACTGCGGCGGGCGGGTATGACGATGTTCCGGTGTCGGGCCCGTCCTGTGGGATTATGCCCGCTTGGGCGAGGATCCGGCGGCACTCCACCGCGGAAACACCCATCAGTTCTGCCAGCGCCGCGAGTGCCCCGAAGTCGAGCGTGATCGTCCGTACCGCGAGTCGTGCCCCACCCGCCTGCAACCGCATCCCGAACCACCGACGCACCGGCGCCAGACGCGGATCGACACTATCCCGGATCGCCTCCACATCCACCGTGATCGGCCCCTCCGCCGCATCCGTCCCGAACCCGGAAGCCCGCTCCGCCGCCGCCAGGATTCCACCCGGATCTTCGCCCAACGCTTTGGCGATCGCCCAGAACACATCGATCCGCAACGACCGGTGCCCGGTCTCGTAGTTGGCCAACGCCGCCTTCGACACCGCCCCGGCCGTGCGGTCCGCGACCTCGGTCTGGGTCAGGCGTTGGCTGCGGCGGGACTGCCGCAGCAGGGTCGCCACCGCCGTGGCGAACGCGCTCTGCTGCTCCCGCTCCGCGTTCGACGGCATAGCCAGCCCCTTTTCACCTGCGGTGGATCCTCGGAACGACCCGACCTCGCATGAGGCCGGACCGCGCCGATCGCCGGATCGCACCGGCGGGGTACGAGGCGTTGAGCCGCGTACCCCGCCGAAGCGGCACTGCCTCAGTGCTTCCGGGGCTTACGCCGCCACATCGTGCCGACACCCAGGATCAAGGCGCCACCGGCGAGCAACAGCAACGCGAGCATCGCCATCTGGGAGGTGTTCACACCCGTGTAGGCGATGGTGCTCGATGCGGTGGCCGACGTCGGCAGGACCTCGATGTTGCCGGTGGTCGGCTTCACCTGTGCGACGGCAGTCTTGGTCTTCGTCGTCGGCGCGAGGTTGTCCACGCTCGACGACTCGCCACCGACGCAGATCACACCATTGGAATCGGGCGTCAGGACGATCGTCGCGGAGCCGTCGTCGTTGCGCGACCATCCGGCCGGAACGCTCAGCGCGAACCCGGCATCCGCCACGGCCCGCACCGTGACGCTGGTCGTGCCGTCGCCGGTCACGGTGTAGCTGATGCCGTTCACCGTCACGGTGGTCACCGTGATCTGCTCAGCCGTCCCGACCAGCACGCACTGCGACCCGTTGATCCCCGGCGTCACGGTCGTAGACCCAGCCGGCGGCGTGGTCGTTGGCGGAGTCGTGGTGGGCGGAGTCGTTGGTGTGGTGGTGGGAGGCGTCGTAGATGTGGTCGTACCACACGACTCATCGGTGAACGTGTGTGTCCAACTCGTCACCGCGTCCTTCGCGAGAACATAGCCGTCAGCCGCCTGGGCGGTGACCGTCACCGTCCCGGACCCGTTGTAGGTGTCGGCCTTCACGACCGTGTCGCCCACTAGGTACTTCACACCTTCGGTGGCCGGGATCGTGTACGTATCGCCCTCAGTACCGCACTGATCATTGAACGTCACCGCACCCGGAGTCACCGTGGTCGGGCACGGCACCTCACTAAACGTGTGCGTCCAGCTCTTGGTCGCGCCGTCCGCAAGGACATAGCCGTCTGTCGCCTGGGCTGTGACCGTCAGCGTCCCCGAACCCGCATGAGTACCGGCATCGATAACCTTGCCGTCCACCAGGTACTCCACGCCCACTGTGCCCGGGATGGTGTACGAATCGCCGTCCACGCCGCACTGATCGGTGAACGTCACCGCACCCGGAGTCACCGTGGTCGGGCACGGCACCGTGCTGAACGTATGCGTCCAACTCGTCACCGCGTCCTTCGCGAGAACATAGCCGTCTGTCGCCTGGGCGGTGACGGTCACGGTCCCGGAACCCGAATAGGTACCAGCCTTCACAACCTCTTCGCCCACCAGGTACTCCACACCCTCGGTGACCGGGATGGTGTACGTATCACCGTTGACACCGCACTGATCGGTGAACGTCACCGCACCCGGCGTCACCAGACTGTCGCACTTCTTCGACTGCAGCGTGTACGTCCACGTCGCGTGCGACGCATCGGTCTTCGACCAACCGGTCGGCATCGTCGACGGGAACGCATACCCGCTGGCGAGCGTCGCGGTCACGGTCACCACATGACCCGCATCCGGACCCGACATCGTGTACGTCAACCCGCTGCCGTCGGCCGGCTTCACCACCGACTCCCACACCGTCTCACCGGCGGTCTTATCCGTGCACTGCGCCGGACTCACCGTCGGCGACGCAAACGTCGCCAGACTGTCGCACTTCTTCGACTGCAGCGTGTACGTCCACGTCGCGTGCGTCGCATCGGTCTTCGACCAACCGGTCGGCATCGTCGACGGGAACGCATACCCGCTGGCGAGCGTCGCCGTCACCGTCACCTTGTGATTCGCATCCGGACCCGACATCGTGTACGTCAACCCGCTGCCGTCGGCCGGCTTCACCACCGACTCCCACACCGTCTCACCGGCGGTCTTATCCGTGCACTGCGCCGGACTCACCGTCGGCGACGCAAACGTCGCGGTTATCTTGCAACCCGAAACGGACAGGTTATATGTCTTGCTGTACTGGGCCTTCGGATCGTTGTTCTGGTAGATGTGACCAACCAGTGTGTGACTCGCAGAGTCAGCCGGCACAGCGCCCGATTTCGAAAATGATGCTCCGAAGCTGCCCTGCGCGACCACCTTGCCGTCGAGCTCGAAGTAATACGTGTTGTTCTGATTCGATTCGTAGTACTGCCCGCCGACGGACCATTGCGTACACGTAAGGCTGGCGCTCGGCGTGTGCGCCGATGCGGCGGGGGCGAGGGCGATCATGGCGACGACCATCGCCGCGATGCCCAGGACAGCTGCCCATATCCGCGCGAGCGGATTCCGCTGGGTTGCGGCTCGGTGCTGCGATGACATTGCTTCTCTCCACATCGGTTCGGATGCCCTGACGGTGCGGCCGGTGGCCGATCCGTGTAGTCGTCACAGTCCGTAGCATGCAAGAGACATGCACACGGTCGGTAACAACAGACCGTGTATAAGTGTGCATCACTGTCTGTGCGTCAATCAAATAGCATTCGGGTGATGCAACGCCATCGTACGAGTGAATCTGTCCACAAAGTGAGCGCAGAATTGCGGGCAGCGCTACATACGGAAGCGCTGTCACCACCGTGAGTGACCGGTGAGCCCAGCGAGGCGCGCCACTGTGGATTTCGCACGCTCTGTCACTCATCCCGTCACCCACTCCGTCATCCATCGGGCATGCGGGGGTAGCGTGCGGGGCGTGACTGCGGCGACCGATCTGGTGGGCATCGATGAGATTCGGGCGGCGGCGGGGCGGATCGCTCGGTATGCGGTACGGACGCCCTTGCTGGCTCCGCCACTAGGCGACAGGCGGGCGGGGCTGTACCTGAAGCCGGAAGTGCTGCAGCCGATGGGGGCGTTCAAGATCCGCGGGGCGGTGAACGCGGTGGCGGCGCTGGATCCAGAGGTGCGGGCTCGGGGGGTGGTGGCGCACTCGTCGGGGAACCACGCGCAGGCCGTGGCATTTGCGGCGCGGGCCTTCGGCATCGCCGCGCACATCGTCATACCCGACAACGCGCCTACGCGGAAAGTCGAGGCGACGCGGGCGTACGGGGCAACGGTGGATCTGGTGCCGGTGGCCGAGCGGGTGACGCGGGCGGAGCAGGTGGCGCGCGAGACGGGGATGACGATGATCCCGCCGTTCGACGACCGGGACGTGATCGCAGGGCAGGGCACCATCGGGCTCGAGATCGCCGAGGACGCAGCGAATCTCGACGTTCCGGTCGCCGCGGTGCTGGTGCCGGTGTCGGGCGGGGGGCTGATCTCCGGGATCGCGGCGGCGCTGGCCGCGCTGGCGCCCGAGGTGGCGGTGATCGGGGTGGAGCCGGAGCTGGCGGGCGACGCGGCCGAGTCGTTCCGGGCGGGGCGGCGGATCGCGTGGCGCGCGGAGGACACCGGGCGCACCTGCGCGGACGGGCTGCGGGTGCCCTGCGTCGGCGAGTTGCCATGGGCGCACATCCGCTCGTACGTGCGCGACATCATCACCGTGACCGAGGACGAGATCCTTGCGGCGACACGGGCTCTCGCGCTGGACGCGCGGATCGTCGCCGAGCCGAGCGGGGCGGCGAGTGTGGCGGCGCACCTGTTCCACGGAGCCGAGTTGCCGGCCGGTGCGCGGGTCGCCGTGGTGTCCGGCGGGAACGTCGACCCGGCGCTGCTGGGCCGGTTGCTGGGCGGCTCTTAATACTGGGCGACTCCTAAACAGCGGCGACGGCGCGCTCGCCAGCGGTGTCTCGGGGGTCCCGGGTGTCTCGGCTGCGCCGGAGCACGCCGAGGCTCAGGAGTAGCTGCGCCGCGAAGTAGGTCGACATGATGACGAGCCCCTGGAGGACGCCCGTCAGCGGCCTCCAGTCGGCGAAGGTGCGGAGCGCGATCAGTGCGTCGGAAATAAGGAAGAGCGCGCCACCGAACCAGGTGATGCCGTTCAGGCCGGTGGCCAGCACAGCCATGGCGACGAGCAGCACGCCGTAGACCACGACCGCGGGGGCGAGCACACCGGCGCTCGGCAGACAGGCCACCAGCAGCGCGACGAAGACCGCGGCGTACACCGCGAGCCAGCCTCGGCGAAGACGCAGGATGCTCGTCGCCGCGAACGGCCGGAACGCCACGATGTACGCGATCTGCGCCAGCAGGAACCCGCCGACCATCGCCAGAAAGGCGACGTCGCCGTCGAGGAACCGCGGGACGGTATCGCCCAGCCAGGACATGGCCAGCGCAATGATCGTCCAGCGGACCAACCGCGACCGGTCCCGCCGGGCGGCGACCGCGGCGGCCAGGATCGGCATGGCCAGGATCTGGGTGAGCGACGCTGTGTCGATTCCAACTGCTGTGTCGATTCCAACTGCTGCGTTGTTCCCAAATGCGGCGGTGTTCTGCCCGACCACCAGGAAGACCAGGTGCAACGCGGCGACCACCAGGAAGCACGCGAGTAGGGCCCGGAACAGCGTCATGGGCGGTGAGCGTAACAGTGCGTCACACGTTGTGAAGCCTGTACGCTAGGGGCACGACAGACTCATGATTCCGGGGCCGTCGGCGCTTCTACGTGCCCGGCCGCCCCGCCGGTATGCGCAAGGGGGTCCGCCATGGGGCGCGGCCGTCAGAAGGCGAAGCACCAGAAGGTCGCTCGGCAGCTGAAGTACCACACGTCGACGATCGACGTTTCTGCCTTGGAGCGCGAACTGGCGGGTGAGCAGGGGGATCGCGAGTTCGACGACCTCGGCGACTATGACGACGACGAGGACGACGACGCATACGTCGGCTATGACGAGGACGACGAAGACGACGAAGACGGCGCTGCCGATACCGCCGAGGACGATCGCCGCTAGAACTTCGGGTGCTCGCCGGTGAGCACCACGCGCGGCGCGTCTACAGCACCGTCTGCGGCCCCGGGTTTCTCGATCGTCCCGAGCGTGACGGACGGGATGTGCCGGGCGGTGAGCACGGCTAGCGCCCGATCGGCGTCATCGGCGGAGACCACGGCGACCATGCCGATGCCCATATTGAACGTCTTGTCCATCTCGGCGCGTTCCACCCGCCCGCGCGCGGCGATGTAGCCGAACACCGGAAGCGGCGTCCACGCGCGGCGATCCAGGTGCGCGGTGAGCCCGTGCGGGATCACCCGCGCCAGGTTTCCGGCCAGACCGCCCCCGGTGATGTGCGCGAACGCGTGCACGTCCGTCTCCCGCTGTAGGGCCAGGCAGTCCAGCGCGTAGATGCGGCAGGGTTCGAGCAGCTCCTCGCCGAGCGTGCGGCCGAACTCCTCGACATGCCCCTCCAGTGGGAGCCGGCCGATGTCCAGCAGCACGTGCCGCACCATCGAGAAACCGTTCGCGTGCAGGCCCGACGATTTCAAGCCGATGACGACGTCCCCTTCCCGGACACGGTGCGGCCCGAGAACATCGTCATACTCGACAACCCCGACGGCGGTGGCGGCCAGATCGTAATCGTCCGGGTCCATCAGGCCGGGGTGCTCGGCGGTCTCCCCGCCGACGAGCGCGCAGCCGGCCCGCACGCAGCCCTCGGCGATGCCGGCGACGAGTGTGGCGATCTTCTCCGGGTGCACCTTGCCGCAGGCGATGTAGTCCTGCACGAAGAGCGGCTCGGCACCGCACGGGACCAGGTCGTCGACCACCATCGCGACGAGGTCGATGCCGATGGTGTCGTGCTTGTCGAGCGCCTGCGCGATAGCGGGTTTCGTGCCCACGCCGTCGGAGGCGGAGGCCAGCACCGGCTGCTGGTACTTGCCCACGGGCAGGCGGAACAGCGAGGCGAAACCGCCGATGCCACCGATCACCTCGGGCCTGGTGGCGCGCTCGGTGTGCGGCTTCATGAGGTCGACGGCAGCCTCACCGGCCGCGATCGACACCCCCGCGCCGTCGTAGGTCGAGCCCGAGATCGGGTAGTGGGTCATCGTTACCTCCGTTATGGCCGGCGCTGGGGCCTTACCTGGGCCTATCTAGGGCCTATCTAGGGCCTACTGAGCGCGTCGCCGGAACCCTCCAGGACGTGCTTGCCCAGCGCCGGGGGGATCGGAATCGGGTACTCGCCCGTGAAACACGCCGTGCACAGCCGGCTGATCGGCTGTTCGGACGCGGCGACCATGTCCTCGAGCGAGACGTAGGCGAGGCTGTCCGCGCCGATCACCCGGCGCACGGCCTCGGTGTCGCTCGGGCCGCTGGCGACGGGGCCGGCGTTGGCGATGAGCTCGGCGCGGGACGGGAAGTCGACCCCGTAGAAGCACGGCCAGCGCACCGGCGGCGACGCGATGCGCACGTGCACCTCGACGGCGCCGGCCTCGCGCAGCATGCGCACCAACGCGCGCTGGGTGTTGCCGCGCACGATCGAATCGTCGACGATGATCAGCCGCTTGCCGCGGATGACGCTCTTCAGCGGATTCAGCTTGAGCCTGATCCCGAGCTGCCGGATGGTCTGCGACGGCTGGATGAATGTGCGTCCGACGTAGGCGTTCTTCACCAGACCCTGGCCGTAGGGGATCTTGGAGGCCTCGGCGTAGCCGATCGCGGCGGGCGTGCCGGACTCCGGGGTCGGGATCACCATGTCGGCGTCGACCGGCTCGACCAGGGCCAGGCGCCGGCCGACCTCGACCCGGGTGGCGTAGATGCTGCGGCCACCGATCTGGGTGTCCGGCCGCGCGAGGTAGACGAACTCGAAGAGACAGCCCTTCGGTGTGGCCGCCGCGAAATGGGAGCTGCGCAGGCCGTCGGAGTCGATCGCCAACAGCTCCCCCGGCTCCACCTCCCGCACGAACGTCGCGCCGACGATATCGAGCGCCGCGGTCTCCGAGGCGACGACCCAGCCGCGGTCGAGCCTGCCCAGGACGAGCGGGTGCAGGCCGTGCCGATCGCGCGCCGCGTACAGCGTGGTCTCGTCGCAGAACACCAGGCTGAACGCGCCCTGAAGGTCCGGGAGCAGCGTCATGGCCGCCTCGGTGAGGTTCGCCACCGGGCTGGCCGCGGCGAGCAGCCTGGTCATGATGTTGGAGTCGGTGGTGGCCGTCCTGGTGCGGGTATCCGGCGCCGGTCTGCGCGACGACCCGTTGCCGGCGGGCGCGGTGGCGGCGTCCAGGCGCTCGGCGAGTTCCGTTGTGTTGACGAGGTTTCCGTTGTGCCCGAGCGCGATTCCGGTGCCGGCCGCGGTGGTGGCGAAGATCGGCTGGGCGTTCTCCCACGTGTTGGAGCCGGTGGTGGAATAGCGGCAGTGGCCGACGGCGATGTGCCCCTTGAGGCTGGACAGGTTCTGCTCGTCGAACACCTGCGACACCAGGCCGAGGTCCTTGACGACCACGATCTGGGCGCCGTCCGCGACGGCGATGCCGGCGGCCTCCTGGCCGCGATGCTGCAGCGCGTACAGGCCGAAATACGTCAGCTTGGCGACATCCTCACCCGGCGCGAAAACGCCGAAGACGCCGCATTCCTCGCCGGGCCGGTCGCCGGACATGTCCCCGGGCACCTCACTGAGCACGATGCCTCACTCTACCGTCAGCGGGAGCACGGTGGAAATGTCCGCCCGGGTGCCGCTCGCTGTGAGGCTCCCGTCGGCGACGGCGTCGGCCCAGGTGCGGCGGCCGGCCACCAGCGCGAGCCAGGTGCGGGCGTCCGTCTCGATGACGTTGGGCGGTGTGCCGCGGGTGTGCCGCAGGCCGCCGAATGCCTGCACGGCGATGTAGGGCGGTATCCGGATCTCCACCGTCTTCCCCGGGTGCCGCTCTGCGATCGCCTGGGCGGTGACGCGGACGGCGTTGCGCACGGCCGTCGGGTCCGGACCGGGTTCGGGGCCGGCAGCCTTGCCGGGCGCCGCTGCGACGGCCTCGGTGGCGGCCGCGGTGACGGCATCGGTGGCCGCATCAGTGACAGCATCGGCGACGGCATCAGCGACAGCCTCGGCGACGGCCAGCGCCGCGCGAATATCGGCCGCTGTGACGGCTTTTCGGGGCATACCCCGACTGTAGGCGCCGCGTTTACTATGCCGTGCCCTTCGGTCTCTTGGTGAGGGCCGTGACCGCGACGGCGGCGCAGAGCAGCGCGGCCATGCCCAACCACAGCAGGCCGGGCAGGAAGTAGTTCGTGTTCGTCGCGCTGATGGCCCCGACGTCGTTGACCCGTGCCTGCCGGTCCCCCGCCTCGGCCACCACGCCGAACGCCGCGAGCCAGGTCAGGATGACGGAGAGTTTGCGGCCTCCCCCGTGGTCACCGCGCAGCAGCAGCACGGCGGCGCCCACCATGGCGCCGGCGCCGACGACGTTGAGGGTGACCTGGTAACCGCGGAGCGCGTGCAGCGCCGCGAATGTCCCCGCGACGATGCCGAGCGCGACGAGTATGACGACGATCGCGGCCGCACGTGTGCGGCCGGTCACGCGCACGGACGGGCGATGCGGCAAGGACGGCCGATGCTGCAGGGTGGTCATGGCGGCTAGTGTGCCACGCCGGCCGACTATCCGAACAGGGCCGGCAGCGTCCCGGACCACGCGTCCCGCATCTCGGCCAGCGAGATGTCAGTGACACCGCTGATCTCGAGCCGGGGCCGCGTCGGCGTGACGGTGCCCAGGGCGCTGGACGGTTGACCGTGCTCGTCGCAGAGCTGCGCGAACTCGCCGATGCGGGACGTCGGCACGGCCACCAGGATGCGGGCGGTTGTTTCGGAGAAGAGTGCCACAAACGGGTCCGGCGGCGGCAACGTGATCGCGGCGCCGCAGTCCGAGAGCACGCACATCTCGACGAGGGCCTGGGCGAGGCCGCCCTCGGACAGGTCGTGCGCGGCGGTGACGAGACCGGCCTTGGCGGCCTGCGCCATCACGCCCGCCAACCGCTGCTCGGCCGCAAGGCCCACCCGCGGCGGGGTGCCGCCCAGATGGCCGTGGACGACACGCGCCCATTCGGAACCGTCGAGCTCGTCGCGGGTCTCGCCGAGCAGGAAGAGCATCTCCGGGGTCCGACCCTGCCCGAACCGCGGGCCGATCCGCCGGGCGACATCGTCGATGACGCCGAGCACGCCGACCACCGGGGTCGGCAGGATTGCCTCGGCCCCGGTCTGGTTGTAGAAGCTGACATTGCCGCCGGTGACAGGGATCCCGAGTTCCACGCAACCGTCCGCGAGGCCGTGCACGGCCTCACGGAACTGCCACATGACGCCCGGGTCCTCGGGGGATCCGAAGTTCAGGCAGTTAGTCACCGCGAGCGGGGTGGCGCCGGAGGTGGCCACGTTCCGGTAGGCCTCGGCGAGCGCAAGTTGGGTGCCGCGGTACGGGTCCAGGGCGGCGAACCGGGCGTTGCAATCGCTGGCCATTGCCAGGCCCAGGCTGGTCTCGTCGTCCACTCGAACCATGCCGGCGTCCGACGGCTGCGCCAGGACGGTGTTGCCCCGGACGTAGCGGTCGTACTGGTCGGTGATCCAGCCCTTGGCACACAGGTTCTCGGAGGCTGCGAGGCGGAGGATGAGGCCGCCGAGCTCCTCGGTGGCCGGGCGGGCCAGGTTGGCAGACGTGTTGGCCTGCAACGCATCTTGCGAGTCTGGGCGGCGGTACGGGCGCCGGTAGACGGGGCCGTCATGGGCGACGGTGCGCGGCGGCACATCGACCACCACCTCGCCGCGATGCGAGATCACCAGTCGGCCGGTATCGGTGACCTCACCAATGACGACGGCCGGCACGTCCCACTTCGCGCAAACGGCGAGGAACGCGTCGACCTTGTCCGGTGTGACGACCGCGCACATGCGCTCCTGGGACTCGCTGGACAGGATCTCGGCGGCGGACATACCTGAAGCGCGCAGCGGGACGGCATCCAGATCGACGGCCATGCCGCCATCTCCGGCGGAGGCGAGTTCCGATGTGGCACAGGACAATCCGGCTCCGCCGAGGTCCTGGATACCGACGACCAGGCCGGCCCGGAACACCTCCAACGTGCACTCGATGAGGACCTTCTCGGCGAACGGATCGCCGACCTGCACGCTGGGCAGCTTCGCCCGGGCACCCGAACCGCCGAAGGTGGCCGAGGCGAGCACCGAGACGCCGCCGATGCCGTCCAGGCCGGTGCGCGAGCCGTACAGGATGATCTTGTTGCCGGTCCCGGAGGCGTGCGCGGTGTACATATCGCTGGCGCGCAGCACCCCGATGCAGCCGGCGTTCACCAAGGGGTTCCCGGCATAGCTCGCGTCGAAGTACGTCTCGCCGCCAATGTTGGCCAGCCCCAACGAGTTTCCGTACCCGGAGATGCCGGCGACCACGCCGGGCAGCACGCGGGCCGTGTCCCCGGCGTCCGCGGGGCCGAACCGGAGCTGGTCGGTGACGGCGACCGGGCGGGCGCCCATGGCGAGGATGTCCCGCACGATGCCGCCGACACCGGTGGCCGCGCCCTGGTACGGCTCGACATAGGAGGGGTGGTTGTGGGATTCGATCTTGAACGTGGCCGCCCAGCCGTCGCCGATCTCGACCACGCCGGCGTTCTCGCCGATCCCGGCCAGCATCTTCTCGCGCATCGCGTCGGTGGTGGTCTCGCCGAAGTAGGCGAGGTGCACCTTGGAGGACTTGTACGAGCAGTGCTCCGACCACATCACGGAGTACATGGCGAGCTCGGCCTCCGTGGGCCGACGCCCGAGAATGCTTCTGATACGCGCATACTCGTTGTCCTGCAGCCCGAGTTCCGCGTAGGGCTGCGGTTTGTCGGGGCTGGCGGCAGCGAGTATGACGGTGTCCTGGGCTATGTCGCTGCTCGCCAGGCCGCTGCCTGTCACGTCGGTGCTCGTCATGCCGGTGCTCGTCATGACGCGATCCCGATCAGCGAATCCATCAGCGAGGAGAACATGCCGAGGCCGTCGGTGCCCGGCCCGGTGAGCGCGTCGATGGCGTGTTCCGGGTGCGGCATGAGCCCGGCGATGCGCCCGTCGGCCGAGCAGATGCCGGCGATATCGCGCAGGCTGCCGTTCGGATTGCCGCCGTGGTACCGGAACAGCACCCGATCCTCGGCCTCTAGCGCGTCGAGGTCGAGTTCGGTTGCGACATAACGACCTTCGGCATGTTTCAGCGGGATGAGTATGGGCCGAACCTCGTCATACTCGTTGCGATACCTGCTGGTCCACACGGTCGAGGTGCGTTCGACGGTCAGCTGCTGGTCGATGCAGCGGAAGCGCAAGCCGGCGTTGCGAACGAGCGCCCCGGGCAGCAGGCTGGCCTCGCAGAGCACCTGAAAGCCGTTGCAGATACCCAGCACCGGCAGACCGCCGCGGGCGGCGTCGATTACGGACCGCATGACGGGCGCTTGGGCGGCGATGGCGCCGGCACGCAGGTAGTCGCCGTAGGAGAACCCGCCGGGAATGATGACGGCGTCCACACCACGCAGGTCGGCATCGGCATGCCAGAGCGAGACCGGTTCGGCACCAACGACTTTCGCTGCCCTCAGGGCGTCGACGTCATCGAGACTGCCAGGGAAGGTGATGACGCCGATCCGAACGGTCACCGGGCTTCCCCGTCCGCGAGCCGGGTGACGGTCCAGGTCTCGATGACCGGGTTCGCGAGGACCGAGCCGGCGAGCTGTTCGAGCTCCTCGTCGGTGACGGCGCCGTCGACCTCGAGCTCGAAGTGTTTGCCGGCGCGGACCTCCGTGACGCCGGCGTGGCCGGACCTGGCGAGCGCGGCCTGGATCGCCTTGCCCTGCGGGTCGAGGATCTCCGGTTTGATGACGACATCGACTGCCACGCGGGCCACGGCGTGCTCCTGTCTGGAACGGTATCGGCGGTTTCCAGACTACCGGGGGCGGGTTCGCGGTTCGGCGGGCGGCGGGAAGCTGCGCCAAGAACGAGAACACCTCTCAGTGACGGATCCGTGACATTGCGGCAATGTAATGGCACTATCACATTGTGCCGGTGTAAGGGTGTCGTGACATCTGTTGCGGTCTGGCGTCGCGGAAGGAAGGTGTCGTGGAACTGGTCGAAACGGTGCGCGACATCGGCGTGCTGGCACGAGCCGCTCGTATCGCACGGGGCTGGAGCCAGCAGGACGCGGCAGATGCTGCGGGCGTCTCCCGCCGGTTCGTCAACATGATTGAAGGCGGCCAGCACGTCAACGCCGAGGTCGGGCGGGTACTGGCGCTGCTTCGCGCCCTGGACGTGCGCATCACCGCCGCGCTGCCGGCCGACGACCCAGCGACCACGCCGGAAGGGCCCCACCGGGACGCCGCCGGGCCGGATGAGATCGATCTGGATGCGTACCTGTCGACGTTTCGCACCCAGCCGAGGCCGACGTGACGATCCCGCCCGGGGAGCGCCGCGTACCGCCACAGCGAGGCCTTGTCGGGCCACAGCTGCACGTCGTCATGGACGGTGAGACGATCGCAACGCTGACCAGCACGCGGGCAGGACGGGCAAAGCTGACCTACCTGCCAGGTGCTAGCGCCGTGACACGAGGGTTGTCGTGCAGCATGAAGACGACCACGGTGAGGCATTTGGGTGCGCCGGTGATCAATTGGATCAGCGGCCTGCTGCCGGACCGCGGCGAGGTTTTGGCTCGGTGGCGCTCGCGGTTCGGGCTGAAGCGGATGGACGCCTATGCGCTGCTGTGGCATGTCGGTGAAGACGTGGCCGGGGCCGCGCGGTTCGTCCGACCCGACCGGCTGGACCACCTGGACGACGGCGCCGCCGAGCCTGTCACGGACGAGGCGATCGGCGAGCGAGTCCGGGCGCTGACCGCCGATGCGTCCGCGTGGGTTCCATCGCCCGGCACAGGGCAGTTCAGCCTCGCCGGAGCCCAGGCCAAGTTCGCCCTCGCCCGCACCGATGACGGGCAGTGGGCCGAAACGACCGGCGCCAGACCGACCACGCACATCTTCAAACCGGCGATCCCGGGCATGGTCGATCAGGACCTCGATGAGCACCTCACGATGCGGCTGGCCGCCGCCGCGGGGCTGCCCGTCGCCCACACCGAGGTGATGGAATTCGCCGGTGCACGCTGCCTGGTCGTCACGCGCTTCGATCGCTACCAAGGGGCCGACGGGACATGGCGGCGGCTGCACCAGGAGGACGCGGTACAGGCGCTGGGTCTATTGCCACTGCTGAAATACGAGCAGAACGGCGGCCCGGGGGTACGGGCCATCGCGAATCTGTTGCGGGACAACGTGACCGGCGAACACCGCGGCGAAGACGTCGACTCTTTCATCGACGCGACAGCATTCAACTGGCTCGTCGCCGGCACTGACGCCCACGCACGCAATTTCTCACTCCTGCACACCCGCCGCAGCACCCGGTTGGCGCCCCTGTACGACCTGAACTCGTTCCTGCCCTACGGGGCGGGCCGGCCGCTGGGCCTCGCCATGAAGATCGGCTACACCGAACGGGATCCGGCTCGCATCAGTGCACGGCACTGGACGGAACTGGCGCGCGACTGCGGCGTCGACCCCGATGTCACCCTGGCCCGCGTGAATGCCCTGGCCGAACGCCTTCTCGCCGCGGTCGACGGCGTTGTGACAGACGCCTCGATCCGCCGGTGGGACTCCCCTCTCCCGGGCAGACTGCGGGACCTGCTCGCGGCCCACATCACGGCATGCCAGCGGCGGATGTGAAGACATGCCTCGGCCCCCGTGCCCGTCGCGGCGCCACCGGGTCCTTTGGCTCACCAAGTGAGCACCATCCGGGAAGTGTGCGCAGGCCGAACGGATAGCCCCTATTCGTAGTGCGTCCACATCCGGAGGACATGCACGATGTGTTGCTTGGGGAAGACGTCGTAGACGAGGCGGTGCTGGATGTTGATGCGCCGTATGTCACTACCGGCCAGGGACCCGACGAGCTTTTCGAATCGCGGCGGCGTTCGGAACGAGGGGCTGTCGGGGGTGGAAAGTAGGATGAGGAGGTTGGTGGCGGGCTTCTACAGCTGGGGCGGGAAGCTGCGCGGCACCGACACGGGGCCGGGAGGCACCGGGCTGGTGCATTGCCGGCCGGAGTTCATCCCGCGGAGGCCGATCGCATCTTCACCGCGGTGGCCAACGCCGATCGGCTGAAGGGCGTGACCGGGACTCGTTCTCGCGAGGTCTGGCATGGGCATGGGGCGAGATCACCGCGGTATATCCCTTTCGCGACGTGAACACGAGATCGCAGTTCACGTTCTTCAATCAGCTGGCTGCGGAGGCGGGCTGGTTGATCGACTGGAGCCAGATCGATCCGCACGTATTCGCGCACGCCCGCACCGTCGCGATGCACCGTGACGAAGCCGGCATCGACGCACTCCTCTACCCAGCACTGGTGCCCGCCGACGAGTTCGCTGGGAGCGGACCGGCCGCATGGACGCGGCAGCAAGCCGCGGATTTCACCCGACCTCGGGCGCCGCGCGAACCCGCGGCGTTGGACCGAGCGCTGAACGAGGCACTCAAGCAGAAGCTAATTTGGGTAACCGACGCGATCAGCGTGGTCATGAGACCTGGCTAGATTCCCTCCTTCTGGAGCCGCTCCCACACACGGTTGCTTTCCTCCAAATGAGACCGCATCGCGGCTCGAGCGGCTTCCGCGTCGCCCTTCGCCACCGCGGTGAGGATCTTCTGATGTTCGCGAATGCCATTGTTGTGGGTCAGAGGCAGGCTCAACTTCGCTCGCCGGATATCGACCATAATCGTCCCGACCGAATTGAGTACGATCACGAACAGGTCGTTCTGGGTGAGCTTGGCCAGGGTCAGGTGAAAATCGACGTCGGCCAAGGCCGCTGCTTCGATGTCATCGATTGAGTCCCGCAACCTCTGATGATCGGCACGTAGCTGCTGGACGCCTTCGGGTGTGGCACGATCCGCCGCGAGACTCGCGATCTCGGGCTCAATCGTCATCCTCAGCTCGTGGATCAAGCGATACGGCATGTCGCGGTGATTTCCACGTAGATACAGGCTCATCGAACTGCTAACCGACGTTGCTTCGACGGCAGCCACGGACAGTCCCCGCCCCGAAACGACGTCAACAGCGCCCTTCGCGACCAGGTATCGGACCGCTTCGCGAATCACCGTTCGAGAGACCGCATATTGCTCGCTCAGTTCCCGTTCCGAGGGCAGCGGATCTCCGGGCCTCAGGTCACGGGCAAGGATCGTCTCCAGCATCATGTCGGCAACTCGGTCTGAGAGCTTCGGGACACGGAGCACCTGGCTCCCAAAACCGCCGTCACGGTTGGTGGACTTCGTCGCCATATTGGCGACAAGCCTAGCCGACTACCGGCCCTGTGGTGGCACACCACTTCCCGGCGTGCGGCTCTCGCGTCGACCAGCGCTCAATCACTGGCCGGGCAGTTCGACGCTCGTCCAGCCGTACGGTCCGACGACCGTCGACACCGAGCATCGCGCGTCATCGTCTCCAGCAAGCCGGAGATCGAGCGCACGGGTCCGATCGGTTAGATTCGCCACGAACCCTCGGATAGCAGCACCGTCCGTGAGCCCAAATGCCGCCATGCCGGCCGGGCTGACCGCTTCCACTAGCCTTCCCGGTCGAGCCGATGTCAGCAGCCGCACCGCCGCGTACGCCGAACGGCCGGTGGGATCGTCGGCTTCGGGCAACAACCCTGCAGGCCCGCTGACCTCATGCAGTATCACCGCACTCGCCGTAACAAGTTCGGACACTGCGGCAAGAGTCCATGTCGCCGCGAACGGAGCCTGTTGCCTAGGATCCAACCGATCGGAGTCGGACTCAGGTCCGAGGGAAGCCCGTTGTAGACCGTAGGCGTTGTAGCGAGGTCGCAGCGTGACCGGGCCAACGATGACGGGCCGACCGTTGCTTGCACGAAGGCACCCGCGCACCACGTGTGCGAGTGCTTCGATGTTCTCCATAGCGGTCGCATCGTCCACGGCGTGAACGAGCGATGCGATCGGGCATCCGATGAGATCCAACATCTCAAGCGGCAGCGCAGCGCGATTGAGCTCAGCGAACGACGCGCGACTGCCCCCTCCAACCAGCAATGACTGGCCGGATGCATTCACGGTTTCACGCAGATGCTCGACGTCGCTCGCGGATGTGGCGTAACCGTCCGCCGGAAAGACAAGGCAGTGGACCGGCGGAGTGTCCAAGCTGCCGATCAGCCTGACGAATTCGGCAAGTTTGACGTGGCCGACGTCCATCACGAGCTCAACCGCGAGTCGAGAACCCACACGGGAAGCGACACTTGCGGCGGCGAGGAGTCGGTCCTGCCACCCCCTCCACGAGAGGTCAACGACCACCCGCAACGACGAAAACCCGAGTTCCGCGAGCGCTGCTACTTGCGCGTCCGTCAGCCGCTCGTGCCCCGGCGCCAGACACGTACCTAGTTCGGGCATCGGGCGTGTCGCTGCGAGGTCGAAGCTGACCACATCGGTCGACGCTGGTCGGGAGCGAGCGAGTCTTGGCCTCTTGGTAAGTGCGTTGATCGGCTTCACCCGGAGGGTGACTCCCTGGGCGACTCGGGTCCCGGCAGCGATTGTCACTGGGTGCGGCAACGCCAGCGGGGTGCAGAACGTCTTGTATGACGCGTCGGCCCAGTTACGCTGATCTTCGGTTTCGAAGGCGTCCCCAACAAACTCGAGCGTTGCCACCATTTGATGGTTTGCCCAGCGCATCATGGCGATGTCGAGAAAGGGACTGCCTGGATCGATCTCTTCCGGGAAGGTTGCCGCTCTGCGGTTCCCGGACACCGAGGTGATGGTTACGGGCGTGCCAGCAAGACTGATCGGGTGCAAGACGCACAATCCGATCCGATTACGTGCGAACGTCCTGTGTGCAACTCCATGAAAGCGATACTGAACGATTCCGCTTGCCGTCAGGGCGACGTGACCGCGCCACCCGAATCCGATCCCTTCTGCGCTATGGTCGACGCGGAATCTCACGTCGATCCGGTCGCTCGTCTGCTGAATCTCCGCGGTTTTTACCTTTGGTGGGATGGTGCGCCAGGCGTCATCACGGACTGAGCCGTAGATTCCGCGCAACACTTCGCAGTCGTTGTAGCAGATCCAACGAAGCTCCACGCCGTCGAGCACCGCGCTTAGCGGTCCGACGCGGAGCGTGCGCGACGTCATCCGCGTTTGCTTGCGCGGGCCGCGACGACGAGATCCGCCAGCAGGTTCGCTTCGCCGACGTTGCCCGGTACTGCGACATACGGCACCAGCCGACCATCTGGCGTGGATAGTTGCCACAACGCAACCCCAACGGCAGGCTGACCGAGAACCTGAGCGACATCGGCTTCGAATGCGCTACGGGCGATCTCCGCTGACGTGATGCCTCCCTTGGCGATCACTACATCGACCGCGTGGCGCACGGTGCGGACACTGGCCACCAGGGAACGCATCATGTGCTCGCCGCGATCGACGGTTCGTTCGTACGTACGAGGAGTCGTCAGGATGGCAACGCCCCTCCGACGGAGCGATGTTGTCAGCTGTCGCGTGACAGCTCGCTGCGCCGTGCCGGTGATCGCGCGCCCATCGAGGGCAATCGGCTCAACCCCGACCAGAACACTGAGTTGTCGCAGTTGTGTGGAACTGGCCGCGGTGTGGGATCCGCACACCACGAGAATCCGCCCATCACCGGAAACGGGTAACCGGGTTACCGTTCGCGGTCGGACACCCGCTCGGATCGCTGCGAATGTTGAGGCAGTTCGAACAACTACCCGCCGGCCGGCTCGCTCGGCGCCGAGCAACCCGATCGCGGCGAGTTCCAGGTCGCTGCGGGTTTCGGCCTCGGGTATCACGACGGTGCCCGCCGCGGCGTGCACTAGAGCCTCTTGCAGCGTTGCCCCCCGGGTAGCACGGATCTCAGGCAGTGCGACGATGCGACATGGTCGCCCAGCGCCGACCTCCGCTACCCAGCTTCGCAGGTCGCGGCTGGTATAGCCGAACTCCCGGTCGCGAGCAAACTCGGTATCGGCAGCCGGTACGCGGCCACCGTCGATCGTGACCCATTGAGTGCCACCCGACGTCGTCCGGCCCCCTTCCGGGAAGGCCGGGACGAACAAGGTCACCGACTCCGGATCGGCCAACACGTCAATCTCAGCGAATACATGCCCACGCAGTGTGGAATCGCCACGCAGCACGAAGGCTACCTCGCGCGCGCTGGTCGACGCGCCGCCCTGCACTCGCGACACTATCGTTCGGAGCCACGCCGTTGCAGCGGTTTCCGGCATCGCACGAGAGTTGGACAGCACGTACAGGGCACGCGTGGTCTGGTCGAAATGCGCTCCGAAGTCGAACCGCTCCGGGGTGAGAACCAGTTCGACATCACTGGCGACCTGGGTGCCGGTGGGGTCATCGTCGATGACCACGACCGACCTCTCATCCGACGCGAGAAGTCGCCTGAGACTCGCGGACCCGGCGCCCAGCTGTGGCTCGGCACCAAGTGGCGGTGTGCCTGCTCGCGCGCTCATTCCGCCAATTCGATCAGGGCATTATTCGGGCGGTGTCCCAAGAATGCGACACTTCTGCCTTGCCCCCCGCGCTCGATCGGCCGATCCGATTCGCCGGGTATGTTCGACAAGTCTTCGGCCAGATTGCCGACCTCGAAGCAGATATGGTGCAGCCCTTCGCCGCCCTCGCTCAGTGCCTCGGCAAGCGCGCCATCCCGCAGCGGTTCGACGAGCTGAACTACGGTGTCGCCGGCAGCCAGGTAGGCCAGCCGGACAACCCCATCGGCCCGTACCTCGTCGTGGACCAGCCGAAGGCCGAGGGTGGACACGTAATAACCGAGGGCCGCGTCAATGCTTCGCACCAATATTCCTATGTGGTCGATGCGTCGAACCGCCACCACAGGCCTCCATTGGTCGACCGGTCAACCAATACTACAATATGGCAGCCGGAACGCAAGACGCCGGTCGCGAAGCATTGCGCCAAGGCCACTCGTCCGCGGTCATGGCAGCCGTTCGCAGTACGATCGGAGGGCTTTCGCAACGATGACGTAGACTGCGGCAGCTCGGCCAAGGACGACCGGCAGCGATCGAGCGAAGGGGACGGGACCATCAGCGAACCCAGCGCTCCCTCCTTCGACCTGAAGCCGTTAGAGGTCGAAAGGCGCGAGGCCACCACGACCGAGATCGCACGACGCTTGCTGCGATACCTGCTGTCGGGCGCCTTCGAGCCGGGCCATCGTCTCCCGTCGGAACGGACCCTCGCCAGCGAGCTCGCGGTTGGCCGGTCGGTGATCCGTGAGGCACTCAAATCGCTGGTCCTGCTCGGCATCGTCGAGGTACGCCAAGGTGACGGCACTTTCTTGCGCTCCGCGGAGTCGGACCTCCTGCCGAACGTGATCGAGTGGGGACTGCTCCTCGGCACGCGCTCAACGAGAGATCTGATCGAGATCCGTCGGTATATGGAGGTACTCACGGCAGGGTTGGCAGCCGAGCGACGCGATGAGCGCGCCCTCGAGAAGATGTGGTCTGAACTCGATGCGATGTATGCCGCCTCGAACCCGACAGCGTTTGTCGCCGCCGACATCGGCTTCCATCTGGCGATCGCCGCCGCAGCGGGTAACGGCGTACTTCTGCAGATCATGACCAGCGTGCGCACGCTGTTGCGGGTGTGGATCACCAAGAATGTAGAGAACCTCGACGATACGAAGTCGATCGCCGACGAGCACAAACCGGTGGTCGAAGCTATCCAGGCGGGTGATCCGGCGCAGGCCAGGTCTGCTATGCAGGCGCACATGGATGCGGCGTTAGCCAGGCTTGACGGCACGCTGGCCGATGCGGGTAAGGCGTAGAGGCCAACCCAGGTCGACGCGCCGACCATGCCGCTGGCTTATCGGGTGATCCGCTCTGATTGGCGACGGAGTCAAGCGCCCTGAGAGGTCCCGGCCGACATCAGGTCTTCGCAGGCACGCACGATCCGCTCGGCCATACCAGTCTCAGCGGCTTTGAGGTAGCTGCGCGGGTTATAAACCTCCTTCTTGCCGACGTCGCCGTCGATCTTCAACACGCCGTCGAAGTTCGCGAAAATGTGCCCCGCGATGGGGCGGGTGAACGCATACTGGGTGTCGGTGTTGATGTTCATCTTGACCACGCCGTATCCGACGGCCTCGCGGATCTCCGCCAGCGAGGAGCCCGAGCCGCCGTGAAAGACCAGATCGAACGGCTTGACCGTCCCGGTCTGCCGGCCGACCTCCTCCTGGAGCTCTCTGAGGATGGATGGGCGCAGTGTGACGTCGCCCGGCTTGTACACGCCGTGCACATTGCCAAACGTCGCAGCGAGCAGGTAGCGCCCCTGCTCGCCTGTACCGAGCGCCTCGGCTGTGCGCAGCGCGTCGGCAGGAGTCGTGTACAGCTTCTCGCTGATCTCTCCGCCGACGCCGTCCTCCGCGCCGCCGACGACTCCGATCTCTACCTCGAGAATGATCTTCGCGCGTCTTGCCTCGGCGAGCAGGTCGGCCGCTGTGTCGAGGTTCTCTTCGAGCCCGATCGCCGATCCGTCCCACATGTGCGATTGGAACAGTGGGTTCCGGCCGGAGGCGACACGCTCCTGCGAGATCGCGATGAGCGGACGCACGAAACTGTTGAGGTCGCCCTGCTGGCAGTGGTCGGTGTGCAAGGCGATCTGGATCGGGTATTTGGCCGCAACCACATGAGCGAACTCGGCCAACGCGACGGCTCCAGTGACCAATTGTGCGACTCCAGTGCCTGACGCGAACGCCGCTGCTGCGGTCGTCAGCTGAACGATCCCGTCACTGCCGGCATCGGCAAAGCCGCGGATCGCGGCGTTGACCGTCTCCGACGACATGACGTTGATCGCCGGATACGCGAAACCGCCGGCGCGGGCGCGATCGAGCATCGCCGCGTAAGCCTCGGGGGTGGCAATGGGCAACGGTTCCTCCTACGGAATGAGGGGCGTCGGTGACGACCGCCGGCACGAGCGCCCGATCTCCCGAGGGGCGGCGATCCGGCCACGGGGGTCATCGGTCCGTGAGCGTCGGCCGCGATGAAGATGCCGATGGGTGTGCCGTGAAGGCCGATTCGTACGGGTGATCGGGTCGGGAGATTGCACCTCCGCCAACCGCCGCCCAGCTAGGTCTCACAACCCGCTATGACGATCCACCAGGCGCTCGCCGGCATCGCCCCGTCGCCGGCCCCGGATCCGAATCGAAAGGGCAAGCCGAGCAGTCGACGCTCACCCGCGACGATGGCGCCATCCCGGGCAGCGTCGTCGGTGAGGTTGCAGAATGCTGCGAGATCGAGTGGCTCGTAGTCGCCCACTAGATCGCCGTCGCGCCTCCGTCGACGGCCAGTAGCGCGCCGGTCACATAGGACGCTTCGTCGGAGGCGAGGAACAGCGCCGCGGCAGCGATCTCCTCGGGTTCGGCGGGTCGGCCAAGCGGGATGCCGTCAACGATCCTTCGCAACGCCGTGTCGTTCGCGAATGCGCCTTCCGTGATGCCCGTCCGGGTGAAGCCGGGGACCAGCCCGTTGACCCGGATGCCGTCTGCCGCGTGGGCGCGGGCCATGGCGCGCACCAGCGCGGCTACGCCGCCTTTGCTGGCCGAGTAGGCCGAATAGCCAGGTGACATCCCGTACAACCCGGTCGGTGAGGCGGTACAGACCAGTGCCCCGCCCCCTGCGGCGCGCAGGGTCCGGATCCCGTGCTTGCAGGTCAAGAACATGCCGTCGAGGTTGACAGCCATGGTCGCTCGCCACGTCGCCGCATCCAGTTCGACGACCGGGCGGTCGTCGGGTAATGACACGGCCGCGTTGGCGAAGACAATGTCAAGTCCGCCCCATTCGGTCGCTGCTGCCTCGATCGCCCGGGACACCGCCGTCTCGTCGGAGACGTCGGCCACAACACCGACCGCCTCGGCCCCGGTATCCACCAGCGATGCCGCCAGCCGCTCAGTGGCACGGCCGTCCAGGTCGAGCAGCGCCACTCGGGCGCCCTCGGCAGCAAATAGCACCGCGGACGCGCGACCGATTCCGGAAGCCGCGCCGGTAATGATCGCGCGTTTGCCTGCGAGCCTGCCCTCGCGGCGAGCGGCGAGCTCGGAACTGGGCAATGCACTGCGACGTGCGCTGCGCCGCGGCGCGATATCGGATCTGCGGGATGCGGTCATCGGAGTCCAATCCAAGGTCGAGATAAGGCAAACGCATTCTCAGCGGATCGCCGGGGGCAGAATCAGCGGTCGCAGGTGCCCGCACATCCCGAGTCGCTCGTCGGCGACGTCGAGTACGGTCACGGCGGCCTGTTCGAGGTGGCCGGCCGATCCACTCGTCAAGGAGCGCAACCGGACATGGGCCTCTTCCAGCGCGCGCCCGGGTCCAGCGTCGATGACGGCGCCCCATTCGGGCAGACTCGGCCTGACCAGGGCAACCGCTGCGCGTTGGAATTCCCGCAGCGCGGCCTCGCCCTCCGCGCGTGACCGGTCGAAGGCGCCGCGAAGCTCCACCAGGCCCTGAACCGCGAGGTCGCGCCGCTGGCTCGCTCGGGTCGGCGAGTCGGCACGGGCTTCCTCGTAGTAGCGCTCATGGTCGGCCAGGATGTCGGCGGGAAAGGTGAAGACGGCGTCGCCGTGCTCGGGAAGGCCGGCGTTCTGCATCAGCACCACGAGTTCCAACCCGTCGTAATTGATCAGGCGGTGGATGACGCCGGGCTCGAACTGCACGCTGGAGCCCTTCGCAAGGGGCACCCGCCGGGGACCGCCGTTGTGATCGAGCAGCTCGACGGCACCAGTGCCGCCGACCACGATGTAGGCCTCCGCGCAGGCCAGGTGCATGTGCGGCGACCCGCCGAATTGCCCGTCGGTCGCCACGTCGTTGTAAACGCGCAACCAACTTGCCCCAACTCCACCTACGAGGCCGTTCACGGGGTGTTTGCCTTCCTTTCCCTGCTGTCGTATATCTGATCCGTCGCGATAGGCTGAGAGCTTTGAATCCTAGGATGGTAATCGTTCGCCATGGTCATTCCCCCGCAAGATCAACCGATAACCTCTCTGGCCGACGTGGCCCAACTGGCGAAGGTGTCGATCGCTACGGCGTCGCGCGTGCTCACTGGGTCCAGCCACCCGGTGGCGGAGAAAACGCGCCGTCGGGTGGTCTCTGCCGCCGAGAGGCTCGATTACGTACCCAGCGCGGTCGGACGGGCGTTGGTCACCAAGCGCACCGCTCTCATCGGTGTGATCGTCAATGACATCAGCGACCCATACTTCGCCGAGATTGCGCGCGGCATCGACGATGCCGCGCGGGATGCGCAGTACCTCACGATGATCTGTAACGCGGATGCACGGCCGGAGGCCGAGCTGAGTCACGTGAAGGCGCTTTCGTCCTTTCCCGCCAGTGGCATCATCTTCGCGGGCAGCGGCAGCGCGGTCCCGGGAGCCGAGGCGGCGGTCGCCGAGGCGGCTCGGCGAGCTGAGAAGCGTGGGGTGCTCGTTACGGCGCTCGCGCGCAAGAGTTTCGAGTGTCGCACGCTGACTGTCGACAACTTCGCCGCGTGCCGCGATCTGACGCGTTATCTGGTCTCGATCGGTCACCGCCGGATCGCGTTCGTTGAAGGCCCACCCGACCGGTACGCGTCGATCGATCGCCTCGCCGGATTCCGTAGCGCTCTCGCCGAGGCTTCGCTGACCGAAGCCCATGTCTACACAGGTGGATTCGATTTCGAATCCGGCGCTACCGCGGCCCGGCGGATGCTGTCGAACGACCTGCCGGATGCGGTAGTCGCCGGCAACGACGAAAGCGCCGCAGGCCTGTCCCACGCTCTGCGCGAAGCCGGCATTGACGTCCCCGGACAGGTCTCCGTGGCCGGCATCGACGACACCCGGACCGCTCGCATCGCCGGTCTGACCACTGTTCGTGTCCCGCTGTACGAACTCGGCCATGAGGCGGCCCGCCAGATGGTGACGCGGACCGCGAACGACGGCCCGCTGCTGACGCTGTTCCCACACGAGATCGTCGTGCGCTCCAGCACCGCCCCGCGTCACTCGACGCGTCCGTAAACAGCGCGCTGGTCGGCGATGAGCCTCGCGAACCGCTCCCGGTCAAGCGGCAGCGAAACGGTTGCACCACCGAGTTGTGCCGACTGGATGATCGCGTTCGCCACCTCGAGGGCGGGCATCGTCGTGGCAATCGTGGCTCGCGGTTCTCGACCCTCCCGCAGCGCGTCGGCTACGTCGCGATGCAGTGCCGTGTGCAGTTCGTGGTCGGTGAGGACGGGAAGGCCGGCGAGTTCCTCACGGTGGGCGGCCGGCGCTACCCAGGACAGCGGCTGGGTAGCGACGTGAGTCTCGATATCCGGCTCCCAGGTTGTCAGGGCAAGGGCGTCGCGGTGTAAGTCCAGCTCCCCTCGCAGCCCGACGATCGAGGCGCGTAACGGCGCCGGGTCGGCGGTCGAGACCACCAGCTGCGCGAGTGCCCCGCCTTCGAACTCGACGAGTCCCATGGCGGTGTCTTCGCACTCGATGTCGTGCAGTAGACGCCGGGTCCAGCCGACGACCTGCGTGGGCTGGCCGAGTAGGTGGCAGAGCACGTCGAGCGCGTGCGGTGCCTGATTGGCTAGGACTCCGCCGCCCTCGCCGGCCCAAGTTGCGCGCCACGGTGCGTCTCGGTAATAAGCGGTGGTCCGCAGCATCGACTCGGATACGGACGCCCGCAGCACCCGCCCGATCGCGCCCGCGGCGATCAGCTCCTTGGCGCGTTCGACGGTCGGCATATAGCGGTACTGGAGATCGACGATCGCAAATCGTCCAGCCTGTTCGGCAGCCAACTGTATCGCATCAGCCTCGGCAACCTCGACGGCAATCGGCTTCTCGACCATCACATGGGCTCCGGCCCGAAGGCAGGCGATCGCGACTGTCGCATGGGAAGTCGGTGGCGTGGCTACTATCACAAGATCGGGACGCTCGCGTTCCAGCATCGACTCGACGTCGGCGTAGCCTGCGGCGCCGGCGGTCGCCGCCAATCGATCGCGCCGCTCGGCGACCGGGTCGGCGACAGCTACGACATCGACGTCGATGTCCGCAACCGAGGCCAGGTGGACTCCGCCGATCACACCGGCGCCGACAAGGGCATAGCGCAGCGGCCTAGACATGGGAACGCTCCCCAATTGCCTCGCGACGGAATGTCGGGCCGAAGCCGATGGCCGGTTGCTGACGAGCCATCGCGTCAGCCGTGAGCGCTAGTTCGATGACCGCGAACGCGTGCGCGGAGGTCATCGCAGTCTCGGTGTGGTCGCGAACATCGGCAACGACATCACCGACGAATGTCACCGGTCTCGCGGCCACGTCGAGACGGCGCGGGCCGTTGGCGTCGACGAGGATCACGTACGCCCCTTGTCCGTCAGCCGCGGGGTCGATCGTGCGCCGCAACTCGAGAGTTCCCTTGCTCCCAACCAGGAACGTTCGTCCGTCACCCCAGGTGCCCAGACCGTCCGGAGAGTGCCAATCAACGCGAGCGTAACCGCGCACCCCGCCCGCCGACTCGAGCACGAGGTCGCCCAGGTCCTCGAAATTCGGCCGATCGCGATGATGACGGTTAACTGCCCGCGCGGCGGTGACGGTAGCGCTGTCGTTGCCGCTGCAGGCGAGGAACATGTCGATCTGATGGCAGGCAAGGTCCGGAAGAATGCCACCGGCGAGTCGCCGATCGTAGAACCAGGAAGGCCGAGGCATGAGATTCAGCTGGTGCGGACCGAGTCCGACGAAATGCAGTAGGTCACCAATCACGCCGTCGCGAACCAGATCCACCGCGAGTAAGGCGGCGGGGTTGTATACGCGTTCGCCGTACCACACCGCAAAGCCGCGCCCACTGGACTGCTGTGCAGCGCGGACGTCGCGCAGCTCGTCATCTGTGAGGCAGCACGGCTTATCGGCCAGCACGTGCTTCCCATGACGGAGCGCGGCGGCCGCAATAATCGCCCGCTCGTTCGGCACTGCGGCGGTGAGGACCAGGTCGATGGCGTCGTCCTCCAGCACCTCGGTCAGCTCTCGTCGCGGTGCGGAAGTGGTCGCTGCCTCATGGCGGGCGCGGCAAGCAGCGTCGTCCTCGACCACGGCCGCCAAGACCGCCCCCTCCTGCAGCAGCATGGCCGTGAGCAGGTCCGAGTGAGGATGGGCGAGACCAACGGCGGCAAAAGTCACGGGGCGATTAGCCATCAGAGTAAGGGCTCCAGGTCGCAGGCGACCGGCATCGGGCACGGTCAGCAAATTGGTTAGGAAAACGTCTTCCATGTTAGGCGCTTGCAGCTATGCTGGCAACCGTCGCAGTCGGTACGCATCGATTCCGGCTGATGAGACAGACGGATCTATGCCGAATCCAGGAGGACTCCATGAAGTTGACGCTGTTTTCGGTGAGCTACGCGGGTACTTGGGGCAACGCGCAGCTCGGGGTCGAGGAGTTCGTCGACCACGCCGCCGAACTCGGCTACGAGGCCGCGCTCCTGATGGGCAAGCGTCCACACGCGTCACCGCTCGATTTCTCCCGCGACCGCCGTCGCTCGCTGTGCAGCCGAGCTGCGAGCGCAGGCATCGAGCTCACCGGTATCGCCGCGTACACGGACTTCACCGCCGTAGTTGAGGATCCCGCCCAGCCTCTGCTGGAGCAGCAGTTGCAGTACGTCGCCAGCTGCGCCGAACTCGCACACGATCTGGGTGCGCCGCGTGTGAGGATCTTCACCGGCTTCGAACGACCGGGCGTCGGCTATCCAGCGGCGTGGCAGGCATGCCTCGACGCCGTGCGCGAATGCGGCGAGCGTGCCGCCGGGCTCGGTGTCACGATTGTGGTGCAGAACCACCACGACATCGCCAACGTCGAGATCGCTCGGTTCGTCGACGAGGTCGGGCTGGATAATGTACACCCCGGATATGACGCCTGGGCGCCGGCGCTGCAGGGCCATTCGGGCAAGGAGCTCGAGTCGCTCGCGACTGAACATGCCTCCCGAGTTCTGCAGACCATAGTGGCTGACTACGAGCTGCGACCCCGCGTCGCTTACGACCGCGTATTGAATGCCTACCGCGAGTTGCCCCAGGCAGTCACCGCGGTCCCGCCCGGGGAGGGTTCGATCGATTACGAGAGTTTTCTGCGCGGTCTCGTCGCCGGCGGCTTCGACGGCAACCTGATCTACGAGATGTGCTCTCCGTTGCGCGGAGGCGGGGAGATGACGAACCTGGATCGGTACGCTCGCATCTTCCTGCAGTGGGCCTCAGATCTGCTGCCGAGAATCGGCGTGCCCGCGAAGGCCCTTGTCCAGTAGCTGTGATGTGCACAGCGTAGGTCGTTTGGCGGTCGCCAATACGGTGAGCCAGTCGCATCCGATATCGCCACTGGAGACTGCGATTCGCGGGTGCCGTGGGCGTGGTGGCTGGCGGGCGCTATTGGATCGGCCCGGGCCGGGGTTCGGGATTTTGGTGGATTGGCTGGCGTGCCAAGAGTCACACAACTACCCGGCCGAACACTGGCAACACCTACGCACCACGAACCAACGAGTCCACGTTCGCCACCGTGCGGCTTCGCCAGCGCGTGACCAAGGGACCCGGCCCCCGCACGGCTGGCATCGCGATGGCGTTCAAGCTGATCGACTCGGCGCAGGGCCGCTGGCGCAAGGTCAACGCCCCGCATCTCGTCGCCCTCGTCGGCGCGGAGCCAGATTCACCGCCGGCAGGCGCGTCACCAACCCACCGCAAGAACAGGATAAAACCGACACAACGCCGGCGCAGCGAGATGGTACTTAAATATCTTCAGCCACGGGTCTTGACAATTTGTCAACATCCGAGGCACTGTGTCGCTGATCAGCGATCGGTTGCCGGCACTTGACGTGTGATGCTTCTGCCGGTAGTTATGGAAAACGTTTACTGTATGAGACAAGGGGTGACCAGATGTCTGATGACATGTTTGATCGGGGCGGTGCGCAGGATGAATCCGCCACAGGCAGCGAGTCGCAGCGTCGGTCAGCGTTAGTAGTCGCCGACGCGCGCACGAGCGGAGGCACTCGCTCCGATCATGTCGGCGTCGCACACGCGCGCACCCCGTTCGCGGGTCGGATCCGGTGGGTTCCGGTAAAGCCGCTGTCGCGCAGGTTGCTGCTCGTCCTGTTTACGGTGATCTGCTCATTCGCAGGCGTGGCGTCGCCTTCATTCGCGGGTGTGACGTCAGCGGATCCAGGCACCGGGACCCTGGGGCATCAAGGCCGCTTCTACACGGTCAATCATCAGCCCGCCGCTCTCCTCGGCTTGAACATGCAAGAGCTGGCGGCAAACCCGCAGATCGACTACGTATCGGTGCTCAACGCGATGCAGGCAAACCAGGTGAAGATGGTCGGGCTGTGGATCTACCCCGCCTGGCAGCCTGCGGGGTACCTGCAGCCGTGGACCTACGGTGTGTGCGCGCCGGGCAAGTTTGATCTCGACAGTTGGAACCCTGCATACTGGGCTCGGTTGAAAGCGTTCGTGGACGCTGCACAAGCACGCGGCATCTATGTGGGGCTTTCGCTGTTCCCCTCGAACTATGTTGACCGCACCGGCTGGAACTCGCCGAGCCTCAGCTACGCGTATAACGCGAACTACAACTGCAACGGGGAGTTCCCGACCAACACGGCCGGGACTTTCGCTCCTCAGTTCTGGAACTCGGATCCGCTCAGCGAGGTTCACATCCGTCAGCAGCAGCTTGTCGACAAGGTGCTCGCGACATTCCCGTACTCGAGCTATCCAAACCTCTTTTTCGAGGTCGCCAATGAGTTCCCGGGCCGTAACAACGCGGCGGACCCCAGCGGCTCGAACACCCAGGCAAACCCGGCTCTTCCAGAGTGGCAGAACGGCTGGATCAACTACATTAAGGCGAACAATCCCGGCCGGGTCGTTGAAGCGTATGCGCAGACCTACGTCGGGACCAACACGATAGGCATCGAGAACTACTGGGATCAGCCGAACGTCGACATTCTCAACTTCCACAACACCTACGCGGACGGTGAAGGTGTTGCGGCCCAGCTCGACTCGATCGGCGCGAATCTGAAGGGCAAGATCCTTCAGGATAACGAGACGACAGGCAACGAGTACGGGGACGTCAGCTACACGGACCGGTCCACGCAGCGAGCATGGGCGTGGAATATCAACCTCGGCTACTTCCAGTGGTACTGGGACAATTCGCAGTTGGCCGTCTCCCCGCAGGGTATCGAAGATCCGCAGTTCGCCGCCGCCTTGCATCGGATCAACGTGATGGCCGATATCGATAACCAGGTCGACTGGACCGACCTGTCGGACCAGTACAACGCGAATGTCGTGCAGAGTCCTGCATCGCACTACCGGCTGCTTGCTAACCCGACTGACCATCGAGCCCTTTACTACGGCTGGTCGAGCAACCTCGATCAACCACTTCAGATTAGCTTGACATCGGGTGGCTACCTGTACCAATGGATCAACCCGCAGGACGGCTCGGTCCTGGCGAAGGGTCTGCTGTTCACCAGCGGCGGTGTGAACACGATAGCTCAACCATCCGCCTGGAACACGACCGCTGGTGTGGTTCTGACCGCAGTTCCTGCCACCAAGGACGCTTGCAAGAACGGCGGCTGGATGACGTTCGCACGCCCGACGTTTGACAATCAAGGCGCTTGTGTGAGCTACGTCGCCACCGGCGGAACGAACTGATGGTCCCCAGGAGGTGACGGCAACCAGCGTCACCTCCTGGTTTACCACGACCATCAACTCAAGCGACCTCGGCCGACGGCGGTGCTGTGGCGGAGTTCGCGGCCACACGGGGCGTTGGTGATACACCCGTCGACCGTGATGTCGCCCAGTTGCAGGCCGATCATCGTCTCGAAGGCGGCCAACGCATCACGCAGCAGCTGCTCGGTCGGGCCGCTGGCCGCCCACTCGTGCAGTCGGCGGCGGATGGTGCGGTCCGCGCGACCGGGCACCGCGACCCGCTCGTAGCCGCTGCCGTGCACCAACGCGGCGATCACGCAGTCGAACACGACCCCGTCAGGCACCCGGCGCCGATGACAGCCCCACGGATGGCCCGGCTGAAACTCCGGCCGGTCCGACCCGCCGAGAAGATGACAGAACTGGACCCAGACGGGCTCGATCAGCGATGCTGGCAACACGGGCACGGACCCTCCCGGATGATCATCAGGACTTCAGCAATCCCATGATCAATCCGCAGGTCCGTGCCCTCCCGCATCAACACACGCCACACCAGCCACACCCGCATCAATTGCCGGTCGCTCTAAGAGAGTGGTTAGGGCGCCGCGAGGCGCCGTTGTTTCGAATGGGGGTGAGAGACTTCATCGTCGATCGTCACAAACAGGGGTGCCTCACTTCAGGGCGCCGGCCGTAATTCCGTTGATGATGTGCCGCTGGAAGAACACGTAGACCACTACCACGGGCACGAAGGCAATGGTCACACCGGCCATCAGCAATGGCAGCTCCGTCACGTACCGACCCTGGAAGACGCTTAGCCCAATCGGTATCGTTCGCGCGCTGTCGGACTGTGTGAGGACCAGCGGTAGCAGGAACTGGTTCCAGGTCCACATGAACACGAACACCAGCAGAGACAGCAGCGGCGGGCGACACAGTGGAATCACGATGTGGATCAGCAATCGCCACTCAGAACATCCGTCTATTCGCGCCGCTTCGAGCAGCGCCCGAGGAAGGTCTTGGATGAATGCGCGCAACAGCAGAATTCCGAATGGCAGGCTCATCGCAACCTGAGGCAGAATCAGCGCCCACAGCGTGTTGAGGATGTGGAAGTCGAGCATCTCGTAGTAGAGCGGGATGATCAAAATATCGAGTGGGACTGTCAGACCGACCATGAGCAGCGCGAACAATGCCGTCGACCCACGGAACCGCCGAACCGCGAATGCGTAGGCGGCGAACATGGACAGAGCCAATACCAGCAGGACGGTAGGGACGACGACCAGGACGCTGTTGACGAAGTACTGGTTGAAATGACCGTCGACCCACGCCTGGCTGAAGTTGCTCCACATCCAGTGCTTCGGCGGGGCGAGCGGGTTGTCCGCGACCTGCTGGTCGTCTTTCAAGGACGTGGACAGCACGAGGTAGAAGGGGAAGAGGACTCCCACCGCAAGCACCGTCAGCAACAGCGTGGCGGGTATCGCGCGCATGCGCCGCGCCGTTGGTCTCAAGGCACCAGTGTAGCTGGTCACTCCTTGCCCCCCCAAAGCCCGCGGATGCGTAGGAACACAAGCGAGCTGATCACAATTACGATTCCCAGGACGACTGCAATCGCAGAGCCGTAGCCGACCCGCAGGGAAATGAATGCGTTCTGGTATACGTACAGCGCGAGGACCATCGTGGAGTTGATCGGCCCGCCCTTGGTCATGATGAATACGAGGTCGAAGGCCTGCAGTGCGGCGATCGCGTTCATGAGCATGACGACCGTAAGCGGTCGGCGGATGGCTGGCAGGAGTATCGCCGTCATCTGGCGGAGCCGGCCGGCGCCGTCGATCTTGGCCGCATCGAAATACTCCTCATCGACGCTCTGGATCGCCGCGATGAGGATCACCATCGCGAATCCGTACGCCGTCCAGGCCCACGCGATGAAGACCGCAGGCAGAGCGAAGTTGGTGTCTCCCAGCCACCCTTGCTGTAATGAGCTCAGTCCGGCGGCTTTGAGTGCCGCGTTGATTGCGCCGAAGCTGGGGCTATACAGCCATTGCCAAATAGCGGCGATGACGATTGAGGACAGGATCTGGGGCAGGAAGAATACCGCTCGGAAGATCGTGCGACCGAATAGATGAGAGCGCGCGAGCACGATGGCGAGCGCCAGCCCGATGAGCGTGGGTATGGCGATCGCGGCGAACATCCACTCGAGGTTGTGACGGAACGCCTGCCAGAACAGGGGATCGCGAATGAGTTCGTTGTAGTTGCTGAGACCGATGTTATTGGGAGTGCTCGTTCCGTCCCATTTGGTGAAGCTATACTGGACGAGGCGGAGCATCGGGTAGCAGACAAACGTGCCGTACAGCAACATGGCCGGTAACACATACAGGTAGGGGGACGCACCCTCACGAAAGGCGCGCGCCCGACCGGGGCGACCGGCTTCGCGCCGGTCGGGCACTTTCGAAAGGCTCCTGGTTGCCAGGCTTGCCATCTACTGTCCTTGCAGGGTCTTTTTGTAGTTGTCCTGCAGTTGTTGCGCCGTCTGCGCGGGTGTCGTTTTCCCGGCGTACAGTGCCTGAATCACCGGGATATATTGGGTGGTGAAATAGCCGCCGATGTTGTTGATAAACACCCCCGTCTTGGTCTTGCCCATCGCCGCGTAGGCGTCACCTTGCACCTTAGACGTTGGCGTCAAGGGCGTCTTGAAACGATACGCCGGGATATCGCTGTTGTCCCACAGGACACGCGCCGCCGTCTCCCCTAGCATGAAGTCGAGGTAATCGATCGCCTCCGTTTGATTGCGCGCCTTTGAGCTGATCATCCACTGGTTGTTGGGCGAGTAGCCGCCCATGGTCCACGGCAGGGCCGTGTTGATCATCGGCATCGGGAAGAAGCCGACTTCGAACTTCGCCGTCTTGACGAAGTCCGCATTGTGCCAGGTGCCGGTGATATCCATGGCGGCCTTGCCGCTGGTGAACAGGGCGTTCGCGTCGGTCCCCGACGTAGCCAGCATGTTCGGCTGAAAGTAGCCCTTGTCGCGCACCCACGACTGAGCGTAGCCCAGCGCCTCGACGAATCCCGGGTCGTTGAAGGTTGCCGACGCGTCGTGCATCAGCAGGGCGAAGAGCTTGTCACGCTCCACCAGGGCGTGAGCAGCCTGTTCGAAGGGATAGCCACTTTGACCGGTGCCTGCGATCGGAATCTCTCCCGCGGATTTGAGCGCTTGCAGGTTCGACTCGAACTCAGCGAAGGTAGTCGGCGCCTGCAGCCCATGCTTGTTGAAGATCTCGGTGTTGTAGAACCAGCCGACAGCCGCGAGATCGAAGGGCATGCCGGTCAGCTGGTCTTCGCAGCACTGGTGATTCCAGTAGCTCGTCACGTCCGGAGCCTGCCGCGAGAGCCAGCCGTGCTCCTTCGCAGCCGCGGACAAGTCGATGATCCACTTCTTCTGCTGGTAGACGAACTGGTCGTCGCGGTCGGGGTTGGCATAGGCCACGTCGGGCCCGTTGCCGGCCGGAAACGCCAGCTTCAGCTGCCGGTTGATCGGATCGAAGTCGTACGGCGTCACCGTCGCCTTGATCTTGTGGGCGGCGCCGAACTGGTCAGACAGCGTGGTGATGTACTTCGTCTCGGCTGGACTGCCGGTCAAGTACCACACCGTGAGATCCTGGTAGCTCGAACTCTGGCTGCTCGAACTCTGGCTGCTCGAACTCTGGCTGCCCGAGCTCTGGCTGCTCGAACTCTGGCTGCTCGAACTCTGGCTGCCCGAGCTCTGGCTGGTCCCGCCGCCGCTTGACCCGCAGGCGGCCAGGGCGAACGGGCTGGCGGCAGCCAGCAGGCCAGCCATGGCCAGGAAGTCCCGCCGGCTAACCCCTTCGCCGAGTCGCGCTGGTCGGGCGTCACGCTGAGAATCGTTCACGATCATCCTCCTAAGAAGGCTTCGGAAAGGACAGGCGCTGTGGAAAACGTTTGCTGAATTCGTAGACGGTAGCCCCGTCGCCCGGTCCGCGTCAAGGGGTTGACGGCACCCTCATCACAGCAGCGATTGGAAGCGCTGGATGATTGTTTGCAACAACGTATCGCCGTCGAGGTGGCGATGATGGTCGTTGATGACCTCGACCTCGATGAAGCCGCGGTACCCGGCCCGATCGGTTGCCTCGCGCATCGATCGCAGCGCGATTAGTCCGTCGCCGATCATCGCACGGCTGGCCGTCACGTCGCCCGCCGGCGTCAGCCAATCAGAGGCATGGAAACCGACCAGGCGCGATCCGGCGCGTTCGATCAGTGCCTCGACGTCCGGATCCCAGAAGACGTGGTAAGCATCGACGACGACACCCAGGTATTCATCGTCGAGTCGCTCGGCTAGTTCCACCGCCTCACGTAGCGACACGATCACTGATCGTTCACCGATCATCATCGGATGCAGCGGCTCGATCCCGAGGCGCACCCCCTGGTCACGAGCGAATGGCAGCAGCGCCTCGATGCCGTCTGCTACGGCACGCCGAGCGGCCGCCAGGTCGGGGCTGACCGGCGGCCCGCACACCAGAACGAGGACCGGTGCCCGCAACGCCGCCGCCTCCTCGACGGCGCGCTTGTTGTCGTCAGCGCGCACGGCACGATCCGCGGCGGAGGTCGTCGGGAAGAAGCCCCCGCGACACAGGCTCGAAACCTGCAAACCTGCTTCGGCGATTAGCCGTGCGCCGCAGTCGACCCCGACTTCAGCCAACTTGTCACGCCAGACGCCGATAGCCGGAACACCAGCACGCCCACAATGCTCGACCACCTGCGTCAGGGTCCACTGGTCGATCGTGCGCTGGTTGAGCGATAGCCGAGCCAGGTCAGCCATGCCTCAGCCCTCGATTCCCGCGACGGCAAGTACGGCGCGCATCCGGACTGCCGCACGCTCCGGATCGACGATCAAACCGGCTCGGTCCGCCAGGACGAACGTCCGCGTCATGTGTGATATCGACCGAACGCCCTCCATGCCGCCGACCATTCGCAGGTGATCCTGATGACCGTTCAGGTAGGCCAGCAGGACAATCCCGGCCTTATAGGAAGCGGTAGGGGCCGCGAACAGGTGGCGGGCCAACTCAACGGTGGAGGTGAGCAGTTCATGCGATCGGTTGGCGTCGCGAGCGTCGAGGGCGGCCAGTGCGGCGGAGGCGATTGGGGCGATCGGATCGAAGACGCCGAGAAGGGCGTCGCTGTATCTGACTCCGTCGCCAGCGATCAATTGGGGGTAGTTCAGATCGTCCCCCGTGTAGAGCCGCACGCCCTCGGGCAGCCGCCGGCGTAGCTCGATCTCAGCGTCCGCATCGAGCAGCGACAGCTTGATGCCGTCGATGGCGGACGCGTGCGCCCAGATGAACTCGACGACGGTGTCGATGGCTGACGCCAGATCGGTGGAGCCCCAGTATCCGGCAAGTGCGGGGTCGAACTGGTCGCCGAGCCAGTGCAGGATCACCGGCTGCGGCGCGTCAGCCACGACCTCTTCGTACACGCGGACGTAGTCGTCGGCCGATCGAGCGGTGGCGGCCAACGCACGACTTGCCATCACCACCACGCGGGCCCCGTGGCTCGCCACGAACTCGCACTGCTCTCGATACGCCCGAACAATCTTCGCCAGGGTCGCCGGGCCGGCAGGCAGCTGATCCGTACCGACCCCGCAGACGATGCGGCCACCGACCGCGGTTGCCTCGGCGGCGGACCGGGCGATCAACTCTTGGGCGACGGGCCAGTCCAGTCCACTGCCACGCTGGGCCGTGTCCATGGCTTCGGCCACGCCCAGCCCGTAGGACCAGATGTGCCGACGGAACGCGAGTGTTGCCTCCCAATCCAGCTGCGCCCGACCGCTGCCGTTCGGTTCGCGCAGCGGATCGCTCACAACGTGCACCGCCGCGTAGGCGACCCGCGACAGCAAGGGGCGCGTCGGCGTCGGCCATGCGCGCGGCTCACTCAGCACATGACGTCGCAGCGTGCCGTCGGGCTGAGGCAGGAGAAGAGCTTGGTCCGTTCTGATGGTCATGTCGTCAACGCCGGGATCTCGAGCATGCGGCGCTGCACGGAAGATTGGTGAGCCAGCTCGGCCAGCTGCAGGCCCTTGGCCCCTTCCAGTAGGCCCCATGGGAAAGGCTCGTCAGCGACGACGTGCCGAAGGAACCGTTCCCACTGGAGCTTGAACCCGCCGGCGTTGACGCCGTCATCGGGCACGTTCAACCAAGCCGAGCGCAACGCCAGCGAATTCGGCGCATCCGGGTTCCAGCGAGCGACCGGCGATGCGCCTCGGGGTTGGACGCGGCAGTCGCGCAGACCCGCCACCGCGCTGCCGGCGGTGCCGTCGACGTGTAGCTCGAACAGCTCGTCGCGATCGGGTCGCGTGCACCACGAGGAGTTGATCTGCGCCACGACGCCATCGGCCAGCTCGAACACGGCGTAGGCGGCGTCGTCGGCGGTCGCGGTATATCGGTGCGACTGTTCGTCCCAGCGCTCCGGAACGTGCACCGCTTCCAGCGCGAACACCGACTGCACCGGGCCGAAGAGATTGTCGAGCAGGTAGCGCCAATGGCAGAACATGTCGATGACGATCCCGCCGCCGTCCTCTCGCCGGTAGTTCCATGATGGCCGCTGGGCGGGAGGCTCCGGCCCTTCGAAGACCCAGTAGCCGAACTCTCCGCGAACGGAAAGAATGCGACCGAAGAACCCGTCGGCGATCAGACGTGCAAGCTTGCGCAGGCCCGGCAGGAACAGTTTGTCCTGGACGACCCCGTGCTTGACGCCGCGACGCTCCGCCTGCGCTACGACCTCCATTGCGCTACTGAGGTCGTGCGTGACCGGCTTTTCGCAATACACTGCCTTCCCCGCATCGATCGCGGCGCGTAGACCTGCAGCCCGCAGCCCCGTCGTTTGGGCGTCGAAGTAGATCTGGCAGGCCGGATCGGCGAGCGCCGCGCCGAGGTCTGTGGTCCAACGTGACAGACCAAAACGCTCACCCAGCGCCCGCAAACGTCCCGCATCGCGGCCGACCAGCACTGGCTCCGGCCAAATCACCTCGCCCGGGCCGAGCACGATCCCGCCCTGCTCGCGGATCGCAACGATCGAGCTCTCGAGGTGCTGGTGCGCGCCCATCCGGCCGGTCACGCCGTTCATGGCTATCCCCACGGTGTGGACCGTGTCTGCTGGGAGGGGCTGGGCGGAAGTGGTCACCGAAACACATCCTCGCGTAGTAAACGTTTGCCGCAATGGTGGCGTACCTCGGTCGCCGATGTCAAGACCGCGCCCGCCTATCGGGATCAGCGGCTGACCGGCGCGATCGGGGCCGGCTCGCTAGGCGCTCAGGTGAGCGCCGGTTCGACGAGTCGACCACACAGAGCCGATCTCGTCGGTTGGACGAGGCGTGCGCCGTTCGTCCGACCGACGATGGTCTTGCACCTACCTGCAGTCACAGTGGGCGTGAACCTCCACGCTGCGGTTTACGATCCGATGGCCGCCAAGACAAGCCTGTCGGTCGTATTCCAGGACGTGTTCGCGGGCTGGGCGATCGGCTGGGTGTTTCCGCTGGACGTCAGGGTGCCGGTGGCTATCGTTGAGCCGGTCCGCGGATCCGATCCACGTCCACGTGTAGCTTGCCGCCGTGCGCGTAATCCTCAAGGCTTGCGAGGTGGGCGCCGGTCGAGGAAACAGTCCCAGTACTACTTGAAGTACCCACCGTTGCGTCGGCGACGCAGCAGCCGTTACGCAACAACCCGGTGACGATCTTCAGATGCACGCGGGCATTGCCGCCGATCGCGTGTACGGGGCAGCCAATTACCCGGGTTGCTGACCGATACATCCACACAGGCTGCGATGGCACGCCGGAGCGCGTGGTCTCCCCAGGAGTCCACAGCGAGCCAGTGCGGGTGCGGTCATGCCCGCCTGCCGAAGAGCCAGCGCCTCGGTCAGCGTCGCGGTTCCCAGCCAGGTCGCGCCGCTCGACAAAGCGGTTCGTGCCGACGAGACCAGTCCGTGGCCATAGCCGTCTGCCTTGGCCACCGCCATCACGTCAGATGGCGTGCCAACCTTCAGGATCGACACATTGTGGCGGATCACGTTCAGGTCGATGACGGCTTCGGCCCGCAGCATCCTCGGAGTCCCCCTCGAGCCCGCCATAGTTCCGCCGCAAGGCGCACACAGCGAACGCGGGGAAGTCACCGCGCGCCGCGCCCATGCGCAGGACGCCGGTCCATTGACAACCGCGACCCTAGTATTATTGTAGGTAAACGCTTGCCGGTAATTTCTGAAGTCGGCGGGTTCCGCACGCCGGGCTGGCCGCGATCGGTCGATTCGTGCGACGGCGGACCCCGGCGGCGGGCTGACTTCGAGCGGTCGCGCGCGATCCGATTCGGTTGCGGGCTCGCGGAGTTTCGGCTACTTGACGACGGTGAAGCGCGCTGCGTGGGCAGGCTTCCGGACTGGATCGGTGGTGTGGGGTGAAGGTGGCGGATCGTCGCAGTGAGCTTTTCGGGTTGTTGGGTGATCTGCCGGAGCGTGATCGGCCGATCTCGGCGACGCTGGTGGATCGTGGCGAGCAGGACGGCTACGTCCGTGAGAACCTCGTACTCGATCTGAACGGTTTGGACCCTGTTCCGGCGTACTTCGTTCGTCCTGCCGAGGGCGAAGGACCCTGGCCCTGCGTGCTGTACAACCATTCCCACGGCGGCAACTATGTGCTGGGCCGAAACGAATTGCTGCAGGGCTGTGGTGCCCTGCAGTCTCCTCCGTATGCGCGTGCGCTGACCGAACTGGGTTTCGCGGCGCTGTGTATCGATCACTGGTGCTTCGGCGATCGCGGCGGCCGCAGCGAAGAGGACGTCTTCAAGGAGATGCTCTGGAACGGCCAGGTCCTGTGGGGAATGATGGTCTACGACTCGCTGCGAGCCGTCGACTACCTCGCCGCACGTCCCGACATCGACGCCAACCGGATCGGCACCCTCGGCAAGTCCATGGGCTCGACGATGGCCTGGTGGCTCGCCGCCCTCGACCCTCGCATCGCAGTATGCATCGATCTGTGCTGCCTCACCGACTTCCGCGCCCTGATCGAATCGGGCAACATCGGCCGGCACGGCATCTACTACTTCGTGCCGTCCCTGCTGAAGCATTTCACCACGGCCGAGATCAACGCACTGATCGCACCCCGACCACACCTGTCGCTGGTCGGTGAACGTGACGTGCTGACCCCGGCAGCAAGCCTTGACGGCCTTGACCAAGAACTACGCAACGCCTACCAGGCAGCCGGTAACCCCTCCGGCTGGCGCATGATCCGCGAGGACGTCGGGCACGTCGAAACACCAACCATGCGCCAAGCGATCCTCGACGCACTAACCCAATGGCTAGCGTGAGGGGTGGTGAGCCGTGGGATGAGTGTGACCGACCGTCGCAGTGAGCTTTTCGGGTTGTTGGGTGATCTGCCGGAGCGCGATCGGCCGATCTCGGCGACGCTGGTGGATCGTGGCGAGCAGGACGGCTACGTCCGTGAGAACCTCGTACTCGATCTGAACGGTTTGGACCCTGTTCCGGCGTACTTCGTTCGTCCTGCCGAGGGTGAAGGACCCTGGCCCTGCGTGCTGTACAACCACGGGCACGGCGGCAACTACGTACTGGGAAAGGAGGTGTTCCTGCACGGCGGCGCCAGTTACCAGTCTCCTCCGTATGCGCGTGCGCTGACCGAACTGGGTTTCGCGGCGCTGTGTATCGATCACTGGTGCTTCGGCGATCGCGGCGGCCGCAGCGAAGAGGACGTCTTCAAGGAGATGCTCTGGAACGGCCAGGTCCTGTGGGGAATGATGGTCTACGACTCGCTGCGAGCCGTCGACTACCTCGCCGCACGTCCCGACATCGACGCCAACCGGATCGGCACCCTCGGCAAGTCCATGGGCTCGACGATGGCCTGGTGGCTCGCCGCCCTCGACCCTCGCATCGCAGTATGCATCGATCTGTGCTGCCTCACCGACTTCCGCGCCCTGATCGAATCGGGCAACATCGGCCGGCACGGCATCTACTACTTCGTGCCGTCCCTGCTGAAGCATTTCACCACGGCCGAGATCAACGCACTGATCGCACCCCGACCACACCTGTCGCTGGTCGGTGAACGTGACGTGCTGACCCCGGCAGCAAGCCTTGACGGCCTTGACCAAGAACTACGCAACGCCTACCAGGCAGCCGGTAACCCCTCCGGCTGGCGCATGATCCGCGAGGACGTCGGGCACGTCGAAACACCAACCATGCGCCAAGCGATCCTCGACGCACTAACCCAATGGCTAGCGTGATCTTGTCGGCCAGGCCCCTACCAGTCCGCCACGACCCGATTGCGCAGCTGGCCGATGCCTTCTGCCTCGACGACGACATCGTCCCCGGGCGCCAGCCAGGTGGGCGGATCGCGGAACGTGCCGCAACCGCTCGGCGTGCCGGTCGTGATCAGATCGCCGCTTTCCAGGGTTAAGTAGCGCGAGGCGTGTTCGATCAGCTCGTCCACGCCGAAAAGCCATTCCGCCGTTGACGCGTCCTGGCGCAGTTCTCCGTTGACCCAGCTGCGTACCCGGACGTTGCCGGCGTCGACCAGTTCGTCGGCCGTGACGATCGCTGGGCCCATCGGGCAGAAGGTGTCGGCGCCTTTGCCGAGATCCATCTGGTGCGGCCGGAACTGTACCGCACGAGCGCTGACGTCGTTGATCACCGTGTACCCGAACACGTGCTTCATCGCGTCTCTGCGTGCGATCCGCCGCCCGGGAACGCCGATCACAACGGCAAGCTCGACCTCGTAGTCGACCTGCACATCGGGGGCCGGTAGCGCAATCGGGACGTCCGGGCCGATGACGGAGCTGGGAAACTTGGAGAAGAATCCGGGTTCCACCGGCAGGATGGCTGCGGGGTTCTCGGTCTTGTGTGACTCGTAGTTGATCCCACTTCCGAAGATCTTTCCCGGTCGCGGGATCGGGGCCAAGAGCTGTACGTCCCGGAGCGCCACCTCACGCACTACGCTGCGGTCGATCGCGCCGGAATCGGCGACGGCCCCACGCAGTGCCGCGAGCCCGTCAGGAAGGTTGGTCAGTCGCGCAACCTGCCCGACGATGACGCACGCACAGATTTGATCGCCGTAGCGAACGGTAGCCAGTTTCATCGCCGCACCTCGTATTCCGAGCCGTCGATCACGAGTGACTCCCCTACGTCGAGTGCGAACGCAACCCGTTCGCCAGAGGTATCCCTGACCGGAACTCGACGCAGGAACTCCGACACGTCCGGATGATTGCGATCGTCATAGTGAGTGGCGATGGCGAACCGTACGCCGAGCAACTCGGCGGCCATCGCCGCTTCGTCGGGCGTCATCTCCCCACTCACGACCTGGCCGCCGCCATCGGCCACCAGCGACCACGGCTGCGTGCAGCCGAGCAGGCCGACCGTGGGCCGGTGCATGGTGCCGATCAGGCTCATCTCTGCGGTCAGCGCGCTGTCGCCGAAATGGTAGACGCGCACGTCGGGTTCGAACTCGATCACAAAGGAGATCGGCACTCCGGAGATGACTCGACCGTCCGCGAGCGTGGCTTGCGACCAGTGCGCGCAGGCGACGGGTCGCACGACGAGGTCGTTGACGGCGACCCTGATCCCGATGGTGGTTCGACGGATCTGCGATTCCGGCACCCCGTCCTGGACGAGCAACGCGGCGGTGTCGGAGCCGCACACCACGGGAGCACCGGTGCGAATTGCGAGAGCAGCGGCATCGCTCATGTGGTCCCAGGCGGCGTGCGAGGCCACGATCGCGTCAGGAGTCGCCAGGTCCTCGACGGACGCGGTCGCGACCGGGTTCTTCGTGAAGAACGGGTCGAACACCACCCTGCCGTTCGGTCCGGCTACCTCATAGGTGGAGATCCCGTGAAAGGTGATCGTCGTGGTCACAGAGTCCAACTCCGCTCCAGGCCACGTACGAGCGCGACGAGCGCTCGGTTGAGCGGAACCGCGACCCCGTACTTGTCACCGCCGCGGACCACCGCTTCATTGATGACTTCGAGTTCCGTCTTGCGCCTGGCCAAGGCGTCCTGCAACATCGACGCCTTACCTTTGCCGGCACCTTCGAGGATCTGGTGTATGCGGGTGATCCGCTCGCCGACCTCAACGTCCAGGCCCATGGCCCGGGCGACCGCACACGCCTCCGTCGCGACACCGTCGACGAGAGCACGCATTTCGGGGTCACGGGCGAGGTCGCCGGCGGCCAACGTCGTCAGTGCAGCGGTCGGCAAAGTCGCGGCGTTGAGGATCACCTTCTTCCAGATCTCGGTTCGCACTTCTGGCTCGATCCGGGTCGGCCACCCGGCCGACGTGAGTAGTCCGGCCAGGCGCTCGGTGGGAGCCTGGTTGCCTTCGGTATATGGCCCGATGACGGTCTCCCCCCGACCGGTGTGGGCGATGCGGGCAAGTCCTTCCACGCTGCAACTGTGGTAGGTGACGCCGAACACGAGGCGACGCGTCCCGTGGACCTCGGCGAGAACGTCAGAGTTCCCCCAGCCGTTCTGCAGCGAGGCGATGACCGTCGAATCGCCGCACAGCGGCGTCATCGCCTCAGCCGCGGATCGCGTGTGATGCGCCTTCACGAACACCACGACGACGTCGACAGCGCCGATCTCGGCGGCGTCAGCAGTTGCCCGCACCGGCTGGACCAACTCTCCTGCGTCCGAGCGAACGGTCAGTCCGACCCGGTTGATCGTGTCGATCATTTCGCGGTTGACCTCAAGCACGTGCACGTCGTGACCCGCGGCCGCCGCCTCGGCAGCCAATGCCCCACCCATCGCGCCGGCGCCGACGACAGCTAGTTTCACGGGTTTCCTCCGATCTCGATGACGACTTTTTCGACCTGGTCCGGATTGTTCAGCGCGAACGCGATCGCCTCGCCGACCCGGTCGAGTTCGAACCGATGCGTGATCAATGGGGCGAGTCGCGCGGCATTGCGCTCCACCAGGTCAATCGCGTCCGGAAACAGTCCGACGCTGTTGCGTGAGCCGTACACTGACACTTCTTTGCGCGAGAACTCGATCACCGGAATCGAAGCCTCGGCGCCGGATATGCCCACGACCACGATCCGGCCGGACGCGCAGACCAGCTCGAAGCTCTCCCGTACGAGCGCGGGTACGCCAGTGGCCTCGACAACGACGCCGGCGCCGTCGCCAGCGGTCCATTCCGCCACTGCCGCACGAACGTCGACGCGGCTGTTGTCAACAACCCGTTCCGCACCCAGATTGCGCGCGTTCTCGAGCCTTGATGCCACGCGGTCGACTACCAGCACCTGCGCACCGATGTCCGCAGCACTGAGGGTTGCGGCTAGTCCGACCGGGCCTGCGCCGAGAACTACCACGCGATCCTCGCTCGTGACTTGACCACGACGCACAGCTTGCATGCCGATCGAGATCGGTTCGACCAGCGCGGCGATATCGGCCGCTAGCGCACCCGCCTGATAGACATGCTCGGCCGGAACAACGACCTGCTCGGCCAAGGCTCCCGAGATGTGGCCGCCCATCACCTGCAGCGTGCTACAACAGTTGGACCGACCGGCCCGGCAGGCTACACAGGTCCCGCACTCGACGAACGGCTCGACCACGACTCGGTCGCCAGCGGCAACCGGGCCGACATAACCGGGTCCGACTTCCAGCACACGTCCGCTGAATTCGTGACCTTGGGTCTGCGGGAATCGGGCGTACGGGTGTGCGCCGGAGAAGAGGTGATAGTCCGAGCCACACAGACCAACGATCTCGACACCGATCCGGATTCTGCCGGGCGGACAGACCGGCTCGTCGACCTCATGAACGGTCATGACACCGGGCGCGGTAGTTACGGCTTGTCGCACTGGTCGATCCTAAAGGATGGATCGCAACTGGTCAACCGGTCAACCACTGTTCTCGAGGAGCCGGCTGGGGCTGGCCGGGAAAGATGCGCCTTCGCTATCCGTTCACCGAGCACGCGCACGAGTGGGCCGGCTCGGCGGATCGACAGGCTGCGGTCGGGCTCGAGGTCACTGAGCGAATACACGACAGCGAACCCAGCGCGACGAAGCTCCAACGTGCTCAGCACATTGCGACCGCAGACCCCGATGACTTCCAGCCCAGCGTCGCGCGCCGCCGCTGCCACACCTGCCGGCGCCTTACCGTTTAGGGTCTGCTCATCGATGGCGCCCTCGCCAGTGATGACAAGATCCGCCTCGTCAAGGCGCGCAGAAAAATCCACTAGATCCAACACCGCGTGGATGCCAAGGCTGCTCCGCGCACCGAATACGGAAAGCGCCGCAAACCCAACGCCGCCAGCCGCGCCCGCTCCCTCGGATGCACGTTCGTCTCGACCGCAGGCCTCGGACACCGCATCGGCCCACCGGCGAAGACCGTCCTCAAGCTTTTCGATCTCCATAGGATCGGCACCCTTTTGCGGTCCATATACGCGGGCTGCGCCATTCGGGCCGAGCAACGGATTGGTGACATCGTTGGCAAGCGTCACCGTCATCCCGGACATTCGCCGCAGGACAGGGCTCAAGTCCAACGATGCGATCTTCGCCAGGTTGCCACCACCTGGACCGATCTCGTGCCCGTGGCAATCCAGGATGTTCGCCCCGAGCGCCTGCAGCATTCCGGCACCACCGTCCGTGCTCGCGCTGCCGCCCACACCAAGGATCAGCCGATGACAGCCGGCCGATATCGCGGCAGCGATCACCTCCCCAACACCGCGACTGCTAGCTCTAAGCGGGTCGCGGATGCCGTCCGGCAACTTGGCGATGCCCACGACATCAGCCAACTCGACCACCGCCAGATCACCACGGCGCGCGTACGAGGTGTGTGTGGGTCGTCCAAGCGCGTCGGTTGCCCTGACCAGCACGCGCTCGTACCCGACGGCGACCGCCGACGCGACCGTGCCGTCACCACCGTCTGCGATGGGCACCGATAGCGTTGAGGCATCGGGCCGAACGCTCGCAATGCCCTCGGCCAGTGCCGCGCATACGGCAGCCGCCGACAGCGATCCCTTGAACTTGTCCGGTGCCAGCAGAACCGTGGTCATGAAGTACGGCGTTCTGGCGACTCATGGTTTGAGCCGCCCCGCGTAGGCGTGGTCGCGGACCGTTGTGCGCTGCTGTTCGATCTCACGAGGAATTGTCAAGACCTGTGGATCAAGATCTTTTAGGCGGCTTGTCGGCCTCCTTCGTGGCCGTCTGATTTGTCCTTGTTGACGGGCGGTGGTTCGACGAGCCGGCCGGCTGTGAACCTTGCCCC